>Ga0157363_1007576_pt1 | contig 10280 bp, 11 predicted proteins | sample AttsexASBM1_FD_111477 | JGI IMG/M metagenome (GOLD analysis project Ga0157363, IMG submission 111477) | Fungus gardens microbial communities from leaf cutter ant in Ribeirão Preto, State of São Paulo, Brazil - Atta sexdens ASBM1 | ecosystem: Host-associated > Fungi > Mycelium > Unclassified ...
AATAATCAAAAGGTGCTACATGTTCAATATAATTCAAAGAGTGAGTCTCGAGCCGGTTTCGACAAAGATCGTATGCAGATCACGGTGGAGAATATTTACAAGCCTCTAGGTATTGTCTACGTGAACCAGTATGAATACAGTGGTGGAAACGAAGGTACTAACTATCCCACTGTCGAGTTCAAACAGGTGAATATCTATCGACTAGATAACAGCTCGGCGTTCAACATCATCGGTGAATCTAGAGTTCGAACTACTCACACCGGCCAGAACATCCATCTAAAGGCGATGCACTTAAACAAGACACTCCAGTTAAAGACAGACTATGAGGTTTTATCCGGCGAATTTGATCACAATACTTGGTTGAGTTTAGCTGAAGACGCGTGGGTTTCTTATCATGTGAATATTCTGAATAAAACTACCGAGGAAATGGACAATCAGTTCCTTATTCTCAGTATCTGTTATCCACGACGAAATTTCACTTTGGGCGGATCCTATAGGATCACTAGCGACGAAGTGAACTCTGAAGCGAATTTACAATGGGAACGTGATGATGAGAAGTCGAGGAGCATTGGTGCAATTTTTGATTGGATGAATATTACCGACACGTCGATGGAGAGTCAACAGCAAGCTATGTTAACTTTTTATCATCCAACTTTCGAGAAGAATGTTACTTTAAAGGGTGTATTAACGAGAAAAGACTATAGGGATTTGCTGAATGTCGCTTTCACCGCAGATTATTCCAATAACGAAAATAAATTATTAACATTATCCGCATTGTTGAGAGACGAGAGTGATGAATTGAATAAAAAGTATGCCTACAAGATAGCCGGCAAACAAATCAGTACTAAATTAGATCTTGATATCGAGGGATTTATTTATAAAAAAGAATTTATATTACTTGAAACGGTGAATCACGCTCGGTACGCGCGCGGTTATATGCCGAGTGAAATTGGAGAATTAATTAGTCGAATCGACCGGAGATCGAAGGAAATAATTTATCGACGAGTAAACAATGACGAGGTCAAATATTTCGCGATCGGTTATTATCCTTCGCCTTCTCAATACATTATAAATGGTAGCGTTATCAATACACCGAAACTTAACGCCACCGGCATTTTCTTCTTGGACTCGAATGAGAAACTCACTTGGATGATAGTGAACTATACACCCGGTAATTAATAATATATAAAAAATGTTAAATAAACGATATTAAAAATTAATAAAATGGTTGATAAAAATATTAAGAAATTAGAAATTTTAAAATGTGTATATAATATTCTTTATTTTATTCTATAGTTTATAAAAAGCTTACATATTTAAAATAAATTTTATAGATTTTTTAATTATTTTTATTTTCTATATTTTCAATATTTTCTTCCTTATAGATGCAACAGTTAGCTTAAGAATGCACGGCAGTATTCCGGACGCTAGAAATGCCATATTTAATATTTGGAGAACCTATGATAATGATTTAAGAATTTCGGACGTTTCTTTCTACCTGAAGATGAATCACTCAAGGCTCATTACTTCAACTTTGCGATGGCGGCCGGAACTTAAAAGCGATGTTATTGTAAGATAAATTTATACACATTAGACATCCACTTAATGTAATTTTGATATAATTAATAGTGATTATGTTACAATTGTTGATAGACTACTGTAAAAACGACATTCAATGAAATGTGCGAAAGCGTGAATAACGATATTGTTTATTGGAAGCATTATATAAAGAGCGAAGTAAAAAGTGCAATCATGGATGTATGGGAGGATGCTCAGGAGGACATTTCGGGATTCCTTGACGATTGGAAGTATGTAATGAAAATCTTATTTAATAGCTAAAGCATAAAATCAAATGTGTAAATAACAAAAGATAATAAGATAAATGATAATATGATGAAATAGATGATATAAATTAAGTAATATATATTATATATAATGCAAAAATATTAAGATAAACAAGATGTTAAAATATGGTAGTAATATAGAGTAATTATCTATATTGTGTGAATTTATATTCATACAATTTTCTTTTTCTCTATTCTTTTCAGTGATTTAAAAATTCTTGAGCGTGATTTCGAAGATCTCAAGATATATCTAAACAATTCCTATAACGCGAATGACTTTTACATCAAGGATATCATCGGTTTCGGTATATTCATCATCGACGAACTGTCTCTGCGAAGTCATATCGAATCCCTTCCTAACATTCTAAATGAAATCTGGGAGATAATGGGCGAATCTGGGGAAGCTTTGCGAAATTCGTTGCTCTGGTTGATTGAGACTATTAAGAATGCTTATCATAAGGTGTCCGAGATTATAGTCGCTGTATTGAGAGGCGATTCATTGTCGCAAGTAGCGAATATAATTGAAAAGCTGATCGAAAAGTATGACATATTTATCAAGGATCTGCATGTATCCTTCATTAAATATATCGAAAATTTGTGGAACACAATTTTCTCATCCATCTCAGAACAATGGTATCGCTTCTTGAAATTAATGGAACCTCTGTTTATTCGTTTTCTTCATTATGTTGAGACGCTCCTTTGGAAAGCAAGCAAAGAAATGCTGGATTTTTTGTATGATCGTAAAAAAGAGCTCATCACATCGCCGTATTTTGATCGCTTCACTAATTTCACCCATGACGTTGATAAGGTCTATCGCGACATCAAGGCAAACGATATTGTGACCAACATGCATAAGTATTCAGGCTTGATAATACAGTTCGTAAAAGAGCGCTACTTCGCCTTCGTGCCATTCGGCAAGGAGCTTAAGGATGTCGTGGATGAGATCGTGTCAGAACTGAAAGAGCTCCGGAAACTGCCATCAGTCAACTATTCTATAGAGAAACTCGAGCAGTTATACGAAAGAATTAGCTACTTCTGCGAGTACTTTGAAGTCAAGCTCAAAATAGAAGGTTTTATTCGATTGGTGCACTCTAAGATGATGGACATTAGTCAAACGGCGCTGGAAGCTGAGAGTCGTTACAGGGAGGCTAAAACCATGTTCATCTTCGATCCTAATGAGGGCTTGATGTGCCTGGAGCAAAAATTACCCATGTCTTGGCACGCCTTTAATCAAACGCCCGAGTTCCACGAAATACCGGAAATCAGAGCGATCGCTGATTTCAAGACATACTTTGTCACCTCAAACACTACTTTCTGGAGTCTTTACTATCAATACAAGCCATATTCGGAGTTGTCAAACTGGTTACCACCGTTCAAAGGTTCGTCTCGCAGCTACGAAAAATTTAAAAATAATTTAACGATAACTGAACTTAGTTTAATATCGGATTAATCGAATTTTAATCAAATACATCGAAAATAATATAATTAAATTTTAACAATTTGTACCATTTCAGCGCAAGCCATGATTATTGGTTCCCAGCATTATATTACTTTTGATGGACGTTATTTTGAATTTGCGGGAAATTGTATCTACTTGTTAGCGAAGGATTTCATACGCAACACTTTCACAGTTTTAGTGAAATATGATCAACAAGATGAGAAAATTACTCATAAGATTATAGTGCTAATCGGAAGCAATGCTATCGAATTGGATCTCTTCAACGATGTCAGTATATAACTTATGTTCATGTTAAAAATTAAATTAAAATTTCACTTTTGACTAATAAAAAATTATGTTTATGATTACATTACTTAAAAAAAAACCGTTTCAAACGCTAGTATAGATTTTTTTCAAAGGAAATTTATTTTAGAAGGCAAAAATAAAATTCATAATGAGATCTAGAAAAAAGAAATCTAGATCTTGAAAAAAAGAATTGTTTTCAATAATTTTTAAAATAGCTTGTTAAAGGAAGTAAAATATCCGATAGATAATATAACGATAGATAATTTATCATTGTATTTTAATAATAAATGATATTTTATATTAAATGATGTGTTTTATATTAAATGATGTGTTATCCAGACAATGAAGCTGATCTCCCAGAAATCAGCAGACATCACAAGCAACCTGCAGCTACCGATTGAATTAGACAATGACACATATGTTTATCAAGTGGAAAATGTAGTGATGGTAGAACGCAAACACAACCAATTTCGACTCGAATGTAATCTCAAGTTCAACGTATGCACCTTGGAATTATCAGGTTGGTATTACGGGAAAACAGCCGGTCTTCTTGGCACAATGAGTAATGAACAGTTTGACGACACCCTGGGATCGAACAAGTTACTCCTAAAGAATATCGGCAGCTTCGCTCATAGCTGGTCCATCGGCGAAAACTGTGCCGACACGACAAATCACGCCAGTAAGATTCAACAGCAGGATGGCCCGGTAACTACGTTCTGCGACGAGCTGTTCGTGAACAAGAGCTCGGAATTCAGTGTCTGTTTTGGCGTGATCGATCCAACCGAATACATCGATATGTGTCTAAGTAGCCTGACCGAGACCGAAGTGTGCACAGTGGCGATGTCGTACATGCAGATGTGTATGTTCCGCGACACTTATCTGCGAATACCCGACCGATGTACCACATGTACCATGATGGATGGCAGTCAAGTGGCGGAGGGTCGTTTTAAGCGATTGGAGGACGACAAAGTGCCGCGATCAGCCGATGTGGTGTTCATCGTCGAGGCGAAGAGCTGCAATCGCGACATAAAGATAAACAGCAGCATAGAGCTGCTAATCACACAGCTCAGTAAGGAATTGAACGATCAAGGTCTCACGGGCAACCGATGGTCCTTGATAGTATTCGGTGGTGACGGAGTGCATGACAAACCCAGAAGTATCATCCTTGACGGGCAGATCTTCACAAAGAACGTACCGCACTTTGTCGATTACTTCGACTATGTACCAATCGGCAGCGGCAGTCAGGACATCTTTGCCGCAATCGGTTTCGCCTCGCGGCTCGTCTTTAGAGCCGGTGTGTCGAAGACCTTCATATTAGTACCATGCTCGCATTGCGAACCAGAGAATCAAACGGTAATCCTAACTTTTCAATTTTGAGATTTAGGCCCGGTTACATTATAACGTTATTTCGATTTTAAGCAATGCTTAAAATTTTCACTTTCTCTCTTTAAAGAGAGAAAGAAATAGAGAGAATTTTAAGCCTTGCTTAAAGTCAAAATAATGTTAGTGCAATCGATTTTAAATATAATTATCGAATTATTATCTAATTAATCATTCATTTTAGCTGGAATATTCCGTGTTACACCAAGTACTACTGGAGCACGACATCACTTTGCATATATTGATGGATGGCGATTTCCAATTTGAAAAGGAAAAAGTCAGCAAGATTTTCTACGGTTTAGATGCAGCCAAGTCATATACAAAGAAGGATTTCCGTATCTTGATTGGTGATGTGGATCTGAGGAGACAGGTTAAGCTCTCCAAGAATGTGTTGGGTTATTGCACGCCACTGTCTCTAGAGACGAATGGCACGATATTTAGCGGAGACAAATTACGTCTTGAGAAGTCAGCTTCGATCAAAAAGTTTGCAAGCGTCTTTTCAAAGAGGATCGCTCTCACAGCCGAGCCGAATAAATGTCAGTTCTGCGAATGCACCGCTGATAATAATGGCGTCACGCAGATGGAATGTATGCCGTGTATATATCCGACACCCGTGCATGTGAATTACGTGAGTGTACGTATCATACACTCTATTAGACTGCATTCGAGGAATGCGCTATCAACACTATTGTGTTATTCTTTTCTCTATCTTTATCGTTTATTAGGTATAAAATGAGAATGACACAACATTGCTGATAATATGCTTTCTGAATGCAGGCTTAGAAGCATCAAACAAAAAGTTCAAAGATATTACAAAAATCTACAAGATATTCCTGTAAGCACTTGTCATCATTTAGAATATGTTTAATTGAATGATTTCTTATTGTATTGCAGGAGACTTTTAATCTCAACGAGTCCCTCTCGATGATGCCACCATTGGACGATATAGATTATGGCCAAATCGATATAGAGAACGACTGAAATAAAATTAAAGAAATCCATACACTCCGTAGATAGATAATATAGGATGCTAGATAACTCGCTGATATATATATATTAGTCGTATTTATTTATAATATATCTTATAAGATGCAGACCACTTGATGCTACAAATATTTTCGAAACATTTGATTGAGGAAAAATTTACTATAAATTGACCAATCAAAGGGTACGTTCCAAGTTATGCATGAAGCGCATAATGTATCATTTTTATCCTGCTTTATTATTTGATGAACAAGGATGAATAATGCAATATGCGCTTCATGCGTAATTCGGAACGCATTCAAAAAATGCTTCAAAGCATTTGTAACATTGATTATAATATAGGTAATATATACCTACCTCCTTTTCCAATCTAAGATTTGTCTTACAATAAATTAGGGCATTAAACTTGGTTCGCATTAAGAATATCTATTGAAAACGTACAGAAAATTTAAGGGTATAGAATGAATTTGCACAAATCTGTATACATTATTTTTAAATAACAATTGGCAATCTAAGATTCTAAGATTCATTTTTCTTTTATATATCACAATTACAAAATTATCCGTGGCATATAGCATAAATCATATATTTTATTATTTTAATATATAAAATATATCGAAATAAAGCACATGCTATCAAATATTATGCTATAAAATGAAATATATCACGTCATTTGTGAATATTAAATATTAAAGCATAAACATTAGTTTCAAAATCAAATTCTTGACAATAGTTGGGATAAATAGGAATATATGCAAGGATAATCAAGGAAACTGCATAATCACTATAAAAGTACAACACAGGGTCGATATATAAAACTTTTCTGTCTATATATATTATCTGTATATAATGTCTGAGACCTTATTATATATATAAAAATTTAATGCAAACCGGGAAATGGCAATTGATTCGCGTTACATTCTCTGCATCCTAAAATGCATTTACAATTTATTCCACAATGGAATATGGCGAGTTTATCTAAATATTCTTTTCATGAAATCTTTCAATGTAACAAAGGAATAAACTCTATAATGCATAAAGTAATCGTGAAAACTTAATAGCCGACGCGAAAACGAAACGTAAGAGACCGATTGTTCCGAAAACTTTCGATATGGCCATGATAGACTGAACGTCACAATATATATAGTGACGGTGAGACGGAAGAGGAGAACCGGCGATAATACGATAGCGCTCGGCCTCGCAGTTTGGCCACTATTCATAATAACATCAACCCAATCCGTTTGAAAGTGGTCATCTGGTTGTCGTATCATAGGCTTGCAGGTGATTGGGTGCGTCGGCAAATGTAAACTTCAATTTGTACGCCTCGGCTACTAGCACGCCTATTTCTGAATCCGTCCAATTTTGCGTGGGCAGGTTTTGTAGCATTAACATCAACCCCTGTAATTATTGAAGAATGACAATCGATCTTTATCTATAAGATTGTAGCATATTTTTCATTTAAGTGACAAGTCGATACAAACATCATTTTTCTTGATATTCACTAAATAACAAAGTCATTTAAATCAACTTGTACCACCAAATGAAGAGCATACTAGAGCTAGCGGATGAATTACTTGAAAATCAGGTTGCAAGAGCAAGTGTCGCCTCCAACGAAGAAGGAAAGCCGCACATACGTAGAGCTGAAACGAGGCGAATCTGTCAGATTCTGCCAAATATGTGTCCCACAATCGGATGGTACAGTGAAGCGGGATTTCTCTGGTTAGCAGATTATTCATCCATCGAAAAGAGAATTGTAGATAATCCACTCCATGTTGATGCAAATGTTGATGCAATGGTGCTGAAAGCATTACAATAAAAGGTTTAAAAAAATGAAAAGGACAAACATAAAACAGGTCCTAGTGAGATATTTACCATCAATCCTTTGTATTAGCTCCTTTAACTGGTTCACTTTATGTTGGATTCCCAACTGAGCAAATATATAATTATCTTGTATACCATCCAAGAATTTAGATAGGCACCAAAAACTATCCGCTTCGATAATATCACGTTGTTCCTTCGATAACGACGCCACGTCATAATTTTCCAGATCTTGCCAAGCTTGTATCGGCACCGCCTCTTGTAGAAAAACCAAGAAGAAAGGTGTCACAAGATCATTCATGCCCTATAACAACAATGGATATACAAATAAATGATAACATAAATTTTTATTATATAAAGAGTAAATAAGATACGATTTTATGTGAAATACCTGAACATAACCAGATGCAGGATGTCTAATCGCCCAAATATACAATATTCTCTCGAATATCAGTTGCACCGTCGTCTGTTGAAATAGCGAGATAAGCGGTGACATTCTAGGGATATCGATATGAATCTGGCGATACGTATCTTGAAAACCTTCATCCCGCTCGACGTCGTAATATTGCTTCACCAAATTCCAATAGTCCAATCGTTTACGTTCCAACGCAGGTTGTCTACGTTCTAGATTAGCTGGCAAGTACTCCTACAATGGCACGAACGCAATCGTTTAACATTTTGCGACAGCATTCTACTAAGCTTGACAATGCGATGTGTTTACCTTCTCTACTTACAGACAATAACCGCCAAGTGACAGAACGTAATTTGGCAGGTACGCCCGACCATGATAGCTGCCTTAATTCATCTAGATTCAGCACGGACGCTTCCAAAAGTAATTGAAATTTGTCCACTTTGCTCTCGCCGTCTGAACAGATTTACAATTTTTTAAACTCTGTCTTAAACCTAATTTACAATGTGGTTTTTGCTTTTTGCTTTTCATTAATTTTTATCTCTTATCCTATTTTATTTTTTGTCATTTGAGATCAAAATTAACAAACTTCGGAAGAGATAAAAGACAAAAAAATTGTTATAAAACAGTCATAAAGAGAAAAACAAAACAAGAAATAAAAAGAAACAGGAAATAAAAAGAGCACATTGTAGATTAGGCTTTGAAGATCAGGCTGCTAAATGTGAATAAATGGATACATACCCTGCTCCTTTGAAGGTATAAAAAATTTATTAGGAGCATTTGCCTGTCTCAGCGGCTGTGGTCTACCAGGAAATTGTGTCGGCTTGTGCTGGGGCGATGCACTGTGCTTTAAATCTGCATCTTCACTGGAGTGTTGGCTGTTAAGCATCTGTGGATGCAGATTCACGTTGCGTAGGTGTAATGGCTGCACTGCCAGCCTTTGAAGAGCTTCTGCCTTTTTTTCCTCGGGGATAATTTTTTGTTGCATCATCTTGGCGTTTGCCTGGGATGGCTGTGAACACTTATTGCCAGATCTATGACTGTTGATAACACTAAGGGCCGCCGAGTGACTGACTCTCTTCGAAATCTTTACATCTGAGACTGTACAGAATTCATCATCCCCTGAATCCCATGCGTCATCCACACTCTCCTGAAAGTCTTGAAAAGAAGTGGAGCCTCCACTTCCACCTGTACTACTGCTGCTGTTAGCAATACCAGTCAGATTGCTGGATCCAATCGTTGCAGGATTAAACTTGCCATACCTAACGTCTTGTTTCAGACTTGGCCTACAAAGAATAAATCGATTATTAAGTAAAATACGAGAAATCATAAGAGAACAACATTGTAAAGAAAAACATACCTTCCTGGTACAGCTCGTGTGTTTTTCTTCCAGAAAGACTGATGGGTCGAGATGGCCTGATGATGGTAACCTTGATTTTCCATTGCTGTAGGAAACCAAGTTAGCTTGTACTTGGTAGTCTTTCAATACAGGTATTGCAGCACGGATCCTCATACCCTTGCAACGATAGCTAAAGATCTACAAGAACCAGAAATGTTATAATACTTGTAATTCTAGCCATCATTGAGTGTTTTCCATTTGGTGATGTAGTCGACAAGTGTCACTACCTTTATTATTCATTGAATATCAAGAGAGATAGAATGTTATATTGACTTATATTATTAAAAGGAAAACACCTATTGTTATCATAATTTGTATAACAGATGTGTACTAAACCAAAAATATATGATTATAAGTATAAACTTAATATATGTCAACTATTCTCTAACACAGTCATAAACTTAGCATTTCTGATAAATCAAAGAATAATATAAATATTTCATAATCTTGTTAATCTTATACACACGTGATGTCGAACATAACATCAAACGGGATGAGGTTGTCAACGCCTAAACAACTACAATGATGGAAGGGATAAAGAGGAATGGAACAGAAGGAGAGGACGGATTCTCCGAAATAACAAACGCATCATAACATATGATTCCCTAGTACACCGACGAGGACGTGCCCGATTCCGACGCGTCGCGGGTGATTCACACAATCGAATTATAGGGATACACTCCGCGGCGTCGACGGATACAC
>Ga0157363_1007577_pt1 | contig 10279 bp, 8 predicted proteins | sample AttsexASBM1_FD_111477 | JGI IMG/M metagenome (GOLD analysis project Ga0157363, IMG submission 111477) | Fungus gardens microbial communities from leaf cutter ant in Ribeirão Preto, State of São Paulo, Brazil - Atta sexdens ASBM1 | ecosystem: Host-associated > Fungi > Mycelium > Unclassified ...
CTTATCTTATCTTTTCTATTTTTATAATATAGTTACATTATATTATAGCAGTATATCGATTTATTTGATGTAAAAATCGTATGAAAATTGAACAATTTTTTTGCCTTTTTTTGTGCACAACTGCCAAACTTGTGTTAACATTCATCGAGGTAAATTCCATCGTAAATTATACGTTTTCATGACAACAATGACGAACATTTTTAAACTATTCGTACTTAAAGACGCGGCGGCAGATATTCAACTTTGATCGTACCTGCAACACTGATATCGCAAACATTATATAATTTTGATAAATTCTTTGATAACAACGTTGACAATATAGTGCGAATATATGTGACGCTAAGGTATCGTAATAAGGAAAAGAATTTATATAAGTATAAAGAATGATATCTTTTTTTGAGGAAAAAGACAAACTTTTAAGCATTCACTTTAGCATTCATTTTTAGCATTCACTAAAAACATTCAGATATTCTATATATCCCTCTTTATTAATTTTTATTGCGATATAAAAAGTATATTAAATTACATTAAAGTATATTGAAGTAATAGATATATGTATTAAATAATTAAAATATTATATATTGATGTAATTTGCGTAATGTATTAAGTATTTAATAATACTCTAAGATGTATATATATATATATATAATTAATGGATTAATTTCTTTAATCCGAAACTATATCTCTTTTAGTGAAAAATATTTTTCTACTATTTCATGATCTCATATTCACCCATTATTCTCTTGATGTCACGAGAACTATTTGTTCACATGTTTAACTATTATCTTATAACACGATTCACAAACACTTTGCACGCTTTTTATCTTTGAGCGTCAAGTGTGAGAAGCAAGACAACTTCGACCGATCATTTATTTTTTTCGATGTTTGCAGGTGATGAACCAAGAGGTCAAGAAGGAGACTCCACTGCAGTTCAAATTCCGTGCAAAATTCTATCCCGAAGACGTCGCCGAAGAATTGATACAAGATATTACGCTGCGACTTTTTTACCTTCAGGTAAAAAATTATTATTCACGCAATCATTTCGCGTCTCTCTCTCTCTCTCTCTCTCACTCTATTTATCTATCTTGCGATTTCAATAATAATTTTTAATTTGCTGCTTTTATTTTCAAACTAATTTCGAGACTTATGATTTATGTTCAGAACAAATTGATCTAATATACAAACAATGCATACCTTATTTGTTGGTCGGATTAAGTCATGCATCGAACTCGTTTATCTGATTCACTTCTTCCCGTCGTCTACTATCTCATCCTCTGTGGCGGATACGCGAACACAAGGAATGCGCATCAATTTTTTGCTCAGTTGAACCAGACAAATATATTAGTGTTTAAAAACAACGATGCTTAGCGAAATATTACTCACAATTTGGAATAATATCTCGAATAAACATAAAATAAAATCTGTATTTTTCTTATATTAGTTAATCAATATTTTATTAATTGCTTATAGGCTTATATAATAGATAGCAATCTTATTATTGAATTTTGTTACATGTATTAATCGATGTTGCTGTTAGATTAGAATTAATTAGAAAATTTTATGTAGTCAATATTAATGTTTGAATTGATTACAGGTGAAAAATGGTATTCTCACGGATGAAATATATTGCCCACCGGAAACTTCCGTTCTGTTGGCTTCATATGCCGTTCAAGCGAGACATGGAGATTATCAGAAGGGAAATCATCCCGCTGGTTTTCTGTCAAATGATCGACTGTTACCACAGCGTGTTGTGGATCAACATAAAATGAGCAAGGAGGAATGGGATAACTCTATTACAAACTGGTGGCAGGAACACCGTGGTATGTTACGAGAGGACGCCATGATGGAGTATCTGAAAATTGCTCAGGTATCTGTTAAATAGCATGAACAGGATGTAAATATGACGAAAACTTGAAGAGAGATTGGATATTCTGATATATTAATATATCGTCGATATTTATACGGATTGCAAAATTATTTTTAATTATTTTACTTTTACATTATTTGGATTCTGTATTAGAAATTTCTATTCGTCTTTAAGAAATTTTATCCATTGTGAAGTATTAAACTTACTACAATCCGTTTTCTAAAGGCTTGCGCATTTGTAAAGTAGCGTTTTTTATTATACTTTTTAATTACTCGCATAATATTGTATTTTAACTCGATGTTTATTTATGACATAGTATTTTTTAATTAGTCTTGCGAAGAACATTATGCGAACTCCATTGCTGCACTCGGAAACATTTTTATCATATGAAAAATTGTAAAATACTACTATTCTTGGACTAGTATTACTGGTATTGTTTTAGTATTTTCTTTCATTTTTGCTTTTCATAGGACTTAGAGATGTATGGTGTGAATTACTTTGAAATTCGCAACAAGAAAGGCACAGATCTTTGGTTGGGTGTGGATGCTTTAGGTTTGAACATCTACGAGAAGGACGATAAGCTCACGCCGAAAATCGGCTTTCCCTGGTCCGAGATACGGAATATCTCGTTCAATGATAAGAAATTCATAATCAAGCCAATCGACAAGAAGGCACCGGACTTTGTATTTTTCGCCAACAGAGTCAAGATTAACAAGAGAATTCTTGCACTATGCATGGGTAATCACGAGCTTTACATGCGCAGACGTAAGCCAGACACGATTGACGTGCAGCAGATGAAGGTAGGAACATTACATCACATTATTGAAATAATTAAAATTAATGAAACATAATTATTAATGCATATACTTATCTAAGTTGATTATATAACTTTCTCATTAGCAATACGTATTTTACATCACTTACGTAACCATTATAGTATATTGAAAATTTATTTAGGAGTTAAAATAATTTAACAATTAAAGACTGTCGCAATCTTGTGATTGTTAAGATACACTTTAATTAATTGTAAGAAATAAAATATTTAGCTTCTGAAGTTGTAACGAGATTGCAATAAAATTTTTTCAGGCTCAAGCAAGAGACGAAAAAATGGCGAAACAGCAACAAAGAGAGAAATTGCAATTGGAGATAGCTGCCCGAGAACGTGCGGAAAAGAAACAGCAAGAATATGAAGAGAGGTTAAAAAATATGGCAGAGGAAATGGATAGGCGGAATGCTGAGTTGAACGAAGCTCAGGAAATGATTCGGCGTTTGGAAGAACAGTTGAAGCAATTGCAAGCTGCTAAAGAAGAGCTAGAGAATCGTCAGAAGGTGAGAGAAAATCATCAGAAGATAATCTCTTTAATTATGAGTTTAAAAAACTACTACATTATACTATCAATGAGCAGTTAATTTTTATTCTTTTTATCCTTCATTTCTTATTTTAGCGAACGAAGTTCGCTCAAGTTTTAAATTAACAACATCAACTACTATAAGTCAAGTTCAAATTACTATAAATCATCTTATAAGATATAATATTGATGTTTATTGTTCGCTCAAATAAGATGTATAAGTTATACAGATAATCAGTTATAAAAATAATCATACAGAATTTATGAGCATTAAGACAACTACGGCTACTGTGTTGTCAAATTGAAATTAAAAAATGACACTCGGTTAACTTGATGTTTTCTACGATTTTATAGACAAAAATTTGAAGTCTATTGAGGGATCCTATAATGTATTCACAAATTTAATTGCAGGTTTATAAGTAGCATACAAAAGTTGTAACCATTATAATATTAGTATGAAAATTTCATAGAAAATTATTGTTTAAATTTTTACTTTGAGCAATACACATATGGATGATGATCTAATATAAAGTCAAAACATTTATTATATGTTTATCATGTTATTAAGTTTATAATATTATTAAGTGATAGTTTTATATAAAAATTGTCTGTCACTAAGAATCAATGTAGGTTTTAATGCTCCTTTCTTTAATTATTTAATTTATTTTATAAGCCGTTATTTGAACTGTTTTTGTAATTTGTATTGTGTGTGACATAGGAATTGACAGCAATGATGGAGAAATTGGAACTCTCGCACGAAATGGAAGCTGCGGAGCGCGCTAAACTCGAACAAGAAATAAGAGCTAAACAAGAGGAAGTACAACGCATACAATCTGAAGTGGAGGCTAAGGACGCAGAAGCTAGGAGATTACAGGCTGAGTTTGAAGCTGCCAAGTACGACCAGTTTTCTTCTTTTTCTCATCCTTTGTTTCTTAATTAACATAATTGGGGATAATTGCGTATTTATCGTTTATTATGCAAGATTAAGACAAGAAGAAGCTGACCGACAATATCAGGCTAATCAGACTCCACATCATCATCACGTCGAGGAGAACGAAGAGGGTGAGGAGGAGGGTGAGGACGAAGTTCCTCAAGGAGACGTTACTAAGGACCTCGCGACTGACGAATCAATAATCGATCCTGTCGGAGAGCGACGCACTTTAGCGGAGAGAAGTGAACGTCTTAACGATCAATTGAAGGTACGTTGATATACAACGTTAGTATATTTTATTCAGATTTTATTTCTTATTTTAAATAACTTTGTAATTTCACGTAGTTAAATTTTTTTTAATTGCTTTTATTCTTTAAAATATGGAAATACGTTGATGCAAACTTTGCAAAAAATTCTACTGTATATATTGTTACAATGAAATGTTGCTTTTATTGACAGGCATTAAAGCAGGATCTCGCTCAGTCACGTGACGAGTCCAAGGAGACGGTGATGGACAAGATCCACAGGGAAAATGTGCGTCAGGGCCGCGACAAATACAAGACGCTTCGCGAAATTCGCAAGGGCAACACCAAACGCCGCGTTGATCAATTCGAGAACATGTAAATTAATGTGCGTGCATCTAATCACTTACCTTATACATGTCCTTTTCTATCTTCAATTTCTCACCTGACTTTTGCGAAGAATGCAGTAAAATGAAAATGAGAAGGAGAGAAAAAAAGAAAGCGATTAATAAGATAGAGAGAGAAATAGAGAGAGGTATAGATTCTACAATAAATGTATAAATAGAATAATTTGAATAGCAGACATACATTATCAATCAATTACACTTCAACTTTTCTCAAAAATTGCGCGAATGAAAGTTGATAGTTACAACCGTAACTATCGTATATCGAGAATTATAATCAATATTTACGCCTACGTTAGCTTGATGACAATTCTATATCTTCATGCAAACTGATAATCAAAGATTTTACCTTTTTAAGGTAAGAAACGCGACAACAGTGAGCGACTCGCGCGCCGTCTTCCACATATAATTTCCACGTTAATTAACGCTGCATGATTGGCTGTATCGCGGAATCGTCACCCGTCTCAGGAGCGCGAGTAAATTTTCTCGCTACTTCGCGCAAAAGTGCCTTGCTTGTGAAGCTAGTAATTCTTGTAACTGTCTCTTAATAGCAAAAATCAATATTACTCTAATAATTTAGCGTAATGATATTCTTGTTTCGATAAAGGCACTTTGCGTTCAAGTGACAAGAAAATTTCCGGTAGTGAATTCGTTACCGTTACTTAAACCTTTCTCGGCGCATCGATAAACCATCATCCCGACTATCGAGATGCTAGGTGCTTTGTCTCGCCTCATCATAAGTATTACTGCCGGTCATTTCTTCGCGTTGCGAAACGCGATACTTAACTGCTGGTTATCTACCGGTGCTGCCCTGCCCGTCGCAGTTTTTATCGCGCCGTCATGCGATATCGTCCGTCCTCGGTAATAAGGATTTATTTTCAAGAAGCCATCAACGCTACTATCACTATTTGCACCTCAGCTGATGCATCGCGACGGCAATTGCGGTCGTTACCTGTTTACGAACGGTTTTCTTCTATTGTACATTTAATTCGGGCCATTAAACAGAAGGCTGTACTCTTGACATTCATTAGTTGATCGGCGATTTGTAATTACACCAAATATCGATCAGAGAGGAATCGAAATAAGGCACATGGCTTATACTGTAATGAGTTAGATAAAAATTTAGACATAATCCATCTTAAAGTTCGTATTGGGCAGCGACCGTTCCAAGCAAGGAGACATTTCATGACATCCGGTTGTATTTTTTGTTTTTAAAGATTAATTTAGGGTTTTCTTAAACAATTATTTATCAAATAAGTAATTAATTTTATGTATATATGTATGTATGTTTAGAGAAAAATGCGAACAAAATATGAATCTTTAATATATATATATTGTGTTTTCAAAATTCCAATATTTCCTGTTTTGAGATGAATATTTTATTCATCGTATTTATAAATCGCATGTCACGATTGTCTTCTTGTACATTACACACAGATCACTATTGCGGCGCAATCCGTCATTTCGGATTAATAAACATAAGCGATGGCATGGCCTATTTACTATCGATAAAACCGTACCGAACTATTTTCGTACGAATGAGTTTCGATAACATATTAGCGATTTTATATTGAACACACTCGTGGCCTTTACTTGATATACATATAAATATATATAAATATATATATATATATATATATATATATATATATATCTCGAAGTACTATAGATAGTACTAATATAACGATTAGCTGAAAGAAAGAGATGTAAAGAAAATGAAAGAAAGAGATGTAAAGAAAATCGCGCCATAGAAAATTTGTTCTGCATACCTTCAATACAAGATCGAAGTACCGCGCGGTACCCGCCGAATGGCTTTAGCTACCAAGATTTTCGAAAGAATGAGGGAACGAGTGCAAGAGAGGGAGAGAATGTGATAAGGGAGATAATTAATGTGTGTGCGAGAAAAAGAGAGAGAGATGCCGAGTGATAGAGAAAACACATTTATGGCGGTCATATGCCATTGTAATTTTTAAAAAAATCTTTCGCCCTTAAGAGAATGTTTTGTACGCAACGGGATTAAAACTAACGAAAACTCGAACCTCGAGACGCTGCCAATTTTTCACATGACGGAATGCAAAACGAACAACGATAGCAAGTGTGATATGGACAAAATGTGTGTAAGTTTCACGTAGGAAAGAAGATCGCGAAATGTAAACAGTCGCACCGTATCACAAAAAAATTTGTACTTTGCTACATAATTATGATATGCCCGCGCATTATAACAATATGCGAAACAGAAAGGAGGAAAAAATACAGAAGTAATAACGCGATAGATATTTTTTGATTATATTTAATATTAAAAATTTATATACAAATTAGTAGTGTTATATTATTAATATTAATGTTTACAATCTAGTAGCGATATTATTATTTTATTATTATGCAGATAATATTGAACGAGAACTAAAAGAAAACATTTTATAATCGTCAATTTATATTCTTAAGATAATCTAGCACGTAAATTTGGTCGTAATTTACGATAAAAGAACATTTACAAATTCAACTTTTTTATTCAAATTATTTTTAATTACTTTCTGAATTCAACAATAAAATAATCAAATTTTTTTACTAGCAAATATAATTTGAGAAAAATTCCAATTTTTTTAAGTTTTCAATTTTTGAGTATATAGACTTGCAATTAGATATATGTGTAACAAGATGGAAAAAAAACAAGATTATTACCAATTAAAGAGATTGCACGATAATATTTCGATAATCGATGAAATAGGTGAGGACAAGCTTGAAAGTTCGTCTCGATACTCTTTGGCGAAACTGAATTTTTATTGAGACATTCCAGAAGAATTCCCCACAAAGTGCTTCCCGCTCCTCGACTTACTTTGTTTCGTCGATTAATAGGATTAGATTCATTAGATATTTGATTCGAACTATTGATTTGAAGATCGCACCTTGATCTTCTTCCTTTCTTCGCAAAATTCGCGTTTTCATTTTCGCGTTTGTCCCCTGGAACGTGCTTAACTCTAGGATTCGACTTAATTTCTGCCATATTTGCAAAATGTACACGATGTAAATTCAAATATAGGTGAAAAGCGAATTCGTTCGCTTGTTCGTTTGTTTCATGACGTTTATCACTTCAACTATTTTAAATAAATTGAATGTGTATTGTGGGTTTGTCTAATTAAATTAATATTTATACTCGTATTCATAGTCAAGCCTCTTATATTTAAAGCTTATATTTAAATCTTTTAGATGCTCTACGAATTATTTTATTGGGCATCTAAAGATAAAGTCTTAAATATAAGATTCGACTATGAATACGGACTTTAGATCTTTAAGAATGGAAAGATCTGAGATCTCGGCAATCTGTTCAGGAAATTTCAACGGAAACATCGTACATTCAGAATCACTTTCCTCGAAGGATCTTCAAAGTGTCTCCTAGAGTTAAATAACGTTATCCAGTTCTTCGTACTTCGCCACAGACATGAAAGTAGTAGTCTTAAAGTAGCAAAATCTATCAAAATATATCGCATGTCCCTCGTGAAGATAACACACGCACGTACATACATAAACATGGTGCTATATCATTTTCTCCTTCCTGAAACATCGAAATGTGTATATTTGGCGCCAGGCATGCGTTTCGTTCCTTTTTTTTTTCATCTTCCTCCTTTCCAAGCTGAGACGCAAAGCTCGGCGATATTGTAATGATAGAATTCGCGTCCTTTTTCCGTTTCTGCAACTATTAGGGGATCCTCGTAGCAATATTATCGAGCTATTAAATTAACCATCGAAGACACGAGATATAAACACAAGATGCAGAGAGACGCATAGACATTGTATTTTAAACAATATTATTTGTTGGTGCGAGGATATAATGAAAACTACTTGTACTTTTCTGAGAAAGCTAGAGATTGTTTAAATAAAAAAAATTCATATAAAAAAAAAAGAGCTATCGATCCTAATTGAAATAGTTGATTATTCCATATCCCACGAAAGAGATATAAGATAATCCAGATTCCTAAACATTTTTCAAAATCGAAGAATAAGATGGAAAGCATTTTTTTTATCAATATACAGGGTATACAAAATAAACCATTCGACATTTATATAGTAGATAATACACAGCATTTCCAGTAAAAAAAATCGTAGTGAACGTAGAAAGCTTAACCATTTCTGAGATACAAACAATTTTATATGTTAGTATCAACTCTTATGTTTGATCTTATTTGAAAATTCCCGCTTCTGCCAATTATCGATATATCGACATACGCTCGCTGGTGGCGCCTGCGTTCTCCGATTTCACGAAATGACGTCGTGACGATCGGCAATGAATAGTGACGACGTGCGCGTTTTTGTTACGTTAGTGGTGAGGTAGTGACGAGCGACGATGATGCGTCGAGACCTTAGATTGAGTCGTGTCGCAAGAGTTCCTGGCAGCGAATTCGCCGACGAAGACGTCGACCATGCCAGGTGGGTTCCCGGCGATCGATGTCCAGCCAGCGACACGTGGCTTTACGTGTCTCGCCACGGTCAAACGCGAACTCCGAAAGGCTCCGGATTGACGGAGCGACCGGCAGATCCATCATTCTCGGTGATGGGCCCTTTGTTTACATATCGCAAGACAACCAGTATCGGATTAGATTTCAGCTACTTGGCGCATGATAGGAATTTACCGTTGATCGTTGCCGGCCGCGCGAATCAGTCGCGAACGATTCCCGTTATTCATTCCGTTAATGTGATAATCCGGCGACAAGGCATCGATGACGACGGAGATTCCCGATTGCGAATTCCTGGCAATTTATCGCGCGAGACACGTCGCTTCTCTTTTGCTCGTCGGTGTACAGAGAGATTCGTGATTACTTGTCTTTTAATTTCTTTTGAAAGAATGCCATTCAAGAAATGAAGATTTAAAAAAGTTTTTGTATTCATGGTTGTTTTTGTGGTATGTAATAAATACTATCAGGAAGGAAACATTAATTGTTCACAGCAATATTGTTTTATACAAAATTTTTTATGCATTTTTTTTATAAAAAAAATTCTGATTCTTTTAGATATTAAATGTTATAATAATCGTTACTTTTACCGCTATTTTACTTTGCAATTTTAATTTATTATCTTCTGTTCAATTTTTATCAAAGGTAGCCAAATCAGGTTTGAAAACAGATTTTGCAAAATGTTTATTACAAATTTTGTCGATATTAAGTCAGTAGAATGATGCCAATCTTATTTTGGTAGAATTTGCTGGTGTATTTTTAACATTTTACTTAATGAAATAGATTTGTCAATGAAATAGATTTTGCTTAATGAAATAGATTTGTTCAAATAGATAATTCTATCAAAAACAGATTTCTCGAAATGGATTACTAATTAGCAGCAAATCTACAAAAATATAATGGAATCTATTAACGGAACGTGACGGATTGATAGCAAAAATCGAACACAATTTATGTAACCATTTTTTATAATCATTTTTTATAATCATTTCTATAATATATTTTGTTTTTAATAATTAGGAGATGAATCTAAATCCA
>Ga0157363_1007578_pt1 | contig 10279 bp, 6 predicted proteins | sample AttsexASBM1_FD_111477 | JGI IMG/M metagenome (GOLD analysis project Ga0157363, IMG submission 111477) | Fungus gardens microbial communities from leaf cutter ant in Ribeirão Preto, State of São Paulo, Brazil - Atta sexdens ASBM1 | ecosystem: Host-associated > Fungi > Mycelium > Unclassified ...
CTTCCAACAAGCGACACAAGTGACACGATGTGTCACATGGATCATTGACTATGTTCAGCGGACTCAGTGAGCGCTCGCTATTATTGGTGTATCCTTTTAGATTATCCAATCAGCATTTTAAATCTGGAAGAATACATCAATAACGCTCACTTAACTGTAAAGAAAATTATCCAATTGCATTTCTCATATGAAGACACATATAGAATATGATTGGATAATTTTCTTTATGCATATGTTTATGCGGTCATGTAAGTTTGTGTCCTTACACTGGCACACTTTACGCCGAAGTTATAACATCAATATCATGAAACTGGCCAATCATAGCTATTCCTCTAAAGAATAGAATGACTGTGATTGGCCAGTTTCATAACATCAATGTTATAACTTTGGTGTAAAATAAATTCACTAATTAGAATGAGAGAAATGCAATAAAAAATTTTTTGCCATAACCCATAATGCTGGAATGTTTGAGTTAGACCAACTACAGTCGAGTATTCCTCTATTACAATCGTATGGCAGGGGAATGCTCGACTGTAGTTAGTTGGTTTCTGATCCGATTTAAACTCTCGATGGAAACTAGGCAGTTATCACCCTCCCGGTTAGCGCTGAGATCTAGGGGGTCGTTAAGGGATAACGATCACGTTGGGAATCTATGATATAAGGGTATGGTCATCATCAACGAGATGCTGCAAATTTTTTGAAGCGTTTTTTAATTGGTTAGTTTGTAAAATTCTTTCTTCTAATTAGTCCATCAAATGCTTCAAAGTATTTGTAGCGAGGCTTTGATCACAGCCATAGAATGCCATTTAAGGTTTCTCTCTGATAGCCTATCACCAGCCAAAGAAATACATTATACTGTCTGTTGCAGTCTGGTGAGCGATAGTATAGCCAAGAGAAAATAAACTAATTTCCATTGGAAAAGCGACTCTGTTCTCCGAAGAGACTAGTTCGATTTATAGATCGATAACAATCTGGCACTTTGAAACCTTTATAAGAGAGGTCGAGAAATTACTCAGGAGATATATAAGAATTATCCAAAATAAATATCGCAGAACATGCGCTCAATCAAGAGTATTGTTCAAATGATACAATCCTCTAAAACATATCTTTTGAACTTTCTCAAGCCCATCATGTCAAAGGTATATCTGTTTTTATCTATAAATTTAAAAAAATATATATTTATTATTAGGTCAGACTAATGATTAGTTTAATCAGATAATGTAAGACAATATTGTTCAAGATTTGTAGATTTATAATTCTTGCTAAAGATAAAAAAGAAAAGACAATAAGCATAAATGTTGATACAAAATAATACTTAGAATTACAAATTTTGAACAACACTGTTGTAAGAGATATTGGTTGTGTTTTAAAATTTACTGCCGATACTGAAAATCTATAGTTTATGTTAAGTGCACTATAGATTTTAAATATTGGCAGTAAATTTTGGAACATAGCTATTGAATGCATTCCATTTCACATATGATACCTATAATATATTATTTCCTTCCTATATTATATCCTTCTTTAATATTCAGTGAACAAGAATAAAATGATACAACATGCTCATTATGTGTGAAATCTAATATATCTATCGAGAGAAACATTGAATTATTTTAAAAACATGTTATTTATTCTAGTTTGAAGAAAATCGTAGATTTGTTGATATCCGTAATGAATCCGATAATTCTTTTGGAAAGTACGCTATAGTCCAGCCTTGGGTAGTTTCTGAAAAAAATACTATACCTACATACATACCCCAGCCATCCTACAGTCAGTCTATGATACCCAAAAAAGGGCCAGCAATGCCTGAGATCAAAGACGAATATCAAATAGAATGTATGAGGCACAGTTGTAAACTTGCTAGTAGTATTTTGCGTCAAGCTGGTGCATTAATTGAGGTGAATTATTTCCTACAGATTATATAAAAGTCCAGATTCATGTTGCCTCGCTTATCAATTTAAAATCACAAACGAATTTTTAGATAAAGATGAATGTGGCGAATCTGGAGTTCTATACTGATAATATCTGAAAGATATGCACAAGCCTTTGGGATCGCAAGTTTCATAAACCGAATAAGAAGAGTTATCTATATTATCCATATAAATTTATTGTTCACTAAGCAATTAAAATCTGTGTAAGGATTGTTACATATATGTTGAAAATCAACATATAATTAAGAAATAATATTTTAAGAGTAACTCTTATATATATATATTTTTTTTTTTTCTTTTTGGTTTTTGGAATGTATCCCCAGGAATTATTAATAGCTTTCAGATACATGTTTATTATAATATTTAATGCATATCTATATATGCATTAAATATTATAATAAACTAAATATAAAATAAAATTAATATATGCTAGCCAGGTATTACAACTGATTTTCTCGACAAACAAGTACATGATATGATCATTGGTAATGGAGCTTATCCCAGTCCACTCAACTACCATGGCTTTCCCAAATCTATATGTACAAGTGTTAATAACATCGCTTGCCATGGTATTCCAGACAATAGGCCTTTACAAGAAGGTGATATACTCAATGTTGATATAACAGTGAGTAGCTTTATTTTTTAAAAGAAAATGAAATCTTTTTTTCTAATCGATAAAATGTTATAAGTTCTTTAAAAAAATTAATATTTTTTGTTTAAGTAGGTATATCTTAATGGTTATCATGGCGATTGTTCAGCTATGTTTCAAGTGGGTGAAGTAGACTCAAAAGGCAAACAATTAATAACAGTCACAGAATTATGCTTAAAGTCAGCTATTGAAATATGTAAACCAAACGAACATTTTTATAATATTGGTAATAATACGTATATCATTAAAATATGAATTTATCTGTATGTTATTTTCGGCACTGTAAAATCTTTCTATTTCTTTCTAGGTAATGTGATAGAAAAGACAGCAAATGAACACAATTTGAATGTAATACCCGCAATTTTGGGTCATGGTATTGGAACTTACTTTCATGGTGCTCCAGATATTTGTCACTTCGGTACAAATAAAAATATTTCGCTAACATTAATGCACGTTAACATATAGATAACTATCAACATATACTGGACAACATGTACTGGATGGAGCATGTGGCGAAATGTCTTCGATCTTTTGTCTTGCGGATCTGGAAAGAGAAAGGTAAATGTTTGGACACGGAACTTTCTTTCTGTTGTCCTATCAATCGAACTCTCTTTCTAGGTCTGTCAAGATTGATGGATTTGATGCTAATGCTCCATCCAGTACTATATGTCGATGCAGATGACCAATAAGAAATTATCTGAGTCGTTTTTATAAAATAATTTCTATATAAAATATTCCTTGATCTCAGAATAAATTGTTATGTACTGTAAATATGTCAAATCGTCACTATATATTTTGATGCTTATTTTTTCTGTTTTATAGCAAATAATTTTCCTGCGAGAATGAAAGCAGGTATGACATTTACTATCGAGCCAGCTTTAAGTCAAGGAAGAACAGAGACTATAATTCTAGAAGATGGATGGACAGTTTGTACAGTTGACGATTCTAGGACAGCTCAAGTTGAACACACAATTTTAATAACAGATACTGGATGCGAAATACTAACACTTTAGTCGCTTTAGTTTATAATCGATAATATTATTATTTATACAACAAAGGATCATTGAATATATATATTATTTTTAGTGTATATAAAGATATGTATAAATTAATTTGTATGTGTCGTTTTAGTTTTGTGAATATTATCCATATTTTTATGTGTAACAAAATAAAAAATTAAGAAAAATTTATGTTTATTATTACAATGAAAATTATTAGTTATTAATATTAATAGTTATTAATATTAATATTTTCTTATTTCTTATATATGTAAAGTACAATTAAACTTTTCAAATTCAATTAAAAAAGAATATATACTTTCACCCTATATTTTTTTTATTATAACTTATTTTGAAAGTATACGAAAACATTACAATTTTATAGAATTGCGGGTCCCCAATAACTTTCTACGTCTATCGGTCCTTGTATTTCGACTCCTTTTTCTTTCGTAACAATACCCAAATGATACTGAAAGAGCGAAATAAATCATTAACAATTAAAAATTATTAATTATGTATACACGAATTTTGATAGTTTAGTAGATACCTTTGGGAAAGATCTTGCATCTCTGTAGAAAAGAACTTGATTTACTTTATATATAAGTTGAATAGCTTCTTCTTTACTCATTTGGCTATTTTCCTCATAAGCTTTTCTCAAAATAGGTGTTGCCATATAAGCGCCATATCCAGTCGCAATAACAGGATCTTTGTAAGCTGTTCCAAGCTTATCTACAGTTGCCAAAAATCTGAAAGGCAAATCATGATTTATGTTAAATCTGAAGTTGCTTATATTGAAGAAATATGTTGGATACTTACGGTTGTCCATCTTCCAAACCGGCAATGACAAAATTGTTCCAAAACGGATCAAAATTTGATCGTCTGTTGTACAAGACACGTGTCAACCAGCAATGCAGCGCTTTCGGCTTCAAACTAAATCCATCATCTAAGCATTGTTCTTCCAGACTAAAACAAAAGTATTGATGTAAAATAACAGTGTCTCGTCGAAAATATGCTTAAGAATACTCAAAAGATTCAAAAAGATGCATGTTGGATAAAACCTCTAGCGTCAGATTGTTTGGTTCAAAAAATTGAAAACGCTATGTAGACGCTACATCCTTTTCATGCATTTTCACTCTAATGTGTCTTTTTTGATCATTCATATAATCTATTTTAATTCTGAAAATGTGCATCCAGTATCAGGATAAAAAGGCCAATTGACTATTGAATAACCATTTGATACTCATTTTCAAAATATACTAATATATAATCAATATCAAAATTGATATTGGAAAACTGCATGAAAACGATGTATACAAGATGATTTATAATTTGATATTTCGGGAGATAAATCTAAAGTGTTATACTAAAATAAGTTGAAAAACATTATATAAATATGTCTTCCAAAATGTTTGAAGTGTCTGCCTCAAGAAACACTATTGCATATCTTATTGCACTTAACTTCATTTAATGTTTACAAAGAATATCCATCAATGCAATGCAATAGTAAAGTTAAAACACAAATTACTTAACATTTTCTTTAATCATCCATAAATAAAATATGTAGAAATCTAGAAACATATGACGTTTCTTACTTATTTTGATATGTTCATCCCTGAAATATTGATATGCATTTATAAATCACCCTGTATAGTGTTCAATTTTAAATTAAGCTGACAGTGGAACTGCTGGAAATTAAATAAATCCAACTTCCAGGCTGAAATTCACTGTCAATCCTAATGTTTAAGATCGTCTTAAGATTCTAAGCCAACTACAGAATATTAGCATTTTAAGACATTTCTTAAAATAATCTAAAATAAGAATGGATTATGAATATCAGCCTAAGTCATATTTATTTTTTTATACAAAGGATGTTTATAAAGTTTTTGAAATGAATACAGTAGAGGGAAAAATTTAATTATTTATAATTTTATTGCATCATATCTGCATGGATTTTAGACAATGATTTCTTTTAACATATATATGTAATAATAGTCATCATCATTATGATAATAGTAGAATAAGTGATTTTCTAATTTTTTTCATATTATAATACTGGCTCTACTCTACACAGAGTATTAGCTATCAGATACTAAGCATCAAATCAAAACTATATATCATAACTATATTGATACTGTTCTTCAGCATTATTAAATTATATTATAGAAGTTTCAGAAATATTAATTTATCTTATGTAGTAAACCAAAACAGAATATTTTAAAAATAAAGACGTGTAAAAAAATTGGAATGATTATAACAACTCACATCTTTCTTTCTACGTAACTCTTGATACATTGAAAATCTGCATAATCTCCAGATGCACCAAGAATGATGTTATCATTAACTTTCATAAGACGCTCTAGATTTCTATAACGAGCGAGAGATCCATAAGATCCTAAGATATCCGCCGATATAATGACTCCGTCTTTGAATTGTATACCAATGACGGATGTACCAGTCGTTATAGGAGATCTGCAAATAATAGAATGAATTAGAATAGAACTCATCAAGTCCTTATGCCTTATTTCGGAAATTTATCTAATAAAGTCTCAAGTATTTTGAATTTCACTTCGTAATTTAATTTGTTCCATAAGAGAGAAGATGACATGCGAGATTTACATAGAGACGTACAGGTTATATACAAAAACTGCAAACGGATGAAAAATGTTTGTGAATTATAGTTAAAACGTACTGTGATTTTTGGAATCCACCGGTGCCGTTCTGGGTGCCCGGAAAGTGATAAAATGCACCAGGAGACGGCCCATTTTGCCACAAAGGCAAAAAGCAAGGATCTCTACTGGGAAACGCCATTATGATAAGTAATAAGCAGTAATACTAGTATACGAACAGTCGGAACAGAGAGAGTACAAGAATATCGAGACGAATGCGATCCAATATCGATATATCTCTGATATAAGTACATCTCGATTCGCTTTTCGAATATCGTTCGAAGTATCGATATTTACTTAAGAATCGACAGAAGTGTCGAGCCAACTCAAATGCTCGTTTCTACCGTAATTTCTCCTACATTAAAAGATCGAAGAAATGATTTTTCATAATTTTTTTCAAAAGAAAGACTAATATTTATCATTTTAAGACTTTTTGCACGTTTTAATATAATTATTATAGAGTACGTACAAATTATTATGTGAAAAAAATTATAAATAATAAAAATATAAACATTCAATTTGGCGCTTCGCCGCATGACACGATTCGTGTACATCCTAGCGACTGTAATTATTGCCGGAAACAAAAAATAAAAAAAATATTATATTTTTAATTTTATAGAATATATTCATTCTAAATAAACCTAAAAAATTAAAAAAAAAAAATATATATATATAAATTAAAATTTTATGCGATTTTGAAAAAAAAGTTACGATTTTCACTGTTAAAAATAAATAGAATAGAATAGAATTTATTACACTTCAGTATATTTATAGCCAAGAAGGGGACTTGGTTTACATAAATTCTTAATTCATTCATACATTCACCTCGTCCGCAAACTATCGCACATATAAATATTATTATAAAAATTTTTGCTTATCCCTTTCCTACTTTTCTGGTTAAACTCTTTGATTTCGCTTCTTTATCTACTTTATTTCATTTCGCTTTATCCGCTTTTCTCTCTTAGTTATTGTATATCTATTTTTAATGTTATATACTCTCAATATCATATGTTATCTTCAATATCATATGTTATCAATATCAATTACATATGTTATCTCTATACATAGTCTTATCACCATCTATTATTATTACACTATTATTATTATAAATCACATATTTATATTTTACTCCTTAGTTCACCTTTCCTTTTCTCTCTATATTTTCCCTATATATTTCCTTCCTATCTTCTTTTAATTCCTTCCTCATCTCCCTTATTCTTTTTGTTATCTGCTTCTCTTTCCATAATTTCTTTATTATTTCCCCTTTCACTTCATCTAACTTCTCTTCATATAGTTTCCTTAAGATTTCTTCCTTATCTTTTCCTAATTTAGTAAATCTTTCTCTTATTTCCGAATATTCCTCTACATAGTGCTTTAAATTATCTTTTCTCTTATCACAGAATATACACTTTTTCTTATGCTTCTACCCAACATTTATTATCTTCCTCTAAGTTTCCACATCTTAATTTGAACTAAACATTCATCTTATATAATCCATCATAACTTTTTCCAATTCCTTTTTCTCCTCCCAACTCCGTAGTTCTACTCTATAAGCCATAATACTTTGCACTAAATATTTAAATAAGATTCATCTCCTCCTGAAATCGTTCCTGCACATCCTCTCGCCTAAACTTTTCTTGCCGCCAGCTTATCCTTTCTACTTAATTCTTTAATGTGATCTTTACAGTTGCCTCATCTATTCAAAGTAAAGCCTAGATACTTAAATTCCTGCACCTCTTTTATCTCCTTTTTACCTCATTTCCATATTTCCATTTTCTCTCTTCCTCTTCTATTACATATCAATACTTTAATTTTATCTGTACATAGTTCTAATTTCTTTTCCTCTAAAAATTTTCTAAAACTTCCTATCACATTCTGCAGGGCTTCCATATTTTTTGCACAGGATACACACAGGATTTCAAATCCTTTGTTTATCTATACCTTCTTCCGATCTTCTATACCTTTGCCTCTAAATTTTTCGTCCAAGTCCGCGATGTACAAATTGAAAAGGAATGAACTCATCATACATTACGCCTCTCTTCGTTACAAAATTTTCAATATTTTCTAGCTTCGTTCTAATCGTTATCTCTGTTTCCTCATAGATCTTCTTAATTCTTCTAACCAAACTCTCACTTATTCTAGTATCCTTTTTTCCTTAAGCAGGATAACTTGCCCCATCCCATAACTTGCCTCTATCCTTGTCAAAAACAGCCTTCAGATCCGCAAACATCATGAAAACTTTCCATTTTCTCCTTGCTTCCTTCCCTTTATATAATTATCACGAATGCATTATCACGAAAATATTATCGATCATCGACCTTCCTCTTCTGAAACCTACTCGAGTTTCTGGGATCATTCTTTTCTCCTCTGTCTCTTTGTCTAATCTATTTTTCAGCACCTCTGCATACAATTTGTACGCTGTGCATAACGATGATAACTCTTTATAATTTGTTGCCTTTTCTTGGTCACCTGGTCTTATATATAAATACTACTGTGCTTTTCTTCCGGAATTTTACCTTTTCTCTATACCATCTTCATTAAAGATACCAACTTCATTAAAGACACCAACTTTGTCCATAGTCTTTTCCCTGCATATTTCTACGCTTCTGTCGATGTTCCATCGATGCCAGCAACTTTTCTAAGTTTCATTTTTTTTAATGCCTTCTTTATCTCCTCTTTCTTCAATTTTTCTTCTTCCACTTCTGTGCTTTTATCCTCCATTGCCGTTTCTTCTCCTTCAGCCTCCTCGCTACCCAGCAGATCTTTAAAATGATTTCTCCATTACTCTTTATGTTATTTTCAATCTCTTTCTGCCTCTCTCCATTAATACATTTCAATATGTTCATCTCTCTTTTTAAGTTCCTTAATTCCTCCTTCTCTTCTTCCTATTTTTCTCTTTGCTTCTTCTTCAATAATTTCTTAAATCTTCTCTTGCAAATCTTTCCTTCCTATTTTTCCTTTCCTTTATGTCCAGTACGAAATTTTTTTTACTTCCCTCTAATTTTTAATACAACTTCTGTCCAGTTCTTGTGCCCTTACTCTTCCTTTTTACCCTCTTCTTTACCAATGCATCATATATTATTTGTTTAATTTCCTCCCAGCTTTCTTCGATATTTTTTCCTTCCTGTTCCTTCTTCTTTTCGCTCCTCTTCCTCTGTTATATTTTGGTATCTTTCAATTGCCTCTGCATCTCAGGCTATTATTTCTTCTTTCCATATTCGTTCCGCTTCTGTTGGATTTTCTTCTTCTTCTTCCTTCTCCTTGAGGCACAAGGCAAGTAATCCGAGTCCATTCTTACATCCACTTTAATCTATAATCCTATCCTTTACATTTTCATTACCATTACGTAATCTGTAACCGAGCTACCCCTTCTATATATGTATATTCACCCTCTCACTCTCCAGATATGCTTTCGTTTACAATGTATAAGTCTTTATCTCTTATCATTCTACGAAGCTCCTACTTCTATTTCCTTTAGTTTTATCTTTGTTATCTTTTTCTATCCCTTGTTTCTCTTAGTTCCCCTATTCTTATATTCAAATTCCCTCCTATGATTAAATTTTCTTCTTTTCCTTCCCTTATGTATTTTTTCCATCTTTTCCTCTAAATTTTTTCCCCCTTGTTCTCTATAAATCGAAATAATTCTTACTCTTTCCCTCTCCTTTTGTATTAGCCTATTTCCTTGAAGCTTCCAGTCGTTTCTTTTCCTTATTATAAAACCCTCCATTAGTTCTACCTCTCTTCCCTTTCCTTCTTGCAAAATGATTCCCATATATGTTCTTGGCAGTCTGCTCTTTAACCTATTCCAATCCTTTTCCTCTACTCATGTCTCACATAGGCTGATGAAGTCAAAACCTTTCACCTCCAAAAATCGATCCTTATTCTATATCTCTGCACAATTTTAGAATCATATAATTCTCTCTCTCTTATTATCCTTTCTACTTCCCCCTTTACTTCTATATCTATTTTTCTTTATTTTCTCGTACCTTCTTACTTTTCTCCTTCTATATTTCCTTTTCCTCTTTCTTTTGTTTA
>Ga0157363_1007579_pt1 | contig 10279 bp, 4 predicted proteins | sample AttsexASBM1_FD_111477 | JGI IMG/M metagenome (GOLD analysis project Ga0157363, IMG submission 111477) | Fungus gardens microbial communities from leaf cutter ant in Ribeirão Preto, State of São Paulo, Brazil - Atta sexdens ASBM1 | ecosystem: Host-associated > Fungi > Mycelium > Unclassified ...
AGATGGGAAAAAGTAGTAGGGAGCGATGGACAATACTTTAATTGATCTGTTCATTCATTTTGTTTTGAAATAAATGCACAAAAAAACGGACCGAACTAATTTGTACTCTCAATATTTGAGAAAATTATAATAGATATGGAAATTTAAGGACAAATAGCGCCTTAATTACGTATTATAAAATTATATTAAGAACAATAAATAAGTTAAATGAATTTAAAAAATATAGTAACATTAATCATTTAATAGTAAGCAGTTAATATTACTGTATATTTTTTTAGTTTATGTAACTTATTTATTGTTTTCATTGCAACTTTAAAATATAAATGAGGCATATTTGTCCTCAAATTTGTAATTGCTGATACAACTTTTTTTCTCTGAGTGTGTAACGTGTTATTCTCAACAAGAACAGTGACGGATGCTTCAGCAACGTGTAACGTACGAATCGAGTCTAACGATAAATTGCACCAGGCGCTATCTCTAACGAAAACATCGTTTCCGCGAACATCAGTCCACATACCGCTACATACCAACCGGGCTATCTTATCCTTCTTCATTACTCGACCGAACTTTTCGGCGTGTGCTCGGTTGAATTATATTTTCACTGTGGTTCCAGTGCACCGGTAAACGCCGCCGCGAAAACGGTCTGGAGATGACCACAGACTCGTTATTCTCTCGCGATGACTCTCTAACCAATTCACTAAATTCCATCACCGTGGTTGTTTCCTATTTATCGTGGTTTAAAGGGCATAATGAGAAAAAGAAAGAAATCCGAAATTTGGAAAGAGAGATCGAGATATACATGCAAACAGCATGTATACGAACACGCACACGAAAAAAAATTAGAAATCTAGAGGGAGAAGCGTCAGATGAGAGAAAATCGGTAAAAAGAGAAATAAACTGGCGATCGGGAAGAGACAACGATCTTGTTATGGTCAACCCCGGAGGTGGTTTACCAGGTTAACCGATGCAGTGCGACGCAGCGGGGTGTTCTATTGCAACCAGCTTGAAAATCGCTCGAGTGTACCGACGACCCCGACTAGTCTGGCCGGCCTGTGGTTGCTCATTGGATGTTATATCTGCAGCATTATATAGGTGCACACATACACAAATACATATATACAGATGCAGAGGCATTCGTACATGCGATCGTTCCATGGATATGCGTGCATGTAGGGACACGAGACAACGATGCTTCCGGGTCCCTGTGGGAGGGTTGGAATGGGTGGATGAGTATCGGTGTTAACGTCTCAGTGGACACGCCGTCGCGCTGTCCGTTCTAACCGATAACGTTGCCAACTCGTTAGGAATGAATGGGCCATGCGGGGGGCAGGTGACATGGGGGTCGTAGACAATAGAGTCGGTAACAGCCTCCGTTCGAGTGCCCTTCTCTTTCTCATCGGCACTTTGTCGGCGCACTTTATCCTCAATTACTCTGATACCTCGTAATTAATCTCAAAAGCTCAAGAGGTGTTAGAACTCATTATATTGGGAATAGAGCTGCGATGGCGGAAGAGAACGAGGAAGGCGTCTCGAAGCTGCTTTCAGAGGCTAAGACGTATATAAAGAGCACACGCTTGTAGAAGGGAAAAGGACTGTCGGAGAGAGTGACTTTACTTTGAGGCCAACCCTCGTCACTGAAGTAATCAAAGAGTGTTAATCGTTCGTAAGACGATTAATTTGATTGTATTGCTCCATCTCCTTATTTACAATTATCCTCAAGATGGTGTATTTCAATTCCTATCTAGCTCCTATTTCTGCCTTGTTAGGAAGTTTTTATCGTGAGCGAATTTCAAGTAACTTGATGAAATGAAGGTAAAACAGAAATAAAGGAATACGTGTATCGATATTCGCCAATTCATTTTTGAGAATTTCAGCTAACAGAAACGTGTCTGATTACGTGTAAGCGAGTTAAGAAACGGCCTTTAATATTCATGTATAACTTGAGGTATTGCGACGAATGCGGTCACCGGGTAATTATAAATTCAAATCATCGTTAAAATCGTTTAAGACGAGGCAGCAAGACACGCGCTATAGTTGTTTAAACAGGGATATCCGCGAAGAAAATTATAACTTTCTTCATCATCTCAACCGTGCTTTTCAGGTCAATTGGTTGAAATCGCGAGAACAGAAATTTCACGATGCTTACCTCTTATCGTTCTGTCGGCATTATCCTTTCGAATATGCGCAGCCTTGACAGTTCTCCTCGCCCAGCGTAAGACGAACAAGAACAACTTATCGTTGCCCCGATAAGGCTTTTCCTCGGATGCTTCGTCTACTGAGTAAGAGTAATCATGTCACACGATCGTAAGAACTTTTGCCTCGGCCGTAGATCACTGTAAACCACTGCATGTGACGCGTCCTGAAACTTTACAAAACTTTCGTTTCCCTTAAACTGGCGCACGGTATTAAACCCCGAGGTAACCTCCAGGATAACGATGGAGCCGAATCGATCGGTCGGCGAATAGAGAAAGTCCGCAAACGCTCGGAGAGACGACTATGGATCCAATCGTCGCGATTCCGTGCTCATAGATCGCTATCGACGTACCGACATTAGATCTTACACCCGAGCGGGACTCTTGGAATCGCTCTTGCCAACTCGTGGAGCACGCGATCGCCGTTTCCCGAGGCAGGATAAACTCAGAATAAACCGCCGGATAAGCTATCCAAGTTCCATCGAATGATCAATATAAGGACGTTTACTTTGGCAAGAGAAGAGTTATTGAAGGTAATCATAACAGTCTTAATTGGATATCATGAATTATATAACTTGGTATTTTACTTGATAATTAGTCGTTTTATTTCTTTACTATACGTTAAAACGTATGCACGCAATCAGGAATTAATTAAAGATTGTTCTAATTTAACATCTAATTTTACGTATATTTAATCAATAATTAGATGATAAGTTTACGATAATCTTACGTAATTATTTCTTATTTTTTAACAAACTTGCATACGTAAAATATCATTAATGTTATTACGAACTCACTCTTTATTTAAAATTGTTCGATGGGAAATGGATCCGGGATAAATAAACTGAGACAGCAATTTTTTCTCCGGCGGAAAACGATCGTCGGCAAGCGGGTGAAGGAGAAAGACAGACACAGTGAATGCTTCATAAACTTTTGGGCGGGGACAACAAAGTGATCTTGAGCTTTGCACGAGAGAGATCCTCGACGACGTGACGGAAGGATGTTGTAAGCATTGTCGCCGCAGGTTTATGATGGATAGACGGACGAGGAATTCCGAGAGCCTTCGAGCTTGACGCTCAGTGTCGCTTGATTCCCGGGGTGGAATGCGCGCCCTCCCCCCCCCCCTCGCCTTAAAAACGGGAGCTGCGGATAAACTCAAGTAATTTGTCACTTCGCCACCATCTCCTGTACAACGGCTGCGACGGCACGCCCTTCATCGTTCGCGTAAAAAGCGAGTTGCTTTCTCTCCCTCCCCTGATTCCTGCATATCGTATCCTCGCTTTCGCATGCCGAGCTGCACGAGATATGACTTTCTGCTGGCAACAGAAATGAAGAAAAAAGTAACTACATCCACCAGTAAAGTAAAAGCCATTTCGTTCTATTTTCGACTGTTTTGCGACCAATTATTTCTCTCCATTAGTAGCTAGTCTGCTTTTAATCGTTTAATCTCCTCGTTGTAAGTTTATTAATATATCATTTATATTATAAGAGACGCTGTGTATATACTCTGTAAAATATTGCGCGAATTTTAACTGCCAGTCAGTACATAATTTTTATCAATTTGTGCTTCATCTAGAAAGAATTCGATAAAAACATATTTTCAATTATTGCAAAGCTGCCATTACTCGCCCGTATTTTTACAATCAAAAAGGATCTAATAAAATCTCTGGCTAATATCGTTCCGCGACGTACGGTAGCTTTAAGAAAATTGTGAGTAGAGAAACTGCAGCGCTCGTTATCTCCTCCCCTTCTTCCCTCGCGCTATTCTCTTTTTCTGCACGCGCGTTATCGCGCCAAAAATAGTCAAGTCAAGATTGCACGGTGCCGAACGATCATATCGATTCTAGATCGTTACTTGCTGAAAGAAGCCGGAGATTCTATCGTCAATAACGAACGCGGAAGGAAAGAGGAGAACCATCGCAATTTTAAGGCTTTTTCTTTCATTCTGCTCAGGAAAGCGCAACCACATCGTCGATGTAGGTATGTATACGTGTCTGTGCATATGTACGTGCATGTATATGTACGTGCATATGTGTGAAACGCAGCGCCAGTAAAAAGTACATGACACAATCTGGAGGCGCTTAGTTTCATCTTTCTTTCGATTCGTTCGTCTTTCTTTATTTTGTCCTCTCCCTCTCTCTCTCTCTCTCTCTCCCCTCTCCCCTCAGACACTTACGCACATACATACATAGAAATATAATATATTATGGAATATTTACCCTATTTCTCTAAAGAGGTTTACATAGATAAGAAATAAAGAGATACGCGCGCATCACGTTAATCTCTGACGAGAAGGAGCAAACTAGATGTAATTACAGATGATACGCTTGTGCTTATTTGCGGACCGCTATTACGAGACTAAATGATATATAGCTAAAAGCTTCAATTAGTGACGATGAAATTCAAAGCGTACAATCAAAAGATATTTTACGTAACTGTTTCTCTATTTCATTGACAAGACTCCAATAATACTGTGCTTATCATGAAATTATTGATCGATCGATCGACTCAATTTACAAACGCCTAGCATGTCCAGCTAGATGGTTTAGATCGATATCGGCTTATGGCAACACGTATGGCCGAAAACACATTGATGTAAGCGTCGTAAAGGGCGAGCTCACAAGTACAACGCGCCACGATCAAACGTTGCAATTAAGTAGGCGCACTCAGCCACTATCTCGTCGCGAAATCTACCTACGTGTAGTACGCCCGCGTGTTATCGATACTATGTAGTATACCTATTCGCGGTCACGAAAATGTACGCTGACTGTACATTACCTGCCAAACTTCGAGGTTGCTCGATACTGCTTACATTACTGCCAACGAAGAATAATTGTACCGAGACGTGTAACGAAATGTGATGCAATTGCTAATAGAAATTGAAATTACGTTACATTATATTGATTATGTATGATGTACACAGGTGGAACGTGTACGTTAAATCTTTTATAGAAGTGATTGTAATTAATTATTAAACTAATTAAGAAATCATTGAACTTAGCGTGTCCGAATGCACTCAAAATTTGAATAAATGAGTAAACAATGAATATGAATACAAGTATATTTGTGCATTTTTTTTGTATTTATCGAAAAACGAATAAATAGTTTTTATTCTATTTCTAATAAATAATTTTTTTCAATAATTTTTATGAATATAATTAGGAATATAGTTTTTATTTCATATTCGCTCCCATTGTGCATTATTTTACATAATTTGCAAGCATAGAATAAATAGAAATCTGTATAAATAATGAAATTAGTAGAAAAATAATATTCAGACTTTAAACTTCATAAGTTCCTTTTTTTTAAATTACGTAAGATTATTTATATGTCTCTGTGAATTCAATTACTCAATTAACACTATGTCTATGCTGAGAAAACCACATTCATAAAGAAATATAAAAAGAATAATATATGCGTAATAGATACAATTATGTTTTTCTTTACACAGCTAACTAACTAAAGATTAGAAATTTTATGAAGATTTAACAAATGTTAGATTATCTAATCGTTTCGAAAATAATCAAAGTTGGTTATAATGTTAAGGCACAGTTAATGATAATTGTTTTATTGGAGCTTTTTTTTAGTTTACATTTTGTTTGAAATGATTTTTACATGAATATGAATATTTGTGAAATAATCATAATATTTTCATGAATAAATATTTTTGAAAACTCACAGTTTTGAATGAATATATGGATACATATTTTTAATAAATGAAAATTTTTGAATAAATACAATTTGTATAAACTCAATTACAAATTTTTGTATTCATCGGACACTAATAGAAATAATTGAAATAATTACATACGTTATTTAAGCTAATTGTTCAACAATAAATGTTGACGTGTTAATAAAAGATTGCAATTTTTTGCGGCAAAAGATCACATTAATTACTGATAGCTAAAGTAATGGTTTTGTCTTTCGTGTCACGTAAACCATCTTGCTTGACTTCGAATATCCCTTTTCTTGCTGCTGTTAATTCGCCGCGTCCTCCGTCAATTTGTCTTGTGGAAGATAAAAGTAAGGAGTATGTTGCTCGAGTTTGGAGTATGGATAGCTCGCGCGAGGAGTTATAGTAGATAAGGGACATGGTGGACGAGGGTGCGAGCCGCGCAAGATGGAGCACTCGTTTGTCATCGCTGAATAATCGCGAAGAACGGCGCAGGGATAGTGTAGTACGCGAAAGGGTGAGAGTCACACAGTAAGGGTGAGCGTTTAAAAGTACAATAGAGACCATTTACCTTCGTGCAGCGGTCCGCTCGTTCCCGTCCACACTTCACGGACGGGTCGAAAGTACCTCGCAGAGGGTTGGAATTTGCTTTATTGATGCAGCTATGTGTCGGTATGCGTGCGAGCTGTTCCACGTAACGTATACGAAGCCGCCACTTCTTTTACCGGGTATGTTTTTGACAACATAGGACGAGGTGAGCTGACATAACGGTGGTGTCAGCGACGACGATAATAACTAACAGCGTCTTCTACCTGTATTTCCGAACATCAACGCGTTTTTGTCAGGCACTAATGCCGCCGTCCTCCACCGTCGTAATTTATCACTGTCCACACGCGCGTTCCTTCAGTATCGTGCTGACAACAGCTATTTTATCGTGCGAGACAATGAATACAACCTGGCATAAAGTAACTGAATTTATTATTTTTTATCAACTATAGGTACCTTGACGATGCTGGCTCTTTTTTTTATTTCTTATCTTTTTCCGTTGATACATTAATATGCCTTTTTACTTATCTTCAACTTATCAATAATATATGTTAAAGTAAATTACTTTTCTAGATAATTTGAAAATTTAATCACAATTTAAATCCAATTTAGTAATTGTAAATATTATAAGTAAGCCATTTTAACAAAATATTTAAATTAATATGATTACAAAAAAAATAATATGGTTTGTAAATTTCTTATAAATTAAGAATAAGTTAAGATTGAAAACAGAATGTACATATTAATATTCCGAATTCAATAGAAATTTGATAAAGAGAATAATATAATATTCAAGAATATTTCAGTTTATTATTCAATTATCTATTATTTCAGATACTTCAGATTATTATTTCAGATTATTTTGCAAAGTAATTTAGAATTTAGATGATTATATTATTATAATTGTCATTTATTAATACATTAGTTATAATTATTTTCATGAATTCTAAATTGCAAATGTTTCTATCTCAGAATGATGTGTTATTCGGAAATGACGTGTGTAGCAGTTTATTTTTCCATCGCGACACTACTTTGTAAAGATTCTCAAAAATATATATCTCGGTTCTTCTATAAATTGAGATTGATCGTACATACAAAGTCAGTCCGTCAGCACGTAGTATTACGAGATGTTCCGATTTCGACGACCGGATGTCGTACACTTCGCAATGGGTATCGTTCGCCGAGTTTCGTAATCTGATTTATGACAGCCAGTGATCGCTTACCATCGTATCCCCGAGTAAAGGAGAAGCAATTCGTATCTGCCTTGGATTTGATGGGTCTCAGTACGACGATCCTCGATGTTCCTTGATGCTCATACAATGCGTAATGGTGTAGATCTCGTTTTAATCTCAAACCCGACATTAAAGGATTAACGTCATCGATGAACATTTTAAAGATGATCTATTATAGAATATCTATTATAAAAGTAATAAATAATATTTTATAGAAAATATAATATATAAAAAATACATTTTATATTATGTAGAAAATATTATATATATTATATAGAAAATATTTTAAATCGTTTAAATTAAAACAATAGATTGAATTGATTTTGAAGCGCATTAATTAACAGAGAGATGAAATTTTAGTTATTCATACAATTAAATAATCACGACGTAACGTGATTATGATGAGATCCACTACGATGAGAAAGGATCGTTGGTTTCTTCTCATTTCTAGCATCAATAATCGTTACATGAGCCTTGCCGTGCAAGAAGACGCCGCGCCATCCGTTCTAATTACTCAAGATGGATGGAATATCAACATTTGCGCACCAATGCGAACGTGCCCGTTCGGTCAATGCGTCGCATATATGTGCGAGAATCGGTCAGAGAGACAGCAGCATCTCGAGTTATGCCTAATGTCTAAGTGATCCAATCTGTAATGCTAAGCGCCTATCTCAATGTGAGTGCGGCATGTGACAAAGGACTTTGAATACCCGAGGGTATTCAAGTTGACATAAGACAGATTAGAGAGGGTAAATTTCTCTCCGATTTGTATCCAATCAGACATTTAAAAACGGTTAAAAAGAAAGAAAATAGTTTGTACAAAATTCTTGTAAATTAAAAATAAGTTAAGATTTAAAAAGTGGACATACATAACATTATGAATTCCTTTGAAAAATTTGATATAACCTTTATATATTTAGATTATGAGATAATGATGTTAATAAATTTTAAATATTTTATTAAATATTTATTAAATATTTCAATAAGAAAGAAATTTTTAACGATACATTAAAGATGCACGATACACAATAAATGATTTCATTTCACGATCTTTTTTCCTGTCTTTTGAAAACTATTGCAATTGAAACATTTAGCTCGTAAGATTTAATCTACGATGAAATTCTTTCAGAGATTGAATTAGTCTATCTTTCTTCAACGAGTGCACCATCAACTTGCTTTATTAAACATTTCTTTTCGTTTCCGTTCAATCGATAAACTCACGATCTCTTTGATCCATCTTTCCCGTCTACGAACGCTGCAGATTTTAATACGTTATCCGTCCTCAGATCTCTATAAACTCCATTTTAATCCCCCGTTTTGCTAACACTCAGGCTTTCTTTTCATACAGCCGCGCTTCTTGGCTATAATAGAGAGATCCTTTTTGCGACGGAAATATGGTTACGTGGAAGGAGAAATGCACAATACAGGAAGGGAAAATGAAGCGAAATGACATCCTATTTATCATGTTTAACCATATTTGTATATTAGAGTCTACCCGAGATTGAGTATCATAAATTTACATTGTGATATGCGTCATGCAACCATTTTTTTGACAATATTTTAATATATCGAGAGAGATAGACGGATTGGTAGATAAAGGACTTCATTTGGAAAATAATTCACCTAATGACTGGCTGACGAACTCTACTATCTTAAAAATCGATATTCTGCGGGTCTCGCAGCACTCTTCGTATATACATGCTGCAACGACATTCATTTTCGTCAAAACATGTTGATTGTAAGTATTACATAGTATTTGACATATCTATATGAAAAAGCGACGTTGCGACCGTTTATTGATCGTCAGGAAGGATTGCCGCGTGCGTCCCATTATTAATACATTTCATTTCTGATACACGGAAATGCCACATGTAATTATCGCGACGCGCTAATCAATTTGGAGCATTCACATTTCAATAAATTTTGTGTGAGCATTATCAAGAATATTTTAGTCATTATCGCCGCAATTTCGCAAATGCCAGAAACGACATCACTCTACCCCTAAATAATGGAAATAATTATAACAAATTTTGACAATTCTAGAAAAAGCTTAATGTCGGGATCCGCAGTTGTTAATTCATTTGCATTTGTGAAACAGCGATCAAATTGAGGATTTAAATTACGCATATGTGTTAAAGAATTGTGGAGTTACGATAACGATATTGCAATTGATATTATTATATTAACAAATGCATTTATCAACTTCACTTTAAAATTATGATAAGCGCTTGTCATTTACAATTACATCTTGATACTGAAACATTTTTTTCGAATATCAGGCATATCCTTAGATACTCCGTTAATCTTTAAGTACTTCATAAAGTAATGGCATCGATAACCTCGTACTCGTCATTAACCCCCTCTCTTATCCGACGATAAACGTATTATTTATAGCGGGCAACGCGTCTCGAATCAATTGAAACGGCGAGCCAAATCGCGTCTCCGTCCGGCTATTTGCGAGTAGCGGCCAGGACGGCTGTTTCGGATCGAAAGGGTCGTTTCTTACGAGTTGTTAGCCCCGATTCTACGAGCCATTACCGACATTACGTTATCTCGGTGCGTTCCTGAATGTTATCATTCGACTTCTACACCCATACCCATGCCAATCCGCCCCTGACTTCCGCTTCCTCCTGTCA
>Ga0157363_1007580_pt1 | contig 10278 bp, 7 predicted proteins | sample AttsexASBM1_FD_111477 | JGI IMG/M metagenome (GOLD analysis project Ga0157363, IMG submission 111477) | Fungus gardens microbial communities from leaf cutter ant in Ribeirão Preto, State of São Paulo, Brazil - Atta sexdens ASBM1 | ecosystem: Host-associated > Fungi > Mycelium > Unclassified ...
GGAATTCAATAGCAGACAAGAACAGGTGACGAATCAAGATGATGATTGATGGAGTAAAGCGTAACGGCAACGCCGAATTTTACAGAATAATCGCAGTCCATTTATGGCTTGAGTCGGTAGCAAAAACATTATTTTCTGGGCCAGATTCTAAGTTGATACCTTAAGCCACTTACTGATTCATTCGCTTATCAGTGAAACAACAGTAAAGAAACCCTTGCGCCAGCAAAGGCTTTCTTGCTGGCGCAGCAGATCAAAACGTCGCATTAACCCCGACGTTCCAGGTCACCTGATGGTAATCGCTGTGACTGGCGACGGTGGACACGCCAGCAAAGGCATTGACCGTATCGCCCAACGGCACATTGGCACCGACCGCCACATCCAGCCAGTTTTTATCCCCAGCCGCCACCGTCCGCTCAAAAGAGGTCTGGGTGGATTTCAAACCAGCACGTACGGTTGAATCCGTGTCACCAAACTGATGGTTATAACTGACCTGAGCCCACGGATTGACCACCCACTGCCGGCTATCGACGCGCCAGCCAATTGAACCGATCTGTGAGTGAAGCGTTTGATCAGAGAAGCGCATCGAGGTGCTGCTATTGCCATTTTCCTCATAGCCACCCACGCGTCCATAATCCAACGCATAGCTGACTACCGGGCCGGTCGTGATATGGTTCCCCAAGGGTAAATCCCAGCCGGTTTGTACCCGCATGCCCAGTAATTTACCGCTGCTGTTGCCTTGTTCAGTCCGGGTGGCAGGGCCGATGTTGATGTTACGCTCGATACTGTCGAAATCGAGATCGGCATAATGGAGATCGGCGTTGATCCAGCCTTGATCGAACAAGGTGAGCTGACTGTAGAGCGCCACCAGATTACCGCGCAGCTTGTAGTCATAGTTTGATGAAGGATCCATGCGCTGATTGCTGTTTGAGAACAACAAACCCGTTTGCCAGTTATCGGTCAATTGATAGCCAATCCCCAACGTCAGATTGGTGGTGTTTGCATCACCGTCGCTCCAGTCATCACCTTGATAATCGACGTGCTGCCCAGCGTAGCCACCAAACACCGTGAACTGTCCCGCGCTGGCCGGTTGCTGGCGCTGCTGTTGCAAATGCCCATCCAGCGTATTATGCATGTCGCGCGCCATTAGCAGCGTGGATTGCGACAGTGCCGCGACCTGCGCAGGGGCATCAAGAATCGATTGAATATAATCTGCCAGCATAGCGTGCACTGCCGGGCTGGGATGCAGGCGATCGGCAAACAGATAATCTTGTGCGCTGCTAAAACCGGCATCAGAGGAGCGGCATTCATCTGCAGAGGTGCCCACCGGACAGGCAATGCCGATGGTGTTAGTCAAACCATAACGTACGGGGTTCGCCACCACCTCACTAAACAGTCCTGCAATATCTACCCGAACGATATTGCCCTTCAGCGCTGCTAGCTGGGCTTCTTCCTGCTGGTTGTAGCCATCAGAAAGTGCGGTGACCTGCGTGCTAAGTGTTTGCCATGCATCGTACAGTTGTTGTGCCAACACATCCCGTACCGCAGGGATACCTGAAATTTGCCCGGCGGCGGCTGTAAAGGCCTCTTTCACCGCCTGTTGGCGGGCGGCAGCATCCGGCGTGGCAGCGTTATCGAGCGACTGAAAAGCCGCAACCATGGCTGATGTTCCAAACGTACTCAAGACGATCTGCACCATGTAGGGCGTCAGCCCCAATTGTGGAACATTGGGCACGATGACCGCTCCCGCGCCCGCATCCAGTAGCGTTTTGACCTGGGAAGCCGCAGAAATTGCGCTGTTGCTGATGGTTTCACGTGCGGTGAGCGGATTGGTGACGGCGGCGGCAATATCGTTTGCACCGACCCAATGAATGTACAAGCCGTTGCTATCAGCGCGTCCACCTGTGGATTGCAGATAGGCCGCCAGCTGATCCTGGGTGTTCAAATCAGGATCCAGTTTAGGTACTGCCACAGCACCACCTTGCGCATAGTTGCTGCCACCCAAATCTGAAGGCTGTAAATTTTCACCCAGATGCGCAGCCAGGATTTCATCGTATAGCGGATGCTGCGCGCCATCGGCCGTAAAACGACCAATGTTGCCGCTGTCGCTTAGGCTATCGCCAAACACCGTCAGACTATCCCATGCACGTGCAGGAGAGGCAGCCAAAAGCGCCCCAAGAGTGGCTACGGCGACAGCGGAAAGTGCAGATTTGCGCTTTATCATCATCAACTCCGTGATGGACCAGACGGATCGCGTCTGGTCGCTTTAAAGGTAGGCCGTGCGCATCATGCAGCAGCAACGCAGGCCAGCAAGGTCGCATCAAGAATGCGAAAAGTAGTAAAGAGAAATAACAAGGACGTTTAAGGTGTAGTCAGTCATGGAAGGTAATACCAGTTTGCGCACAGAAGATTACGGCAGGCATTTTTAGGAATTTAACCTCGCTCACAGTAATGCTCTGATAAAGCTTATCTTTTTTGATAGAGCTGCCAGGCGAGGTATCGGCATATAAGTATTAGGATTTGAAGCTTTTGAACGCGACTGAAGAGGCAGAGATCCATCGCTGGGTTTAGCTTAACCTCACCCCATCTGCAACCAAAGCTGTTGCAGCCTGCCAGATAGATGATGGATCAATGGATGCTTTCTTCCACCAGGCGCCCACAACGCCACAAGCGTAATATTCAGTCCTTGATGCCCTACCTCAGTAGGCAGCACCTCGACCTGATGCCATTTCTGCGGCTGAAAGTGCGTAGGTAAAAATCCCCAGCCTTGTCCCTGCTCCATCAGACTTTTCAGCATGGCCCGTTCGTTGATAAATAGCGATTGCCCCGAAAGCTGCAGGCGCTGCGTGATTTGCTCATCAGCTTGCGCATGCATCACTAATTGCGGCTCGAGTGCGAGGTTAAGTAATGTCAGCGGTGTTTCCTGTCCGGCAAATAAAGCTTTTGCTGCGTAAAAATTCAGTTCAATTGCGCCTAACGCGCTCCACTCCATCTCATTACCCAGCGTGCGGTTCACAGCCTGACAAATTGCCATGTCGGCTTTGCCCGATTTCAGTGCTTCTTCAGCCTCTAAACGCGAAGCGCACCACAGACTTAAACGCACCTGCGCCCTGCTGCACTCACTGATGAATGCCTGCAAAAATAACTGCGGGACAAAAGGGTCATACACCAGCGTGATTTGCTGCATGCGCGACTCCGGCAAGGTCTGCGCGAAAGCTTCAAATGCATGAGCCTGACGCACCAGCAAATGCGCCTGACGATGTAACTGCTCCCCCCTGGATGTCAGCACCAATTTGCGCCCTTCACGCTCAAACAACGAGTAACCAAGGGCATCCTCCAGGTAATCGATGAGATCGCGCACGGTGGTGCGATCTTTCCTCAGTTTCTCTGCTGCACGGGAAACCGTGCCGAACTCTGCAATCGCCGCAAAGGCTTCAATTTGTGAAAAGGAATAGCGCAGCGCATTCATCTGAAATCCTATGTCTAACATTTGGGGGGAATTTCCCCCATGGGGTAATTTTAACCTCGCCCTATAGATTTCTATACTCGCCGCACTCTTAACTGCACTACAAAGGCACTTTTCATGCAACGTCACACCGTGATTAAACCCCTGCTGTTTTCTCTCTCACTAGCTGTGAGTAGCTATGCAACTGCTGCGACAGAGTGCGATGGCGTGGCGCTCACGCCCTGTCCTGCACCCTTTGATCATCAGTTACCTGACCCTCACCAGATGCTGAGCTGGAGTCAAAAAGATCGAGTAGTCGGTTTCCGTAATGATTACCGAAATTATGCGGGAGATGTGTTTCATCATGGGCAAGCGAAGCCACTGGCGCGTGCCAATAACCTGTTAGTCGATGCGCAGTATCAGGTTAATGGCCACACCTATCACCTCGCTGATTACTTAAAACGTGAAAATGTCGCGGGCATGCTGGTGCTGAAAAACGGCAAAGTCGCCTACAAATATTTTGCCGAGGATAATACCGACAGCTCACTGTGGACCTCGCGTTCGGTGGGGAAATCGGTGGTGTCTACACTGGTGGGCATCGCCATCAAGCAGGGAAAAATTCATTCACTGGATGACAACATCACCGCGTATGAACCCGAGCTGAAGGGAACCGCGTGGGATGGCGTGACGCTTAAACAGCTCATTCAGCATACCTCCGGCGTGGCGTGGAATGAGGATTACACCAACCCGAAATCTGACTTTGCGCAGTTGACCCAGTGCGAAGCGCAAGCTGGCGCCTATGCCTGTGTGCGTCATATCGTCACTCATCTGAAACGCGCGCATCCAGCGGGTGAACAGTGGTCTTACTCTTCCGGTGGCGCATGGTTGTTGGGGGATGTGCTGGAACGGGCAACAGGCATGTCATTGGCGGCTTACCTGCAGCAAACCATATGGCAACCCAATGGCATGGCCAGTGATGGCGTCTGGCATGCTTACCAAACAGGAAAGCATGACGTGGGTGCTCATGGTTTCAACGCCACGCTGGAAGATTGGGGGCGCTTTGGTGAATTTATCCTCAACGAAGGTCGCCTGCCCGATGGTAAGCAAATCTTGCCTGACAATTGGGTGAATGACGCAGCAACCTGGACACAGGCAAAAGACTCTGTCAGTGCGGCCCATCCGGAGGGTATTTACGGTTATCAATGGTGGAATAATGCTATCCCTACCAATGCACAACATGTCGTGCCCACTGCAGCAGAGGGGCTGAAGCACTCACTCTGGGCTCTGGGCATTTATGGGCAAATCATTATGGTTAACCGTGCAGAAAACCTGGTCATCGTACAATGGTCAATCTGGCCTCAGGCTGAACCCTCCTTCAGCGCGCAGCCACTCGAAGCGGCTCTGATGTACAGCGCGATTGCGCAACAGTTGCATTAAGCCGCATTTATTCGCGCCATATATGTGATGTGGCGCGGTAAATTGCTTGTTGGTATTAGTTTACTTTTCCTCTCATTTTGTGATCTATATTGTAGTACAATCCAGATTCATAGTACTACAATACTCCTCGTGTTGTTATTTGTTCCTACGCCAGTTTTTCGTCCTGATAATAATAAAAACAACAACTCCATCTTATTTACCTGCATGCCTGGCGGGCGGTATGACTGCTGCCTGAAGAAGGCCAAACCGATTACGAGGTCGTTATCATGAGCAACGATTTATATGCCTCTACCCTTAAACAATTGAATAGCAAAATCATCCCTTTCATCGTCATCTGCTATTTTGTTGCTAATCTCGATAAGACCAATATATCCATTGCCGCACTCCAGATGAATGCAGATCTCGGCCTCACCACCAGCATGTATGGTCTGGGCGTGGGGATGTTTTATATCTCTTATATTCTGTTCGAAATTCCCAGCAATGTGATCATGACCAAGGTTGGCGCCCGACGCTGGATAGCGCGCATTATGATTACCTGGGGCATCGTCAGCACTGGCATGGCGTTTGTTCACACCGCCAATCAACTCTATGTGATGCGTTTTTTGCTAGGGATGGCTGAGGCAGGTTTTGCGCCAGGCATTATTTACTACATTTCATGCTGGTTTCCCAAAAGCAATCGAGCACGGGCCATGTCGTTTTTCTACATGGGCTCAGTCAGCGCATCCATCATTGGTTTACCGGTCTCTGGTGCGATATTGAATATGCATGGCATCGCCGATATTGCTGGGTGGCGTTGGTTGTTTGCTCTTGAAGGTATTCCCGCGCTCATTCTTGGCTGTCTGGTGTTATGGCGCCTGCCCGATTCGCCGGAGCAAGCCCCGTGGTTGAACCCAAAACAAAAATCCTGGCTGCGTGAACGTCTGCAGCAAGACAATGCTGGGGTAGAAATCGGAAAAAACCATTCCTGGTGGAGTGCCCTAAAAGATAAAACAGTGCTGCTGTTGAGTCTGGTGTGGTTTCTGCAGGCGTTTGGCTCCATCGGCATTACGCTGTTTATGCCGCTGATCATTAAAAGCATGGCGGCGGATCAGAGCAATTTCGTCATCAGCCTTTTGTCGGCGGTGCCCTTCATTATGGCGTGCCTCTTCATGTATCTGAATGGCCGTCACTCTGACAGAACACGTGAGCGCAGCTGGCATTTAGGGTTGCCGTTAATCCTCTCCGGACTGGCATTGGCGACGGCAATATTCACCACTAATCTCTGGATTGCTTATCTGCTCCTGGTTCTGACCGTGGGTTTCAACTTTGCGCTGACGCCGATATTCTGGGCGGTAACCACGGAGAAACTGGCAGGCGTGGCCGCAGCGGCCTCCATCGCTTTTATCAATACGGTCGCCAACTTTGTCGGATTAGGATTGCCGCCCGTACTGGGAAAACTCAAGGATATAACCCACAGTTATCATTCAGGTTTACTGGTGGTGGCGGTGGCACTGATCGCGGGTGGCGTAATTGGCATTATCGTCTCGCGACCACCAAATGATCGGTTGAAAACCCTTGCTTATCCGCAGTCTGGCAAGTGAAACGCTTTTTCATGCATTTTAGTTAAATGTTCTGGAAACCGCGCCGATAATTAAGCTACCTTTATCAAAGCGGACCGTAACCGGTCCGTTTACCACAACATCAGGCAATCAAAACTCAATACACCCAGCCTGCGTAATCGCAGAGAAGCACATCGCAAGAAAAGTGTTCAGCTGAGGAAATTCAGCGGAGCGGCAAAAGCTGCACGCATTATGTTCAATGACATAATATCGCCTGAGGTCACACATGTTTGGGGTGAAGAAATCCAGCCTTTCTCTGCCATTTTATAAAAGTGGCGATGTACTCAAAGATATCAATGCAATCAAACAACATGTGGCATGGATTGAGTTTTCGCCCAGCGGTGAAATCCTCAGCGCCAATCCGCAATTCCTTGAGGTGACCGGCTACAGCCTGCATGAGATTCAGGGACAGCATCATCGCATTTTCTGCAGCCCGGCCTACAGCCAGTCATCGGAGTACTTTGCTTTCTGGCAGACGCTGGCCTCAGGTGAATCCGTCACAGGAATCTTTGAGCGCTTTAATAAACAACGCCAACGTTTCTACCTGAGCGCAACGTATTTCCCGGTGAGCGATGATAAGGGCAAAGTCTATAAGGTGATTAAAGTTGCCAGTGATATCACTGCCCGACATGTAGAACTCGAGCATAAAGAGGCAGTGATCACCGCCCTCGACCGCTCTATGGCCGTCATTGAATTCACGCCCGATGGTCATATTTTGACAGCCAACGCGAATTTCCTGACACACATGGGTTACGAGCTTAAAACGATTGTCGGTCAGCATCATCGCTTGTTCTGTTTCGATAACTTTTATCGGGAAAATCCCGAGTTCTGGCGCAAAATCGCTAAGGGACAACACTTTGTCGGGCGCTTTGAGCGGAAGACCGCCGCAGGCGAACGTATCTGGCTGGAGGCGAGCTACAATCCGGTGTTTGATGCCGACGGCAAAGTGTACAAGGTGATCAAAATTGCTTCCGATATCACCACGCGGGTTGAAGCGGCAAAACGGGTCGCTGATATTGCCCTCACCACCTCAGAACAAACTTCGCAAATAACGGATAACGCCAACGAAGTGCTGGATGAAACCATCCGCAACTCCGGTCTGGTGGCAGTGCAGGTCAATGCCGCCACCGATATTGGCACCCAGTTAAATGCCTCGGCGAAAAGCATCAACGAAGTGGTGGAAACTATCAATCTGATTGCTTCACAAACCAATATCCTGGCGTTAAATGCCGCGATTGAAGCCGCGCGCGCGGGTGAAGCGGGGCGTGGATTTAGTGTGGTAGCGGATGAAGTGCGGCGTCTGGCGGCTTCCACCTCCAGCGCAACCAAAAAGATCACTCAAGTCGTGGAGCACAACGCCATGCTGATTCATCAGATGGAGCAGCAGTTAGGTGAAGTGAAACAGTTCGTGGTGACCGAGCAGGATAAAATCAGCGTGCTGTCACGCAGCCTGCGAGAAATAAACAGTGGCGTACATGAGTTTGTGAATGTGATTCATCGACTGGATGTTTAAGTGATCCCCCATCAGCGATGCTCAGGCGGCCTGAAGGCCGCCTTTCACTTTTAACGATGCCACGATCGGTCAGTACCTGGCAGGCTTTTACATCATCTGCGGTTCGCGAATCGCATTACCTTTAGCAAAACGCGCCAGACTGTAAGGTTCAGCATCCGTAAACAGCGGTTGGTTATTCACCATCTGCGCACACAATAAGCCCGCTCCAGGACCGATGCCGAAACCATGGCCACTGAAGCCTGAGGCGATAAACAGGCCCGGCACCGTAGCCATCTCATCAATCACTGGCACCAGATCAGGCGTGGTGTCGATCCAGCCCCCCCAGGCATGATCCACTTTGATCCCGGCAAGTTCCGGGTAAAACTGGACCAGTAGTTGCATCGCTTCCTGTACAATCGACGGATCGCCGGCGGGATCGAGCACACGGATCTTTTCAAATGGCGATAAGCTCTGATTCGACCAGGAACCCGCGGCTTCCGGACCATTAAAGAAAGAGCCGTTAATGCGCACTTTGAGTTTTTTGGCAATTTTGCTGCGATACATCGGATAAAACTTGGTGGCATAGCGGATATTTTGCGGAGCCAGGTCGATCTGCCCACGACCGGAGAGTGCCACGGTGTAACTGCCATCCTGACGACGGCGAATGCACAATCCGCCGATGCTCAGACACCCTTTAATCACTTCCGGCGCCACCGTGGTTTTAAACGCTGTACCCAAAATATTGGCGCTCGGCAGTTCAACACCATACTGTTTGCAGAAACGTGAACTCCAGGCACCACCACAGCAGATCACCCGGTTCGCTTTCACTAAGCCGCGCTCGGTCCACACACCGGTGACGCGCCCGCCACTGATGTCCAATCCACGCACCGCGCATTGTTGATGCACCGAAGCACCCAGATTTTTCGCGCCCGTGGCGATGGCCGGGGCGGCCATGGAGGGTTCGGCACGCGCATCGCTCGGTGACCACACGCCGCCCACCCATTGGGCCTGTTCACCAATGCGCTCGCGCGTCTCTTTGCCCGTCAATAAGTGGCTAACAAAGCCGATTTGTTTCGCCTGCTTGCCCCAGGCTTCCCAGCGCGCCACATCCGCTTCACTCAATGTGCCGTAGGTGATTCCCTGGCGGCTAAAGCCAAGATCGAGTCCGATTTCACCGCTCAACGCTTCCCAACGCTGCAAACTGCGTATCGCCATCGGCAGCTCATACAGATCGCGATTCTGCTGGCGGACCCAGCCCCAGTTGCGTCCCGACTGCTCACCGCCAATCACGCCTTTTTCAAACAGCGCCACGGAAACGCCCTGCTTTGCCAGTTCATAACTGACGGAAGTACCAATAATCCCGCCGCCAATGACGATGACATCCACCGCGCTGGGGAAAGTTTCACTGTCTGCTACGGTATTCACGTTGATGCGCATGATGTTCAATCCTGATCTTTATAAATGTTGCTCAGAGGAAATATGCATGATCCACAACACAGTGGCGTCACTGGACGTCGGATTAAAAATGTTGTGCGGTAGATGGCTCTGAAATTGAAAACTGTCACCGGGTGTCAAAAGCACGGTATCGCCGTCAATCTCCAGCGTCAGTTCACCCGCCATCACTAAGCCTGCTTTTTCCCCCTTCCCCATTAACATCTCAGCGGACTGCACGCCTGCCGGGATATTGATGAACATGAACTGCAAATCATGGTCGCCCGAGGGGGAAAGCATCTGTTTAGAAATGCCCTGTTTACCCACGTTAAAGTGCGGGCGTTCCGCTGCGCGCCGGACATAATGCTCAGCACCACGAGTGTGAGCTTCGGCCTCTTCCAGAAAGGCCGAAAGGGGGACTTTTAAGACCAGACGCAGTTGTTCCAGCACACGCACTGTCGGATTCGTCAGATTGCGTTCGATCTGACTGATCGCGCCAGCGGAGACATTCGCCAGCAGCGCCAGTTCAGTAATGGTCATATTCCGCGCCTTGCGCACACGTTTTACGCGGGAGCCGATATCCGCCTCCTGCGCGCCTGACTCCCCTTTGATGATCGGTTCTTTATTCATCGGCTGAATTCCATTCGCATCCCTGTCAGCTGAGCTTAAGGGTGTCATCAATCAGGGCATGCCCCATTTGGTTTTAATCGTCTGCAACGTGCCATCCTCTTTCATGCTGGTTAACGCGCTATTAATCTGCGCCATTAACGCATCGTTGCCTTTCTTCACGCCGAATGCCATTGGGGAAACATGCTCCGGTTTATAACCATCCACCACGTGCATGCCTTTTAGTCCACCGGCTTTTTCCTGCGCTTTTA
>Ga0157363_1007581_pt1 | contig 10274 bp, 9 predicted proteins | sample AttsexASBM1_FD_111477 | JGI IMG/M metagenome (GOLD analysis project Ga0157363, IMG submission 111477) | Fungus gardens microbial communities from leaf cutter ant in Ribeirão Preto, State of São Paulo, Brazil - Atta sexdens ASBM1 | ecosystem: Host-associated > Fungi > Mycelium > Unclassified ...
CTTTTAAGGTAATTAATTGTAATGTCTAATTTTACAGATACACACATTTTATGTGTATTTATTATAATAAAAATATAATATCTTACGTTAATTATTGTTATTGCTACATAAATTAAGATAATTAATAACTAAAGAATAAATCATTTATCTTTACTACATTGATACATGAAATAGTTGCAACCATTTCATCTCTCTTTCTCTCTGTCTCTTTCTCTGTTTGTCAACAGCAAAATACACCATCGGATCCGAATACGTCACTATTGAGTCCTCAATCTGATAAATCTCTCAATTCCAATTTTTCCATTAAATCACCTCTTTCGCCTATCACTCCAATTTTATCCCCTACTTCGAAGCTGATACCAAAAACACCCAATGTGCTCTCTCCAATTACTCCTTCTAGCACCAGCAAATCAAAAAAGCGACGAGATCGCGAGAACCGGAAAAACTCTCAACATTATCAGGAATCGGACATCTTGAACTCATATTACTGCAGTTCACCGGCCGATAAGATTTCCGATTATGAAGATATCTGGAACACGACTGACCAATCGACACAGTCGACCTGGAATGACAAATTGAAAAATAACAGTGTCGCCTGCATTTCGCAGAATTGTATGAAAAATTCAAATGACCGTTTGATGAGTCCCAAAGAATCCGAAGGTCTTATCACTGAAAAATTTCCAGTACAAGAACAAATGGTTCTAAAGAATGAGGGATTTATCCTAAAAAACGATAAAATGGGATACAAAGAAAAAATGAATTCAGAATTTAGTAGTTTTAAACCTATTCTGGAGATGAAGAGTCCTGAACAGAACTCGCCAGAAGAGAGTGATATAGGAAAACAACCTGATCTGCTATCTAGAGTTTGTAAGAATCTATTAGATTGTTATATAAAAGATTTATATCAAACAGTAGCTTAATATTAAAATCAATTCAAATAAAAAAAATTTATAATTATATAAAAAAAAGACCATGTGAAATAGAATAAATTTTGCAAACATAGAATTTGACTCAATTTGGCACAAAAACTCCTTAAGAGGTCTAAATACTCACAGTAACATCAAAGTTTACGCCAAATATATTCTTGATATTAAATGATATTAATCATAGGCATATGATATATCCATCAAAAATTAACTGAAAAAGGCAAGTGAGCTTCGAAACTGTGATGTCTTGACGGAAGAAGTCAAGTGAGATAATAGAGTGATCTTCTCCGGAATGACTCTTACCTGGACTACCAGATTATGAAAGCGCGCTATCGAAAAAGTCAATTATGACGAGTCGTTGAGCAGAAGATGAATCCCTAGATATCTTTCTAATACAAATATGACCTCAAATCTAGAGAAGGAGGAATGTTTATATTACTTAATCAACGTTCCATACTTGTATTTTAGCCTTGTTTAATATGCTTTTTAAAATGTTCATATACTGTATCTGGCTTCTGTCTAGCAGGTATAACTATGATTAACAGATATAACTATGGTTCAAACATTTTATCTATTTGTGAGCTATCTTCAACGTTCATCTTTCCATGCTTCTGGGTTTACGCCCTAGAGGCAACTTACGCTCACTTTAAGTAATTTGGTATCAAGGATACATTTGACATAAACTTTGATGTGAATATATAAACACTTTAATAAGAAACGTTTGTACTAAGTTTCAGCCAAATTAGTTTTCTAAAAATTTTGCATATTTTTATTAATTACATTAATAAGAGTTTAATATTCAAAGATTATTAAAGCAAGTATATTTATTTTTATTTGTTATTTTATTGCTCTTGAATTTTATTTAATGATAAAGGATATTATGTGGAAAAATATTAAAATTAATAATGTTCCTTTTTTTCAATTACCGAAACTTTTAATATTTAAATTGTTTGTTTAAAGATTAAAAAAAAATCTTTTTTACAGGCAGTGCCAATTCATTGAATAGTCCCAGTATGGTGTCACCTCCAAGAAACAAATTGGGTCTTGTTTTAGCGAAGTCAGAGAGCAACAGTCCTCAAACTCCCGAATGTAAACAGAGCAGTCCTTTCTATGCGGAACCAGCTGATACTATTGTTCAAAATGTCATTATAATTCCGCGAAGACGACCAATCAAAAATAATTCGGCGAACAATTACCGACATAGCGAACCAAGTTGGTTACAAATCCCGACAGGGAATAATGCTAATCAATTGCATCCTATTAATTGCTGGGAGGAACCATCCGAAGAGATAGAAGATAAGACGCCATTAATATCGTCGTCAGTCGATAACCTAGCGAACAGATTAGCTCAAACTAAGGAGACAAAAAAGATTCCCCGGGCGAAACCTATCCAACCACCAAAGATCAGGACCAAAGTGTTTAATGACACTTCTTGGGCGATAGATTCTAGCTGGGAGTTTATCGGTATGTTTTAATAGAATGTTCTACTGTAATTCTACTAGGGAAAGTTTTAAATTGCGTCAAATTCTCAATTGTTATCTTTTCTGTGTTACATTTTCAATGTTAATTTTTACATGATATTGTATTACTTTATATGACATATTTATCTTGTACTAAATTAACACAAAAATTTGAATCATCGTTTGGGACACGTAAAATATGTTCAATGAAATTAAATTTAACATAAATTTTTTAATTGTATATTAATTGTATATTCTAAACTTAACGAAATCTTTTACAGTACCACCACGAGTGCAAGTGCTTTCAAAAAATCGTGACCAGCTAAATGCGACTGGGGCGTCTATTAGAACTTACGCTCTTCAACTTGCAGCAGATAAGACTACAACTTTCTCGCAGAATATCGATAACTTCATTCAATGCACGCGAGAGAGCAAGGAAGCGATTCCGCATGTAGTAATGCGCAATATGCGCCAATTTATGTCAGGTATGAAGAATTATCTGGTAAAACATGGCGAACGTGAATTCGAGAAGGAGGTAGAAAAAGAGCGATTGAAATTACGACCGAACGAGTTTTTGAATCTTGATGCGATTCTTGAGGATGTGATGATGGGTCTGGTGGTGCGGCCCCTTCGAGAACATGTGTGCCGATTGTTCAATGAACATTATTTCGCCAGTGGAGCACTGCAAACCCTAGCAGAAAACATTCAGCATGCCCAGGGCAAGACAATTTATGATCTCGGTGTTCAGGTGAGTAAATTTTCCTAAATATAGATCTATTATATACAGCACATTTATATCAAGAATTTTAAAAAAACGCCAGAATAGCTTCATGAACTTCATAAAATTTATATTATATTATGAAAAAGAATGATCGACCTTATTAAATTTTAATTGTTTTGTATATAGTCGAAAATCATACCTCCTTCTGAAGAGAATCTGGAGCGAATTCTCAAATGCATCGAGCGATTGCAGAGAGCTGATTCCCCACTTGATAAACTAGAGCATTTATTGGCAGCCATCTCAGCTATTTTCAATTCCGTAAGTTTTTCTAAAATTTTCTTCACATATTATTGTTTATAGAAACGTAAGCATAATAATATTTTCGAAAATATTTTTAATACTTGTCGATCTTTTTGTTATCTTTATCTTACTGTTATTTTTATACAAATTACTGAATATGTTATGCTATATACAAATATGAATATATTTTATAATGTATTATGCATTATGTATTATATGATAGAGTGTAATACTTGAAATTTCTACATCAACTAATTTACTAGTATTTACTGGTAAAAGATACGAAACGCAGCATTAGTAATTTTTATAATGCTTTACTTTTTTTCCTGACAATAGCCGAATCTATTTTCAAACGCATTATAAGAAATGGTAAAAAAAATCTGAATTTAAACAATTTCTTTTTTGTATTCGGTATAAACTCCACCGCACAGACACGTATTATTGTATATACTTTAATTCCGGAAAAGGATTTTCTAAAAAAGGAAAAAAGATGCGACATGAAGTTATATACGTTTGGTCGTAGAACAGACGACTATAGATCCCCTTAATTGTAATTTCGTAGGTGAAGGAAGCTAATTTGGGCAAACATATTAGACTGAGCGCCGACGATCTTCTACCATTAGTAATCTGGGTTTTAGTACGTGGAAAAGTTGTGGACGCAGAGGTCGAAGCTGAGTACATGTGGGGCTTGCTACATGCTTCTCTTTTGAGTGGCGAAGGTGGCTATTACCTGACAACATTGTCGAGCGCAGTACACGTTTTAAAGACCTTTAAATCCAATCAAAGCACCACGTCTCCATTAAACGTAAATAGAATAATAAATATTGTTAATTGTATATCTCTTATGAATCGGATTATGTTAATATAAATAATAAATAATTATTATAACATCTATTTAAATGTAAAGTCATATAGGAGCAGTTAATCTTCTCATTGCCTTAAAATAAAATGTTTTATATGATTTCAAAGATTGGATATAACATGCGATTAGAACTTTTTCGTAAGAACATGTTAAAAAGCAACAAGTGTGAGTTAAAACAAATATTAAAAATTGAGACAATGTAATTCGCTTAAAATTATTGTTTCGGACTTGAGTTCTTAAACAAAAAGTTCCATGTTGGAAGCAGCTACATTTCTAAATAAAAATAATGTAATAGTTAATATATTTGTATTGTATCTTGAAAATTTAGTAAAAAATATAAGGAAACGTTCATATCAAATATTCTTATTTCCTCTACAAAAAAATCATTAAATTTTATTAAAATTGGTGAGGGATATCTTTGTATCTTTTCTTGTTAGTGCTGAAATATTATTTTTAATTATTATACAAATAAAATTAAGTTTTTAAAGAAAATTTATGAAAATATCAAATTCAATTCGATTTTTATAATATCATTTTTATCATTTTTTTTAGGGATGTGGAACGCCAGATTGTTCATCTATATTGCGGATTTTAGTACCAGATGAATTGCATGGTTCCTTAAATACTAGAACACTTCCAGTGAGACCCAACATGAATACTAAGGAAATTTGCCGTATTCTTGCGCATAAGATTAGATGCACAAATCCTCAGGATTATGGGCTTTTTAAACTGGTACAAGGAGAAGGTAAGTGCATTTAATGTAGAAATTAATTCAATATTACAGATTAATTCAATATTACATCATAGATCATATATATAGTTCAACTTAACGTTCGGAAAGTAATGAACAAAGGAACTATTTGTATTATTTTCATAAAGAAGATCAAGTTTTGATATTATTAAATTTTTTTAATATGTTATACTATTCTTTTCTCACTAATTCATAGTAGAGAAACTAGTGTCAATGCGCAATAATTTACAAGAGATTATTGTTTAAAATTTTTATGTGCTTTATGTATCCAGATTATAAGACTCCCCCTTAAGAAGGGTGCAAGGAGTTGCCACATTGTCAAAGTGGTAAATTTTTTCTGAAAAAAAATCGATAGCGACATTGAATTTTTATCTACTACTCAATTTATTGTGTGTGTGCGTAACATTCTACATCCACATTAATTGGATTTTCCACTCAGATCATTGCATAATTGCATAATTGCATTCTATGTTCATGTTAATTGAATTTCTTATTCATTGCAGTTACATTGATAACATGTAATTTAAAATGTTATATAACAGTTGTATAACAGTTTTATAACTTGTTGCGTTATTATTATTATAAAATTACACTGTGTTATGCTGTATATTAGCCTAATTTTAGTCCGAGAGCTCATCATAGAATTTGTGGGCCCATTGGAGACCCATATTACTATAATGATGTTAGAGACAACAGGAGACCAATTGGCATACCTGTACAATGGATGTACTTGTTAAGAAAAATTTTTTAAATAATTATTTGTTTATTACTATATATGAAAAAAACATTACAGTATTCAATTAGAAATTTGTTTCAATTACTGAAGAAAGAATAAATACCCAGCAGACTATAATTGACCTTTAAAGTGAATGAAAGGAGTCGGCATAGCGATGCGAAATGAGCTTATAGCAGTATTTGTGTTGCCATTTGATAAATAATTTTCTCATTTTTGCACAAGTTAATAGAATACACCATTGGCATACTGTTCGGATGGATGAAAAGGTCGCTTATGACACAGAAAATTGCATATCACCTTCTGCTTCTTAATTCCTTAAATGGATTTCCGACTCATTATCTAGTTGCTGCAATTCTTGAAAATATATAAAAATTTTTTAAATATATTTTTTTGATTCTTCGTCTGATTGTTTAAAAAATTTTTTTAAAAGTTTATCATTAAACAAATGAAAACGAAACATTTTTGTAATCATTCATTATTCATCGTTTTCTCATAATCTACAATATTTTTCTATAAATTAAAAAAAGAATTCAGCTAACATTACTAGCAATAGAGTTATGAACCTTTACACAAAATAGTAATCAAATTTGTAATTATTTATATCTCGATTAATTTTATAATAAAAAAATCCTTTGTTACAAAATTCTAACTCTCAGTACACTATTGAGAAATGCAAAATTTAAAAAAATTTTAAGAAATTACTGATCCGCGGACTAACCCTAATGAGTTGTTTCATGATATCTTAAGATTGTACTTTAATACTTAATCTTAAATATAAGAACATTGATTATGAATATTGGCCAAAGATATCTAGGTTGTTAATATCCTATTCCACATCACAATATTCTAGACAATTAAATCACCATATTCAAGGAAAAATTATTGTGCATTTATATTACCCATGTTAAAAATAAAGATCTCATATTTGCGATTCTAACTATCTCTTGGCGATATTTAATTAGAAGAAAATATTTTGAGATATTTGAGACATTTGAGCAATTTAGATATCTAAAGCTGATATTCATATAGTTCATCCTTATTTCAAGATCATTTTAAGTAATGCCTTAAAATTCTAATACAGTTCTGTGTGATTTATGATATCTTATAAGATTACTTAAGACGACCTTATAAATATATAACAATAGACATTGATCTATGAATATATAGACAAATATATATGTCTATATATTCATACATCTATGAATATATAGACAAATATATACAAGTGGCTAAAATACTGGAGTCTAAAATACTGGCTTCAAATTTTAGCTGCCTTTTTAATTTTTTTTTGCATATTCAAAAATTTACAATCAAATGAATGTAAGTTAATAAATAGGTAATGAATAAATAAATAAATTTTATTAATTTACTAAATAAATTTTATCAATTTATAAATGTATTAGGATCACTGAAAATTTATAGAAGTTGAACCATGTATAAAATTGATTATATTTAATATAAAACATTATAGAAAAGTTTTTTGAGCAATAGTAAAATTTATAAATGAAATAACCAAATAAATATTCTTATCTTATTTTAATTATTGATAATAGTTTTTGCATTTAAATCTATCTTGCAATTAGTGAAAATATACGTTTGATCTCGTTTGTTATATATCTATTTTTATCATGCTTGTCATTATTCTTATAATGTTAACATAAATATAATTATTGTATTAATTATTGATAATACTTGTCAATTAGTCATTAATAATGATTAATTGTATAATATTTTGAATAATTATTTTTAAATTATAATATACCTAATTAATTTGTAATAATTTATTTTTTGCCGGAAATTGTTTTAGAAACGTTGCTCGGAGATCATGAATGTCCACAGGAGCTCTCTCACTGCCTTTTTGCCTATAAGCGAATCGATGCCAAGATAGCATGGCCCAAGACCAGCTCTTAAGCATATTCTACTAATTTAAAATTAATTTCTAGATATCTCTGTCATAAGCCAATATTTTTCAAGATAAACATTATGTCTTGAAAACAGAAATTTATTGAAAAAAAATTCTATAATATTTTTTCAGCAAAAATATCTCTTTCAAAATTTTGGATATTGAGTCATTTAATATCATTTAATATTGTTCATTGTTCAAGAATTTTTGATAGAAAATATTGTTCAAGAACCAAAATTTTGGTAGAAATTCTCTTAGCATTGAATGAAATTATCAAGAAAAGAAAAAAAATAAAATAAATTTCATCTAAATTTTTTAATTAGTTCAGAGAAATTAAACAATACGATGTATAATTGTTGATTTTTTATATTTTAATCCTCAGTAGATAAACACAGTATAATAACTTGGGTTCTATAGAACATTAAAAATAATAATAAAATATAATATAAAATTATATCTTTTTAAAAATTAATATATCTTTTTCATACTCTTTTACACGATAGAATAAAGTAATGATAAGTATAGTATAAGATTTCTTATCTAATGTCTATATACATATATATAATAAGTAATAATATATGTCTTATTCTCTCAAGTAAATTAATTTTTTTAATCTCTATCATTTTTTTAATCTTGATTCTTTTTAATGAAATCATGTAAACGTGTAAAAGTTAATAATAAAAATGAAGTATATAGATGTTTGCGATTTCTAACATCTCAAATTTAATCTTTTTATTTAGCAAAATATTATAAAAATATGACCTACTGAGGGTTAACATATTCATTTATACTAATTGAAAATATTTATGTCACAGCATTATTGTAAACAAAATTATTTGTAACTAAAGCATTAATCGACTCGACGGAATTGACCATTGCTCAAATTGCATCAAATGTAGAAACAAAAAAAACGTACAATTGTATACATGTGTGTGCGAAAAATTATAATATTAAAATGCATATACATTTACAATTATACACAGGATATACAAGAGCGTGCGAAACACATAATTTCACACACATACAGTGTATGTCAAAAGTTCCGGAATGGTAAATTATCGTAGAAAGTATTCGTATATATATATATATATATATATAGAATGGAAAAATGTTTCATACAAATATTGTAGAGTTTCAACAAATGTATCAAAACAATAGCTATTTGACTTCGAGCCCTAAGTGTGGAAAAGTTTTCAAAGTTAAGGTTTGAGATTTTAAATAAAAATTTCGTTTTACTAATATTCAAGTAACTGAAGTCTTTTTAAAACATCATAATAAATCTTTTTTTGGTTAAGTGTTTTTCAAGATATGAGTTTTCGACATCTGAACAAAGTTCAAGGTCCGATTAGATAATATTAAGACTCCTGAGTAGTCATTCACAACTATATTGAATCATGACGTCAGAAGCGAGAAATGACATGTTAATTTTTATTGCCATTATAAATAGAAAATTTAAATAAAACAAAATGATAAAAGATTTGTTCGCGTCGTATGCTTCAGCATGCTCTTGTTGTAGCTCCTATTTACTTCAACGAGCGCGTTAGAGTGAGTAAATGGTAGGAGCATTTTAAAGCATGTTAAAGCATGATACAAACAAACCTGAGATTGCATTAATAAATAATTGCTTTAATAAATAAAAAGCTAATTGCTTTAATTAAAAGCACTAATGTGCTTTTTATAATTTTTTATGATTATTTATTAATGCAATCTCAGGTTTGTTTGCATCACATCCTCTAACAGTTAAGTGTTTTTATTCAATGCGTATAGCTTATTTTCACTTACATGTGCCTTTTATTGTGCATTTTTTACGATTATTTACTGACTTAGAGGGGAATAAGCATAGTTTTCGTCCATTTTTACAAATGTTTTAAAACAATCTCATCATTTTGTTTTATCCATTGTTTTTATTTATAAATAGCATAAAATTAACGTGTCATTTTTCGTTTCTGGTGTCACGATTCAATATGGCTGTGGTGATTACTCAATACCCTTAATGCTGGTGATATCTAAATTTATTAATTCATTCAAAATACTTAATCAAAAGGAATATCATTGTAGTGTTTTAAAAAATCTTAGAGATCTATTCTATAATTCTTAACGACTCTAACGATATTGTTAAATTGTCTTTATGCAGCTATATACTGTATATAAAAATCAGCGCAATGACAATGTAACAATATCATTAAGAATTACAGAATAAGTCTCTAACTACAAGGATATTCAATAAAAAGTAGGAATTTCCATTTGATTTATTTGTTAAAACTCTACAACTTTTGTATGAAACAAGTTTCCAATATACCAATATTTTTTATGATAATTCTATATAGCTGTTCTGTAACTTTCAATACGCACTGTACACATATGTATATACGCAGGATTGGGAAAATTACTTCGTAAATATAATTAGTTATGCTTCCTGATATAGTTTTTTTCTGAACTAATTATAATTAATCGTTATAAAGTTACAAATTCTGAAAGTAGCACGTTGCAATTAGTTACTTAAAAAGTAATGAATCTTTATTTTTCAATGTCTTTCTGATAAATTTTTGTGACTTTATACAAAAGTTATGCTATAAAGATTATGCGTTTCGCAGGTTTCTTCCGTGTCCAGATCC
>Ga0157363_1007583_pt1 | contig 10271 bp, 3 predicted proteins | sample AttsexASBM1_FD_111477 | JGI IMG/M metagenome (GOLD analysis project Ga0157363, IMG submission 111477) | Fungus gardens microbial communities from leaf cutter ant in Ribeirão Preto, State of São Paulo, Brazil - Atta sexdens ASBM1 | ecosystem: Host-associated > Fungi > Mycelium > Unclassified ...
TATTTTGAGATTTATAGAATATATATTTAGAGAATATGATGAAAATTATAACTTGATTTATCTTTATTTATATTTACTTTACTTATATTTTACTTTATATTTTATTTTATTATTTATGTAACCAAATTATACTTTAACACAAATAATTTATAAATATAAATTATAAATATATATTATAAATTAATTTTAAGTCACTTAGGATATATCATGTGCCTCAATTTTTATGTATGGTAAACGCTTTCTATTTATTGCATTGGAGTTATCGACTTGAGCTAACTCGAACGAGTCTCGCTAAAATGGAAAGCATCCATCATCATGTTGCACACTATGTATTTATCTTTAGCGTTAGATTATGAGTGATGTTTTTCTACTTTTACATTAACTAACTTTACTAAACAACTGTAAAATTATAAAAAAAAACGACGATACTATTGAAAGAATGATTAAAACGTCGAATAAAAAGATTTTAATGAAAGTTTGTAATGAGAAGATTTTTAGAGCGTTCATTTTCTTTTTTCTCTCAAAGCTTGAACGTTTCATTTAAAATGCAGGAAAGTGTAAGAAAGCGTAGCTAAAACAGATTTACTTTATCTCTCGAACTTTCCCTGCTCGCTTTCCCTCTTCCTTTTGCCTGTGTCCACGCGACTTATGTATATATTAAGCATATTTCTTTTCAGCTGCGCTTTTTGCATTCCTTTGTGATTTTTTTTTCTTTTACGTCATTCCAGTTTATATGTAGCATATCGATTTTATTTCGAATGCAGAAGATATAACACTGCATAGCTAAATGTACATATTGTTGTTGTTTTACTGATCTAGGATGTATTCCGACATGTATAACTGCTAATAGTACGTGACGTAACGTGAAGTAAAGACTTTCATTATTGTTGTTAATATTCTCTATTTCAAAATGCATTCCTAAATTATTAATAAGATGAACGGACACATCGTTCAATAAAGACGTAACTCAAAAATTAAAATTTTGATATTGTTTACAGAAAAAGAAAATAAAAAAGAAATATGAAGAAAAAATATATGAAAACATAAAGAAAAGACATAAAGAAAAAAGAAAAACAACTACTTTAAAACAACATATTTTCATTCCAATTAATTATTATAATAAATTATATTTTTTGAAGTTAATATTACAAATTTTTCAGGACACTCAAACTTATTTTCTAGGAAACTTTATATTTTCATAACAAATGAGCAATATGATGGAAAGAAGAGCAAATAAATATCTCAGTTTGAATTTAAATATATGTAAATCAAATAATAAGATATAAATTACTATGCTGATGTAAAATATTTCAGAATATGTTATCCAGGATGTTATCCAATTTTTAATTCAAAGAAGTGTTTTCAAACATCAAATTTTTATGATAAAATTTAAATGATAATTGTAAATAACATAAAAGAATAAGATTTTATTTTATTTTAATCAAGATTTTATCAAGAGTTATTGAGGTGCACATTCCGTATTTATATGCAATCGTGCTATGAATGTCATGTTCTACTTGACGCGCCAGACGCTTTATACATACAAGTTGGATCGGTGCGACGTCTGTTAAACGCCTTGTAATGCAGTATTAATTTTTTAACGCATCACACCATCAGAGGTGAGCTTTTATGAAGACAACTTATAACACATCGTCAGTGACATGAGGAAAAAACTTACGCCGTCAGTGACGCTGACCTCTGTCAGACTAGGTTTCTTCATAAGAATTTATTTCATATAGATAAAAGAGAGACAAAATGCTATATCATAAACTAGTGTAAAACTTTGTACTTCTTTTTTTTTAATTATTTTATTAGAGAAAACATATATATAAAATTGTTGTACCTGATTTATAATATTTTTTTATTATAACTTAAATATAATATTTTGTAAAATCCTAATTTGAAAGTTTATTGTACACAAATAGTAGAAATACATTTGACAGTATTGTTAATAGAAATTTAGAAAGTTTAAGTAAAATATTTGTTAATTTCTATAAAACACAGTAGATCAGCTTGCTTTATATACTGCGTTATTTTTATTTCACAATTGTAATTTCAAATTAATTTTATTATGTCGTCGCGTTATTATGCATGTAATATTATAATTTTCTTATTATGATTTCTCATATTTATATATCTACTTAATTCAAGAATGTTTATCGAATATCAAAATTTATTTTTACTTTTTGATTCTTTTACATTTTGTATAAATCCTTTTCTAATGATAGCGTCATTTAATATTTGACAGAGCTATCGAAATTTTAGTAATATTTTAAAGAAACGTTACAAATTTGATATTATTATATTATGATATTACGTAAATTACATCAATCGTATTTCATCATTATCCAGCAAATCTTTTAGTATATACACGATTGTCATTTGTGTTCTGCATATGATACACATATATATTTTTTATAAAAACTAGATGCAATAATTAGTACGTAATTAGTAAGTAATTAATAAGTAAGTAATTAGTAAGTAAGTAATTAGTCATAACATTTATAAACAATTTTTTAAAATATACAATACCTTATAAATACTTTCTAAAAATGATATTAAAGTATACGTAAGAATCATTTGATAATTTTTGTACATCTACAATTAAAGTGATGAAAATTAACCCAGAATACGAATGATCCATTGTGTGTAGCATGAAAGGATTGAAAAAATCATCGTGTATATTAAGTGTTAAAAACCGTCAAAGAGAGAACGAATATGCGTGAAGTCGCAGAATTCTATAAAGCTGTGTTTCCTAAATTTACTGCCAGTATACTGAAAATCTATAGAATATGAGACATAAATATGAGACTATAGATTTTCAGTATTGGCAGTAAATTTTGAAACACAGCCAAAGTCTCCGTCGACAGTATATCGACGTCATCGGCTGCGATACGATGAGAACTTCGTTTACGCGCCGTTGCCGGGTGAATCACGACGGCGCGGGAACGGCGAGACCGCGATTGGTCGGCCGGTGCATAGGTCGGCGCGCCGGATTGGCTGCCGTGGCCATGTGTACGTGACGACCGCGCGGTGTTCGGGGTGAAGTGAGTCGCGATGTGGCTGTGTCTGGCCGCGCCGAGCCGAGCCGAAGTGAGCGGCGCGACCATTCGTACGCAACACGCGACTGATGCGACGTCGGTTGCGCGGGCGGGCAATACGCGTTGATTTCTTCTCACGCGAGTGTAAAACGCTTGCCGCTCAAAAAACGATCAAATGCGCTTGCGTCTTGTCAAAATGTGATCGGACATTTTCCCGCTTTTTTTTTCTTCTCAAAACACTTGCTTTCTCTCGGCCGAAGGTGAAGGGAAGGAGCACCGGCGAGTTTTGTACTTCGCCAGGATTCATGTCGACGTTGAACATGACACTTCCGTAAGGAAATCCAAAGGTAATTCATAGTGTATTTCAAAAATATATGCTTGCGAAAGAATTATATCCTAGAAAAAAGCATAAAAAGAATTCAATAAGCTTACTTAATTCGCGGCATCGCCATTTTCTTTGATTCAAATCCATTTTCTCTCTTAATTTCAATTTTACTTTTCTTAATTCTTTCGATCAAGGCTGTCAACTAGTCACCTATGTTTCACTTCACAATCATGCATGGCATTTAGAATTTTTAACGGTGTTTGTATATTTTAGAAAGGCATGTTCGAAGGGGGGATGTTTGAAACTCGATCGATGTTCTCGATCGATTATTGATTTTAAACACGAGATAATTTAGTTGTAGAAATAAATTCCTTCAGGAGAAAAGATTGAGAAGATCGCGATTGATTGAACGATTTTGTTGTATTACGGGACAACATCAACCGAGAGAAATGTATTATTTAAAATAAAGAGGTTATGGCTGTGGTCAAAATCTTGCTACAAATGCTTTGAAGCATTTGATGGAATTAAAAGAAAGAATTTTATAAACTGACGTTAAAAAACGTCAAAGTATCGCGTTGATCATATCCTATGTGTATATATATATATATATATATATATATATATATATGAGTATAATTTTCCATTTATGGACACTATGAAACAAATATTGTTTTGTCTTTATTACTTTTGAAATGCCAAGAAAGCTAGAACGATGTTTGTGCTGATTTGTGTCACTAATGTCCATTATTCTACTAATTCCCGTTTCTATCAATGTAGATTAATCTGATTCAACTTATTTTTCATCTTTTTCTAATTTTTAGAATTAGGAAAAAATTAAGAATTAGAAGTTGAGATTAAAATTAAATTACATTGATAGAAACGTTTAATGTTAAACTCTTAATCTTAGTTTAATTCATTCTTTATTCCTTTTTTTATTCTTATATCCGTTTCTTTTAATATTTTAGTTTATTTTTTATCTCGGTTTAAATGACTTCGTCCTTTTTTAGTTTTAAAAATTAGAAACAGATGAAGAGTAAGTTAAATCGATATTAGAAAAAAATGAAGAGTATATTAAGCTATATTGGTAGAAAAAACGAGCATGAATGACAAGAATCTACTATGAATTGTCAAGCGCGACAGTTTAAATCGTCGCGTGACGAAGCGCGCTGTTTTGAAATTTTACCGCGATAAATCCGTTACATTCTTTACATTTATAACAAGTTGGTTGCTCACACTATTCTACGGGGTAAGATTGCATATTAAAAGCAATTACGTGCATGAATGAAAAGAGAGTCATTTAATAATAATATAATGCGTACATTTTGATTATTAAAATATTAAAACGTTATTAGTGAATCGTATGATTAGATATTTTATCAATTAAAGTGTTCATATTACGTTTTTCCATAATCATAAACATTTTTATATGTTTTTAACAGTTTTTATAGCACTTTTTGTAATAATATTTATAATATTCTACTTTCTATATTTATTATTGAAAAACAGTAATTACTTTTATTTAGAGTATTAAAATTATTGAATAACAGTGCTTTTAATATTTAAAATAATTAATTAATAATTATTGTCTTTCAGTATTAAATTGGTCAATAAATTTCGCTCGGCGAGACTTGTTTTGAGTAAAGTTCAGAAAGTGCCTATGTAGTGAAAATGTAGACTCGGACTTATTTTAACTTTGAATAACTTTGAAATCGATATTAGCAATATGATTAAAGTCTTTCAATATGCATAATTCAATGAATCGGTTTTTTTAAAGTGGGTGTATAATATGCCACAGTCAGTTATCTATCCATTTATCAGTGAAGTTAATTATTTTACTAAGAACTTGATGCAGGCAGATCTTGAGACGAGAGAAAATTATAATTTTAAATTATAATTTTATACTTATATATAAAGCCTACTACAAACGATTTAGAATTCTATCTACAATTTCACATGCGTCTATAATACTTTTGAAAAAATTTGAAAGTTTTTAAAGAATCAAAACCCAGTTTATGTAATAAAATGAATATAATATAATATAATTATATCATTTATTTTTTATGTGCAGATTAATTGAGGTTATATGGTATACATATGTATGGTATATAAATATGTATAATATATAATATATAATATATAATATATAATAAACATATGTATAATATATAAATTATATTTATGTATTATATATGACATTTTAATTAGATGTAAAATTGTAGATGTAAAATTGTAGATGTAAACTTGTATTTAAAATGGTAAAATTCCATTGTTATCAAATATCTGATGATTTAGATTTTGTACTCTAGCTGATATATTATTCATTAAACAATTCTTTGCAGTTGATTTTGTCTAGACTATATAATTATTGCTTAATTTATAGATTGATCTATAATCTTAATTAACACTTCTATTGCGTCAAGTTTAAATTTTTTGTTGTTGCTATAAAAGAAATAATAATTCTTAAATATCGTATTTTTAATAATATATTTGCGAATTTTAAAAAAGAAAAAATATATTTTATAAAAAAATATATAGATTTCTCTGTGCGCTGTTTATATTGGAATAAATTGGGGAAATAATTATAATATTTATCAAAAAATATTACAGTATGTTTCAATAAACATAGAAACGCGGATCAGATTCCTGCAGTATAAACAGTTTTAGATTTGCATGGTCGATTCGAGTGAATGGAACACAAAGAGCGAACAACAAAACCAAAGCCAAAGAGAGTCAGTCAATATCTGTGTGTGTACTCAGAACAATTTTTTCATTCACGCGATATCCCCATAGGTTAGTTAACTGCGTATATTTCTCAAAGAAAAAATTGCTTAAAACTGGGTCAACTCTTTTTTAACGAAACTGAATAAATATGATATTTCTACAGGTCAATTGTTTTTGAGAAAAAAAAAACGCTGAAAGCAATATTGTGAATTAAAAGAAAAAAAATATATATACAGATATATATATATATATATATACAGATGAATATTCTCCCGGTAAACTGAACTATTATTGTTTAATGCTATTCATTAATATCTCATTTAAGATGTCTTATATATATTCCAACTGTGTGCTCTCTGAGGATATTTGAAGTATATGACTTGCAAATTAATCTATTCTTTTAATTTTATCTTATTTAATCCGCACGAATCCGTCTTGTTTCATTAAGAAATGATAATTTTTTACGTGTAAAAAGCGTTAAATTATCACCGCTTCCTGGCGAAGCTTTTTGGCGAAGCCATGTGCTCTGAGGAATTGCAACCACGGTTTCCACGGCTCATTGCATTGTCGCAATTTGTCGAGAAGTGGCGCGTTTTTCTCGTTATAACATTAATCTCACCATGCTTCCGGGAGATAGCCTGGATCGTGGCCGCGTTGCAAGTACGTTGCTCTACCGTGCGTGAACTTTTTATCCATCGACAGGGCTTGATTTGACCCTTTCAAATGCAACGGCTCTCTAATCATTGAGAGGAAAACATGGATTTCTCGCGAGAGATTCCATTCCATACATCGTCGATTGTTAATACATCGCGTTACTGATGTCGGATTATCCATTAGGCGCATTAGATATGCATTTTGCGTACAAACGGATTTTGTGTTGAATCGCATGATGTGAAAACCGATACAGGAGAAATTTGTGAAATGAAACTGTAAAGCGAGCAAATTTACTGCTGCAGCTTATATTACTTTTTTCTCTGCGAACAGATTTTTAATATCTAGATAACATAACATATTTATAGATACATAAATCTGCTTTTTGTAATTTATAGCAATTAAACTCCTGCTTCCTTATTCTCTGAAACTTTTAGAGTGAATCTCACTCCGAAGAGTGAAATCTCATTCTCAAAGATTGAAAATTGAGCTACTCCTTTTCAAGACTGGCTCAATTTTCACTCCTTAGAATGAGATTCCACTTCAAAAAATTTAAAGTAAGTATCAAATTATTTAGATGTTATTTCTCTATAGATCAGTCAGGTATTACTATAAAGACTTTTGCTTTAATAAATTAATCGATTATACTAGGATGTCTGATGTGATACGCATTAAATATCGCGTATCAAGGCATTGACCCTATAGTACGAAACCTACTTTATATGACGCATATATATACGCCAATTGTCCAATGTATTACTTCTTTTTCAAGAGTATATAGCCCAGTATTAGAAATTATATGGTAGTTACAGCTATTGTGCATCAGAAAAACTTTTACAAAGCAGCATTTTTTAAACTTAATCTTTTATCATAGTAGTAATCATCCGGATATAACTTTCAGTATTCGATTATATTGAGACGAAAGTCTATCTTGTCTTGTTGTTCCGCCAAGTGTTGAACTCTCTTCGTCGTTGTGATGAAATTACTGATTGCAAAGTGCAAGAAAACTGAGAGCTCAAGAGGCTTAACAACGTTGCACTGTATTTGCGAGGTGATCTCGAGTTGATTGTTACACCATGATGACAGATTATAAGAGACTTTTGTGTACTTGAATGTGAACGATATTATAGTCAATTTAGTCCTTTTAAGCACATAAAATCTTTCTTCTCTAGATAACCGTTCAAATTTTTTCGATAGATTTCGACCGATCGATAAAGAAGTTTGAAGTGTTTTATAAAAACATTAGAAAAGCATATTATTAGAAATTCTTGAAATAATTCGTTGATAAATTTTAAGAATTTTATATGCCTTTTTGTGAATGTCGCAAAATTCTTCTCTCAGAAGTCATAGCTTGAATATCTAATGTTGTAAAATAAATATTGTTTGTTATAGAATAGAAAATAAATTAATATTTAAAATAAATTACAAATTATTATTGTAAGTTGTAAAAAATAGATTTTTAAAACACATTTAAGACTTTTAAAATAAAAAAGTCATTTAATTTTAAATAATATTCCATATAGCTGATCGTATATTATATTTAAATAATTCGATTTTTACAAAATTACACGTTAATGTTTAATAAGCTGGAAAATAATTGTTGCTGTATTCACTTTCATTATTATACGTAAATAATGAAGATTTGTAAGAATTGCAACATAATTCCTATATATTTTTTATTTTATATATTGTTTTAGTTATATTTATAAATTAAGCAGTGTGATTACATATAAATATCTCATTTTATTGTTATACATATGTTCACGTTAATGTTGACATATAATGCTCACAGGGCATCTGGTTAACAGATACTTAACTAAAGCTTTGTAATCTTACCATAAACATTATTAACTGCTCGCGTTGATCGCAGAATTGCAGCTATAGACATTGTTTCCGTATGATGAAGTAGTGTTGTAAGTTCTTGTTGCGCATGTATTAAGTTAGCACTACACGTCTATTAGCACTAGATTCTTCATATTGATTGCAGATAATTTTCTTTTGGCTATCCTCATCTGGGGGCTTCTATTCTTGAAAAGAAATATATGAAATTCTAGGAAAATACTATAGTACATATACTATAAGTATATTCTTAGTTTTTCGTATATGTTTCTTTTCAAGAATAAGGGTCCTAGTATTTCTGATTATAAAAGAGATACGTATTACGTACGACATTACTGCGTATTAGGTATCAAACAAACTTGTATCGAGCAATTGTCCCATTTTACGATTATATGTCGTCAAGGCTGAAACTTCGTTCGATGGTTTCTAAAGAGAATCTAGAACGAGAGATGTCAATTAGTTATACAATACGAAAACCTCAGTAACTTTGTTTTTCATAATTCTATCATTATATTTTTATCAAGGAATATGTACGTATCAAGGATCGAAATTACAAGCATGGCTAAGAAAGTTAATTCGTCGATTTGAAAGCTATCAATGATGTTACGAGTAAGCGACGTAGCGTGGTATAGGAAATATATCGAAAATAAAAAATAAATATTTACTGAAAAATATAATACTTAATTAATATAAATATAATACTTTTTTTATTTACAGTTATTAATGCATATTAATAAGGAATTTGGACGATTGCAATATTTTGTATTATTTTAATATCAACAATACGCTCATTTACAATGATAACATATTATCTTCAACGCTAAATTCGCAATTGTTAATGTCTATAAGTACAGTATTAAATATTTAAGAAGAGATTTAATGGAACCATTTCATAGAGTTGCATACATGCAATTATTTGTAATTCTACAGAATGCTTTAGTAACTGCTTGTGGCCTTTTATCTCACAAAAGTGCTGTGTATAGTCCTTTAATACAATGAAAGTTTTAACTTTAAGGTAACCAGTATAAAGTCTTGAGTAGCATAATCAATAACTCGATTGATGCGTATCATCTCTTATGTTATGTCCTCTGCTCATAGGAAAACTTGTCTATAGAATGTTACGATAGTTTACGTTCTACTTTGCCACGTCATTCGCAATGTAAATTATGAGCAGATAATCATTGCTGTAATACTACACTGCTGCTCTACATAATTATATGTGTCCGATATGGATTCCTCGAAAAATATAGGCTGCTTTCTTCTTAAGAGACACAAATCGACACTCAAGCTTATACTTTGTTACAGTTAAATAGAACGCAATGTGTATAGTGTGTACGAATTTTTAATACTTTTACCTTACGAAATTTACAATTAGCTTAAAACTTCTCAAATTTCCAATGCACGTATATTACAAATATGTATAGTTTATTGCGTTCTAATATCGTTTAAATTGATTAAAATCACATTTGAACATACTTTGATTCTCTTTTCGAATCGAAAAGTATCGGTTCAGTTGAATCAAATTGTAAATGGAAAGCGACAGGTGCCGATTTGTATCGAAAATATCGACTATGTCTTTTAAAAAGAAAACAGCCATAGATAAATCAACAGTGTACATTTTTTTCTAATGTCAGTCTGAGTAATGTTATTTTTTTACTAAAATCTAAATTAAAATATAGTGACAAAAAGAAAAA
>Ga0157363_1007584_pt1 | contig 10270 bp, 3 predicted proteins | sample AttsexASBM1_FD_111477 | JGI IMG/M metagenome (GOLD analysis project Ga0157363, IMG submission 111477) | Fungus gardens microbial communities from leaf cutter ant in Ribeirão Preto, State of São Paulo, Brazil - Atta sexdens ASBM1 | ecosystem: Host-associated > Fungi > Mycelium > Unclassified ...
ATATATATATATATATATATATATATATATAATATAAGATTTTAAAGTTGACATGGCTATATAATTTAATTACTTTAAAGTAAGAAGTTGGTTAATTACATGATTTGTGTAACAAATTACATGAAAAAATTTTTTCATCGTGTTTATACAAATAAATCTCCTAGAATGAAATTATTTTTTATATAAACAAATTTCTCAAAAGAAGATTAGAATGTTTCTATATTAATGTTTTTAGTTTATTCGTTAAAAATGCTCAAAACTGATGAGGCACAATTTATGTTACTGATAATGAAATAGGAAAACGTTAAAACGTGTTGCTACGGTTCTCTATCAAGAATGAATAATAATTATCGCTGTTTTAATTGTAATTATTTGTTTTGACTGTTTTAATTGTATATTTATCAGAACCTCGCGCGTAAATAAATTTTATATTGTCAAGTCGTAGTAATTGAATACGCTCATTTACTAGCAACAGTCTGATATTTTAAGATCCCGGACGTATGATCGCGCTCTATAAATTTCAACATTTCTTATGCGATTTAAAGATTTCCACACGTGTAGAAATCATACATCTTACAGCATGCATTCGTCATAGATTTAAAACACCATTTAAAATAACACTTCAGGGATTCAAATTTTTTAGAAATGGCTCTTTTTACAATGAAATTTTAAACGAGTTTTTCAGCATTGATAATTGAAAAATGATTTAATTAAATTAAAAAAAAATTTTTTTTTGTAATTTTACTAATTGAGAGGTTAAATTAAAAATGAAAAACAACGACCTTAGAATTTCTCGTTCAGAAATTATAACATCAAATTTAATCTCGTATTTATTTCCTTCGCGTCCAAATTCTTTCGCCAGTAGCTCCTGTGACGTCTATTCGAAGAAATGCTGTAAAAAGATCACGCTCACGTGTCAAAATACGCTCCGATTCCGATTTTTGCGATATAAGATTTCTCAGAGAAACTTACGTCGATTTTCCCTATGTTCTACGATAAGATTTTAGTCCCAGGGTACATGTGCACCACTGAAGAAGTCCGTTCACGATCCGCCCAAGATAATGCACTTCACAGAACGGAACGGAACTGAACTGAACTGAACTCACGCGCGCGTGAACACAGGCTGTCGATAGCGATAATGCGTTCACAAGGCCGGAAGACAATGAAGAAAGGAAGGAAGCGCAAAATGTTTGATAGCAAATTCGCGAATTCGCAGCGAGGAAGAATGGCAAGGAAGAGAGAACGAAGTAAAAGGTTTGAGAATTGTCCTCAGGGTCACGGAGCTCTTTCCCTCCGGCCCGCCGCTACGAGACTGAAGAACCAAACTCTCTCTCTCTCTACGCCCAGGTGAACGGCGCGCGTTACCTGCAAAAGAGTGCCTTCTTCTCTTCCCCTGTGGCGGAACCCAGGCCCAGGAGAGAGAAAAGGAGGTAGCCGTGAACGTAGGCGCAGAAAAGGTGGAGGAGACACTCGAGAGCGAATCGCGACGTCGCCGGAGAAGGCCGAGCGGAGGCATCGCTCTTGTTTGTTGCACGGCAACGTCGGGGGTAACTCTGTACGGTACATTTAAATACCTGTCACGTGGCGGCCGGATTGCTGCAAAATGACGTCAGGACGCGAGCGTGACTCGCGATAGAGAGGAGAAACGCAAATTTGTCTTACATTTCGCTCAGGAATCCGTTCAGGGCGATTGTAATGGCGGCCTTCGGCGTGGAGGCCAAAAGAAGCTCTCTTAGGGGAGCCTGAAAATATTATATCGTTCTCTTGCTCAAATTTTATTTATTTTAAGATTTTCTATCTCTCTTAAAATAGTTTTTACAAGGCGAATAAAAATTATATTATTTCAATTGTATTGTTATTATATATTGCAAAAACAAAGGAAGATAAATAAATTATTAACGGGAAAATAAATTATATTCCATTTATATTAAATGAATTTTCTGAATCAATTTTATAGAAATGTTTTGCCAACAAGTTATTTTGCCATAATATTGTCAAACACTTTTGCGCCGTTCGGAAACAACATTCTAGTTTGAAACCGGTTTGTACGAGTGCGTAGACGTTCATTGAAGGATAATATCTTATTCTAGTGGATGTTTTCTCCGTATTGATTCTAGTCCCATTCTCGTACGAGTCATAGAAAATCGAAGGAATAGTCTTTCTATTCCTTCGAGAAAACGGCCGTGAACATAGCACGATGGCGGGATAGCCGGTAGAACTTGGATTTGTTCATGGCGTGCCATGTCAGAGGTTCACACTATTACCGAGAGTAGGTATATATGCCCTCAGAATTATCTCGCTAACAGTAAAAAAAATGAAAGAATCATTGAAATTATGAAATTTCTTCATATAATAAAAAAATGTTTCACTCGTAAAAATATCATTGTTAATTGATTCTTTTGTTTTCCAAAAATTACAGACTTTTTATTCCTAGACAATTTTTATTTCTTAATGACAGCCATTAAATATCTATTGAAGAATTAATAATATTTATAGTGATACTCCAAAATTTCAATGTTAAGTGATGAAGATTAAGGCATTGTTAAATAGATATAAAGTAGTAAAATGTACTTGTAAAAGATAGTGTTAAAATAACGATATGACAGTAATAATAAGTCAGTCGCAAGGTTCAATTATAAGGAGAGCTATCATACTCAGGGGGAGGGAGGGATAATAAATTATTTAATCTACATTGATTCTATATATGTATATAAAATATATGATTGTCTTGACAAAAGAATATATATGCATGTATAAAGAATATATGGCTCCTCTTTAAAATATAATTTTACCGTCGTTTTCAATAAAAAACAGCAAACTCTTTTCTCTCAATGTAATCTAACGAGAAAAAAATTATTATAAAAAAACCGAAGTAAATAGATTTTTACATTTCTAAAAGAGAGACTCTTTGAGAGTCATTTCAACTTTCTTTCTTTTTCTTTTTTTAGCAATAGTTTCTTTTCAATTTACTTTAAGCTGACGCACATAGTAAAATGTCCAGAGATAGTGGCAAACACTCGGCACGCTAACGGATTAAGTAGGCATGCAATGTAAGTACAGCAAGTAGGTGTTTCACGAAAAGAGACATCGATGCTCGCGCAGGAAAGGTCGTCGAGCCAGATCGGTGCGGAGTCACGCTACACGGGTACGACGACCGCGGCCCGCCGCGCGGATTTCTTTTTCTTGCGCGCCTGAATGAAAGTTGTAATTGCACGAGAAGCTGGACGTGCGCGAGCTGACGTGTATCACGTTCAATATTTTGCGTTTTACGTACGCTGATAATTCGGAGAGATCAGCTCTTCAAATGGGCGATTAGAAATTATTGAGAGATCTCTCTCACACTGTATCACAAGATGAAACTTGACGGTGATACCATTAAATCCATATAAGAATTAATAATCGATAACAAGAAATTTGATTAGAGGAATTCATATCGACTGTCTAATTGTAATTCTAAATCGTCTTGATCAATTTTTTTATATTATTACTTGATATAATTAAACATAATTTAGTAACAAAATTAATGGAATAAATGAAAGTTATAAATAAAAATAAATGGTTACACCTTTTTGTTTTATGCACGATGATAGCATTTTAAAAACATTCGATAACAACGGATGTTATATCTTTTAATTAATTTATGTAACTGATAATTATGTAATCACATAATTTTTACTTTAAATTTATTTTCGTAAAAAAAAGTTTACTACTAGAATATTTTACACTTATAGTATATATTATTATACCATAGGTACATATGATATTTACAACTATTATACAGATATTTTTAAATCCATATTTTTACCTATCAAATTTCCTAAATTGTATCATCATAAGATAATAAGACTAACAATTATTAATTATATATATATATACACATGTGTGTGTGTGTGTGTGTGTGTGTGTGTGTGTGTGTGTGTGTGTGTGTGTGTGTGTATAATTAATATAAATTTCAATATCAATTGTGAAAAAATAAGTTCAAGCCAATTATATAATGTCTTTCCATTATTGTTATTTATTAACTATTATTTATTAAATTATATTTATTAAATTATATTTATTAAATTATTTTAAATCTTGATTTTGTTTTCAATAAATTATTGTAATTTGACGTTGTATTGCCTTGATCTTAAATTTTTAATTATTTTTATTTATAAACTCATTATTTTCAAAAGAGACATAATTTAGAAGACCTATGATTTAGGCAATCAGGTTGAAACATATCTCTCTTAACATGTTATGGAAAGACTTATAATTAATCAATTTGTTTTATTAGTTAAAAAGTTAAACATGTGTGTAATAGTAAGATCTGAAACATCAAGCTACAATTTCCAATGTTCATTTGCGTACAAATTAATAAAAAAAAACATAATAAAAAATTTCTTAAATAGAATGCATTCGACAAACTTTCTTCTACATAATATGTAGTTAAGAAAGGCTGATAAGAATAAATATTGAGATATAGAAATTAAGGCGATCGAGGCAATTTACATTTAACTTTTGCTCAAAGACTGGCTTTTATAATAAAAAAATAATAAAGAAATAGAAATAAAAATTAACATTTCTAGGCAAAAGTGAAATCCTTCAAGTGTAGATATTCTTTTGCTTTATTTACAAAAAGAAAATTGTATGATAATAAAAGTTAATATAAAGTTTATATTTTCTTCAAAGTACGACCGCCTAATTGCCTTCGTCGAGGTTCAGGTGTCGCCTTTTTCTTCCACTCGTTCTAATTGCAACGGACGTAACACTTTTTACCAAGCGTGACTACGGCGCCGGAGTTACGCAAGAGGAACGATGGCATCGCCGCTACCAACGCGATCCGTCGCAATTATTTTTCAATTCTTAATTAACACTCTGCCCAATATAAACAGCGCATTAAAGATAACCGTAGCGACAATCGAAAAGTTGAGCGAATAATGTTGCGACAAAGAAAAAAGCCCATAAAGCGTACTCCGTTAGCGTTTTATCGGGTCTGCTGCACTTGGAGGCGTTCAACCCGGCAACTTGCTGTGAGCGCACGCGAGCGAGCCTTTGCGCACCGCGTGGCTGTTTATAAATAAAACGGAACCATCATTCTTAAGTTGCTTACCAAGCCAGAAAATGCAATTAAAGGGCGCTGGCAGCGATCTGCACAGGCTGCGCAGGTTTGGTTTCGAATAATATGCTCAATCATTATTTGTTCAAACATTCCGATTTTACGAATCTGTTTATCTATTGATTCTATCGATTCACGGTGATACAGAGGATCTTTAATAAACTGCAACCATTGCTTGTAACATAAGTTATATAATATTACGGAACACAATAAATTTTTATATTAAAATTATTTAAATAGTATATATTGGGTTGTCCGGAAAGTTCGTGCCGACCGTTCGTGCTAACCTATATAATTTAATAAATGTATACTAAAATTTAAATTTTCTGTGTTTCAATTTTCCTTCAACATCGGCACGAACTTTCCGGATAACCTAATATATATAGAAGCAGCTACAAAAACGTAAAAAAAAGATATTGAAATCTTTTGATTTTTTTAATAGTTTCTTAGTAGTAGTTATGAAATGTTTGAAAACGTTTTAAGAATATGTTAAATTCTATAAAAGCAAAGAAAAAAAAATATATGTAATTAAAAAGAAGTTAATTATAGAAATAATAGCATAAAAGAAGTTAAGAGGTCTTCGTCAGTGAGAAGATAAAAAAATCGAGTTAAAGAACTGCATTCCTTTAATTTCTACATGTGTGTAGAATTAATTCCTAAAAAAATTTTGGAAAGAAAAGTATTATATTTTTGAGATAATGGAGATTTTTTTCTGAGATTTTTTTCTGATTGCGCTTGACGAAAATCGAAAAAGTCGCTGAGTCGATAACCAAATATATTGTGCTCATGTCAAGAGATTAGTTTCTATTGTATCAGAATTCTTAGAATAAATTAGGGGAATCGAAATGAAGTAAATGATGTAAATTATAGCCATTATACAGATCCACATGCAGTATATACATACACTAGGTTGATTGATAAGTCCCTAGAATGACACATTATTTGAAACCGCAAGAAATGATTGAAGATTTCCCCAAAGTTTTTTGGAAAGTCTTGCAAGTTTTTCAAATAGAAATGCACGAATTTCAGTTTTTTCCATTTTTACAAAATATCAGAAGTTATGTGCTTTCGGCTGTTACAAATAAACTGATTGTCATCAAGCTGTCTGTAACTGTGTAGTAAGAGGTTTGGAAGTTGGCACTACTGGAAATTCACATTAGAGATGGTAACGCCACTAATGTGTCATTCTAGGAACTTATCAATCAACCTAGTATGTATATTGTACATATATATAATATTACAAATGTGTATTATACATGTGTACTACATGTGTACTATAAACAATACACACATAATATTTACATATATTATATGTACATATAATAGTGTGTGTGTGTGTGTGTGTGTGTGTGTGTGTGTGTGTGTGTGTGTGTGTATTATATTTACTACATCGCACATACAATACGTATAAATTTTCTAATTGCAAAACATGAAACAACGAATATTAGATTTATGCAACAAAATGATCATTTTTTTCTCTACAGTTTCCGATCAATAACTTTTAAACGAATAAGTGAATTTAAATAAATTTTTGCATACAATATTTATTATTGTTTGATCAGTATATGTCTAAAATTTGATTTAATTCTTAATGTTACTTTCTCATCAAAATTTACAAATAAGTACTATGACACGATTTTATATAAGAATCAAGATTAATAAAAAATTAAATAGCTTCTAAACAACTGTGCTCAAATTTTACATAGATAATTAGATTTAATAATAGAATCTATAAAATTTTTATATTTCTGGTAATGTTTTGAGATATGATCTAGACATCCTTAATTGCGCTTTCTTAATAACTAATATAATTATTTACTGATTACCGTTCGATCTGCATCACCGCTTTCATTCGGTTATCAGTGACTTTCGATATGATTCAATTACATATATGACTTTCCCGACTTTCTTCCAATGATATCCGTTAATTGTGGGAACATAAGAAGGAATAAATTTCTTTCTGCAAACGCAATAAGATTCACCATTAAGGTTCAGTGTCAGTGAGTAATAATTCCGATCATTCGTTTTATAACGTTGCATCAGCGGAAGCTTACAACGCGATGTGCATTTAAATCACTTACGGAGTGTATCATTAGGTATGAAGCATTAGCCATATCGATATATCAAGCAAAGCACTGTCAAGTGCTCATGACAAGACATTGACCCAAGCAAAGAACCGTTCGAATACATTCTATAGATATAGGTAAAATTAATTTTAGAGTTAGTACTTCCGGAAAATCACGTTTCTCTTCAAGATAGCAAAGAATACGAGTACCTGAATGATACGAAATAGATTAGAATCCTAATCCGTTTTAAATTTGAAGTCTAATAATAGCAATCTTTTAATAATATAACAATCTAACTTTGTACACGGTAAAGTTCATTAATTTGAGCAAATTTGTTATTAACTCAGCTCAGATTGTAAGTTAGTCGGAAGTTTACGTAACTTCAAATTCGATTTTAACTCCGGCAACTATAAATAAAGTTAAATCAATTAGTCGAAGATGTTTAATTTACATTTTATACACTTGTAAAAAAAAATTACATATAAACTTTTAGCAATTATAGTAATTTTGAGATTCATTATTAAAAATTTTTAAAGAATAAAACCTTTGATTTCTTAAAATTTGTAGATGATTGAACTTTTTAAATCTTATTTCTTTTTCAGTAGTTAAAAATACATAAAAGTTATCATTCATCTGTTGAGAAATAGTAACCTTGTAAATCAGTATTATTTGGAATTATTTGAAAATGTATCGGAAAAACAATCCTCGCAGACAGTTTTGGACATGATACGATACAAAATGCTTAGGAAGCTATCGGGCAGGGCATCGATCTTGGTACAAGAAACCGTTCGACGTATGTCCAAGCTGACGCTCAGGTGTAATCGTTAACGCTCATCGTATCCCTTCTTTGGCCGTGTATGAGCGAGCTTCTACTTGGAGTTCGCCACGCCTCGCTTTGCCTCGCACGGCGTGTCCTACAAAACTCGTGGCAAATTAACATCGAAGCATTTACGACGACCTCTTTATCCGCTAGTACACGTACTCGAGCGTATGCCGCGTGTGCAATGCTGGTTTCACCGAGGGACGTCGAACGGAGAATGAGATGCATAGCTGCATTCCACGCGCGGTTGCGGTCGATCCTATCGTCGATTGACCATTACGGATATCGTAAGAAGTGTATCACTCTCCTTCTTCGAAAGTTCAGTTACATAGTAAAGTCCGGAATAATATTCCTGATCGCGAGTCATCAAGCAAATATTAAAATTGTTTCTGTCTCCTTACTTAAAAAAATCTAACTTTACTTTTTTTTTTGGGAATCGATAATACAAAATTTTTTTTATAGAGCAAATACATTTGTACAATGGAAAATGAAAAGAATTTAAAGAATATTTTCTCACGTTTTAATGAATATGCACAGAAAGGTTTTATTAAAGCTTTAAAGTTCTAAAAATTTAGCTGAATACAGAAAATAATACACTAAAAATAATTTTATCTATTAAAATAATTATGTCAGATGCTCAAGCTAATTGCAGCATGATTAATTTATTATGTTTGAGTTTCTTATAAATTATTTTGATAGTTTAACAAAAATATTATTTCCAAATCTGTAGTTAAATTTATAGATATTTCAGTAAAATTCATTCTCTTCAGAGAAAAATTGTTTGCGATTCAGTACGAGAAGGGATTTAACTGGAAAGAATGAACAATTCTGTGAAATATAAAAAAAATGGAAATGCACTGAATCAATAATTACGTTGCAATAAATGATTGTGCTCGTAACTTATAAATTATATACATTCCCTCCGTCTTGAACTTGAACGTTTTGAGTAATGGCAGAATAGCAATATTTGTTCGTTTTCTAACTTTTTCGTTTGATTCAAGTATTTTTATAAAACTGCTTTTAAAACTTTTGTGTTTAGCTGAGATACTGGCTGACACGATTTTACAATCGCAACTGTACACTGTATCATATATCACCCGGAGCACAGAGCCCAGCTAATTAAAACTGTGCCGCTGATAATTGCCATTTCATTATCCTACAGTTACTTTTATCGCATAGAACGGTTTTGCAGCTGTTAAGAAATCGTCAATATCCTGGCGTACTTGTATTCGCATTCATTAGTGCTTCATATTCAATGAATACTCATTTGGCAGATTTCTGTCTCGCAGACGCAATTTGCGATTTTGTTCAATTAATTAGTATCACTTCTCTCTCTCTCTCTCTCTCTCTCTCTCTCTCTCTTCCCCTTCCATGTTTCTTTTCTTTAAGATACATTATTATCCTAAAATTAAAATTAAAATTTATTGAAAAGTTTCAAAACCATATTATTTACCATATATGGTATTATAATTAACTTAATAGTTATTTCAAATCTTTTAAGGTGGAAATAGTACAAGGAAAATATAACTTACAATTAATCTTATAACTTACTGTTAGTTTATATAATTTAATTTTTTTTTAATTTCGATTATACATATGTAATATAAACTGTAAATATTACATAAATGTACATATAAAAACATTGCATGAACTATTTATAAGCTATTATAATGTATTGCATTATATAATTTTCATGTAATTTTTAAAGAAAAAAAAATAAATGAAAAAATTAAAAAGTTGGAAAAAAATTGGAATTAAATTTTCACTCACAAAAGCAAATGAAATAAAATAAAATGACTTCGTCAGAAATTTTGAACAATGCAGCCAATTGTGGAGCCGAACGGGAACAAAATTGCATTTCATTTCAGGTATTTCAGAGTGAATTTTTGTATTTACTGTAACATAGCCCGAAGGCGCTCTGCGAATTCCTCGTAGCGGACGCATTCTGAATTTTCGATCATCAACGGAGTTTACGGTACAGTAACGAAGCACACACGTTCATGGGAGTAGGTGACAATGACGATGCCGAAAAGACGATGCTATAAGTATGCGAAGGAGAGCCGACGAAGCAGGGCCAATGGAAGCCGTAGTTCGCGATCAGCAGGAAGTTGTCTGGTGTAACGGTACCGGAGCGCGGCGGCTATTCCGCTCGCGGACGTTTCGCGCAGTCGATATCGTCGAGTCGTCATACGTCGATAAATATAGAGACGAGTTCAGACTTTGTCGCGATGTTTCCCGAGTGGCGTGTCAACTATCTCAATAGATGATGGCAAGCACGATGGCAAA
>Ga0157363_1007585_pt1 | contig 10269 bp, 9 predicted proteins | sample AttsexASBM1_FD_111477 | JGI IMG/M metagenome (GOLD analysis project Ga0157363, IMG submission 111477) | Fungus gardens microbial communities from leaf cutter ant in Ribeirão Preto, State of São Paulo, Brazil - Atta sexdens ASBM1 | ecosystem: Host-associated > Fungi > Mycelium > Unclassified ...
AGATGGCCGGCTATCCGCCCGACGTGGTGATCGATGTCCCCCGGCGTGTCTGCCGATTCTTCGAGTTCTACAAGGCGCCGGAGCTCATCGCCCTGGGCCGGCAGATCGCCCGTGACCGCCTGGACGCTCACGAGCGCCCCCTTCGCTGACGGCAGAAACGACTCAGGCCGCATAGGCGGCCTGAGTCGATCACGACGCGGTATCAGTAACGCTTGATGTCCGCCTTGGCTTCCAGTTGCTTGAGGTAGGCTGCGAAGTCCTGCTCACCCGCGCGCGAGGCCAGGAAACGACGCATCTGCGTCTTCTCGGCATCGCTCGGTGCAGCACCTTCGTTGACACCCTTGAGCTGCAGCACGGCCAGACGCCCGTCGTTGAGCACGACACTGTCGAAGACTGCCTTGGCCTTGTCCTGCGGCTTGGCCAGACGGAAGACCGCCTGCAGCTCGACAGGGTCGATGCCTTCCTGATTGCGGGTGACGGCTTCACGCACCTTCCAGGCCTGCCCTTCGAGAGGCGCATCGGCCTTGATCGACCCTTCACGCAAGCCCTTGACCAAGGTATCGGCCTTGACCTTGAGGTCGGCAATGGCCTGCTCCTTGGCCAGATGGTCGCGGATGTTGCCAGCGACCTGCTCCAGCGGCAGTTGCTCAGGCTTGCGATGCTCCTTGACCCGCAGCACCAGCACCGTTTCCGGGTCCAGCTCGATGGCGTTGCTGTTGCTGCCTTCCTGCAACACTTCTTCGCTGAAGGCCGCCTGCACGACCTGACGGTTGGCCGTGATGCCGTCGCCACCTTCGCGACCGAACGGCGCGGAGGTCTGGACCTTCAGGCCCAGGTCTTGAGCCGGCTGCCCCAGGTCGGACGATTCGAACGCCGAATCTTCCAGCTGCTTGGTCGCCTCGACGAAGCGCTGCTCGACCTGCTGGGACTTCAAGTCACGGGTCAGCTTGTCACGCAGGCTGGCGAAGGTCGGTACGTCCGGCGCCTCGACGCCCAGCAGCTTGATCAGGTGGTAACCGAAGCTCGTGCGCACTGGGGCTGAGACCTGGTTCTCGGACAGCTTGTACAAAGCCTCTTCGAAGGCAGGATCGTAGACGCCTGGACCGGCAAGACCCAGATCACCTCCATTGCTGGCCGAGCCCGGATCCTGGGAGTACTCCTTGGCCAGCGCGGCGAAGTCCTCGCCCTTGTTCAAGCGCTGGGCAATCTCTTCGGCGCGCGCCTTGGCCTGCGCATCGCTGACCTTGTCGTTGACTTCGATCAGGATGTGAGCGGCATGGCGCTGCTCGGCCAGATTGGCGACTTCTTTCTCGTAAGCGGCCTTGAGCTGGTCTTCGTCGACCTTGACCTGATCGAAGTAGGCAGACTTCTTCAGCTCGATGTAGTCGATCACCACCTGATCAGGCGTCATGAACTCCTTGGCGTGCTGATCGTAGTGGGCCTTGATCTGCTCGTCCGAGACCTGGACAGCTGCCGGATCGGCCTTGAAGACCACGGAAGCGAAATCGCGTGTCTGGTTCTCGAGGCGTGCGAAGGCCTCCACCTGAGGCGCGGTAGCAAAGCTGGTCGCAACGAACCCGCCGCGCAGCTGCCCGATCAGCAGCTCTTCGGCCAGCATCTGGCGGAACTGCATGCGCGTGTAGCCCAGGCGACGGATGAACTGGTCGAACAGGTCCGCGCTGAAGGCACCGTTGGCCTGGAATTCCGGCATTTGCAGGATGACCTGGTCGAGCGCCGCGTCGGTAAAGGAGAACCCGGCATCGCGCGCGCCTTGCAGCAGCAGCGTACGGTCGATCAACCCCTTGAGGGAAGCTTCGCGAAGCAGCTTTTCATCCAGCAGGGCTGGATCGAAGTCTTTGCCCATGCGTTGCATCAGCTGCCGACGTTGGATATCGGCTGCCTGGCTGAGCGCGTTCTGGCTGATGGTTTCGCCATTTACCTTGGCAGCATCCTGGCTATGGTTGGTGGCCTGGAAAATGGCATCGAACCCGGTCAGGGCCATCAGCACCACGATGAGACCGATGATGGCCTTGGCAATCCAACCTTGTGAATTGTCCCTGATATTCTGCAGCATGCGTCCCCCAAAACGGCCGTTCCACTGCGTTGACGACCGTGGAGTGAAGGTAAAGTCCTGATAGAAGAAAGGCGCATCCGAAGATGCGCCTTCTCGAAGCGTGCGCGGTGTCTGGAATCATGTTTCCGGCGACATCGCGGCAGGAGCTGACCCGGTCAGCCCCCCTTTGAGCGGCATGACTCAGTTGACAGCGTCTTTCAGACCCTTGCCTGCCTTGAAGCCTGGCACCTTGGCAGCCGGGATCTTGATCGCCTTGCCGGTCTGCGGATTACGGCCGGTACGCTCTGCACGGTCCTTGACGGAGAAGGTGCCGAAGCCTACCAGAACGACGTCGTCGCCTTGCTTCAGGGCACCGGCAACCGAGTCGATGACCGCGTCCAGGGCGCGACCAGCCACGGCTTTCGGAATATCAGCGGAGGCGGCGATAGCGTCAATCAGTTCCGACTTATTCACTCTAAATCCCCTTTATCTCTCTAATGAGTATGTTTCTAAGTATGTAAAGAAAGCATGGAATACGCGAACGCCGGGCGACCCTGGAACACTGTAATGTCACTTCTTCGACCTGGACGTTTCGCCTCAGGGAAGGTCACCCGGCTCAAAGCTTTATCAATGCGTGCTGACGCGTTCCTTGGCATCGCTGTCGCGCTTTTCGTCTTTCGCGACAATCTCGGGAGCCACGTCCGGCAACGGCTCGGGGGCGTATTGCAGCGCAATTTGCAGGACTTCGTCAATCCATTTGACCGGTTTGATCTGCAGATCGGCCTTGATGTTTTCCGGGATTTCCTTGAGATCGCGCACGTTCTCCTCTGGAATGATCACCGTCTTGATGCCGCCCCGGTGCGCTGCCAGCAGCTTTTCCTTCAAACCGCCGATGGCCAGCACTTGACCACGCAAGGTGATTTCACCGGTCATGGCCACGTCGGCCCTTACGGGGATCTGGGTCAGCGCCGAAACCAGCGCCGTGCACATGCCGATACCGGCACTAGGGCCGTCCTTCGGGGTTGCCCCCTCGGGCATGTGGATGTGCACGTCGTGCTTTTCATGGAAGTCGTTGGGGATCCCCAGGCTACGAGCACGACTGCGCACCACGGTCTGCGCGGCCGTGATCGACTCGACCATGACATCGCCCAGCGATCCGGTCTTGATCAGTTGCCCCTTGCCTGGGATGACCACCGATTCGATGGTCAGCAATTCGCCGCCCACCTGGGTCCAGGCCAGCCCCGTGACCTGACCGATCTGGTCCTGCTGCTCGGCCAGCCCGTAACGGAACTTGCGCACGCCCAACAGGTGCTCGAGCTGCTCGCCCGTGACGGTGACGTTGACCTGCTTCTGTCCGGCATGCTCCTTGACGACCTTGCGGCAGACCTTGGCGATCTGGCGCTCGAGCCCCCGCACGCCCGCTTCACGGGTGTAATAGCGGATGATGTCGCGGATCGCCGTCGTGTCGACGCTCAGCTCGGCCGGCTTCAAGCCGTTGGCCTTGACCTGCTTGGGCACCAGGTACTTGACCGCGATGTTGATCTTCTCGTCTTCGGTGTAGCCCGGCAGACGGATGATTTCCATCCGGTCGAGCAACGCCGGCGGGATGTTCATGGAGTTGGAGGTGCACAGGAACATCACGTCCGACAGGTCGTAGTCGACCTCCAGGTAGTGATCGTTGAAGTTGTGGTTCTGTTCGGGGTCGAGCACCTCGAGCAAGGCCGACGCCGGGTCGCCGCGCATGTCGTTGCCCATCTTGTCGATTTCATCGAGCAAGAACAGCGGGTTGCGCACACCCACCTTGGTCATCTTCTGGATCAGCCGGCCTGGCATCGAACCGATGTAGGTACGGCGATGGCCGCGAATCTCGGCTTCGTCACGCACACCGCCCAGGGCCATGCGCACGAACTTGCGGTTGGTGGCCGTCGCGATGGATTCGGCCAGCGAGGTCTTGCCTACGCCAGGCGGGCCGACCAGGCACAGTACAGGCCCACGGATCTTCTTCACGCGCTTTTGCACGGCGAGGTATTCGAGGATGCGGTCCTTGACCTCTTCGAGGCCGTAATGGTCGGCATCGAGGATCTCTTCGGCACGGGTCAGGTCCAGACGCACCTTGCTCTGGGCCTTCCACGGCACCTGCACCAGCCAGTCGAGGTACGAACGCACCACGGTCGCCTCGGCAGACATCGGCGACATCTGCTTGAGCTTGTTCAGCTCGGCCTGGGCCTTGGCCAAGGCGTCCTTGGGCAGGCCGGCCGCTTCGATGCGTTTCTTGAGCTCATCGATTTCGTTGTGGCCTTCGTCGCCATCGCCGAGCTCTTTCTGAATGGCCTTCATCTGCTCATTCAGGTAGTACTCGCGCTGGCTGCGCTCCATCTGCTTCTTGACGCGCCCACGGATGCGCTTCTCGACCTGCAGCAGGTCGATTTCTGCATCCAGCAATGCCAGCACATGCTCGACCCGAGTGGACAGATCGACGATTTCGAGGATCTCCTGCTTCTGCTCGATCTTCAGGGCCATGTGCGCGGCCATCGTGTCGACCAGCCGGCCTGGCTCATCGATACTGTTGAGCGAAGACAGCACCTCGGCGGGCACCTTCTTGCCCAGCTGGACGTACTGTTCGAACTGCGACAGCAATGTGCGTACGAAGACTTCCGATTCACGCTCGGCCGCCTCGCTCTCGTCGATCAGGCTGACCTGCGCACGGATGTGGTCGTCCACGTCGACGAAGCGCTCCACGGCGCCTCGCTGCTCGCCCTCGACCAGCACCTTGACGGTGCCGTCGGGCAATTTCAACAACTGCAGGACCGTGGCGACGGTACCCACACGGTACAAGGCGTCTTCGCCCGGATCGTCGTCGGCAGGGTTCTTCTGGGCCAGCAGCAGGATCTGCTTCTCGCCCGTCATCGCCGCCTCGAGGGCTTCGATGGACTTCTCGCGCCCCACGAACAGCGGGATGACCATGTGCGGATAAACGACGACATCGCGCAATGGCAACAGAGGCAAGTCGAGGGTTGTCTTCATGAGTGCGCCTCTACAGCGGCCTTGCGGCCGGAATCCGGTGGAAATGATGCTTGGGGCTAATGTGGGGGTAGCCCTGCAAAATTACAAGCATTCTGGTCAGGAAATGCAGAAAGGGGCCCGAGGGCCCCTTTTTTGTCACTGCATGCAACGAACTCAAGCGTCCGGTGCGGCCTTGGCAGGCGCTTCGCTGTTCTCGTAGATCAGCAGTGGCTGCGACGTGCCTTCGATGACGCTCTCGTCGATGACCACCTTGCTGACGTCCTTCTGCGAAGGAATCTCGTACATGGTGTCAAGCAGGATGCCTTCGAGGATCGAACGCAGGCCACGGGCACCCGTCTTGCGCTCCAGGGCCTTGCGGGCGACCGCCTTGAGCGCATCGCTGCGGAACTCCAGGTCGACGCTTTCCATTTCGAACAGCTTGGCGTACTGCTTGGTCAGCGCATTCTTCGGCTCGGTGAGGATCTGCATCAGCGCAGCTTCGTCGAGCTCGTCGAGCGTAGCCAAGACCGGCAGACGGCCCACGAACTCCGGAATCAAACCGAACTTCACCAGGTCGTCAGGCTCGACCTGACGCAGCGACTCACCGACCTTCTTGCCCTCTTCCTTGCTACGCACGTCGGCGCCAAAGCCGATACCACCTTTGGTGGAGCGGTTCTGCACGACTTTCTCCAGGCCCGAGAACGCACCGCCACAGATGAACAGGATGTTGCGCGTGTCGACCTGCAGGAATTCCTGCTGCGGGTGCTTGCGCCCCCCTTGCGGCGGTACGGACGCCACGGTGCCTTCGATCAGTTTCAACAGCGCCTGCTGCACGCCTTCACCGGATACGTCGCGGGTGATGGACGGGTTGTCCGACTTGCGCGAGATCTTGTCGATCTCATCGATGTAGACGATACCCATCTGGGCCTTCTCTACATCGTAGTCACACTTCTGCAGCAGTTTCTGAATGATGTTCTCGACATCTTCGCCCACGTAACCCGCTTCGGTCAGGGTCGTGGCATCGGCGATGGTGAACGGCACGTTCAGCAGGCGTGCGAGGGTTTCGGCCAGCAATGTCTTGCCGGAACCGGTAGGCCCCACGAGCAGGATGTTGCTCTTGCCGAGTTCGACTTCGTCACCTTTCTTGTCGCGCTGGTTCAGGCGCTTGTAGTGGTTGTACACCGCTACGGCAAGCACCTTCTTCGCTCGCTCCTGACCAATGACGTACTGGTCCAGGATGGAGCTGATTTCTTTCGGCGAAGGCAATTTATGCGCGCTGCTCTCGGCCTGGGCTTCCTGCACCTCCTCGCGGATGATGTCATTGCACAGGTCGACGCACTCGTCGCAGATAAATACCGAGGGCCCGGCAATCAGTTTGCGCACTTCGTGCTGGCTTTTGCCGCAGAAGGAGCAGTAGAGCAATTTGCCGTTGTCCTCGCCGTTACGGGTGTCAGTCATTCGATCGATCCAATCCGGTAGGCTTGCAACACAAGATGAAGGCAATTGCGGGCTTTTTCAAGTCCGCAGGCAGGCGGGGGACCGCCTGCCCGCTCCGACGTCCGGGATCAGGACGCCAGCAGTCGCTTGTCGTAGACCGAGTCGACCAGGCCGTACTCGGCAGCGCGCTGAGCGCTCATGAAATTGTCACGCTCGGTGTCACGCTTGATGGTCTCCAGGTCCTGCCCGGTGTGGTAGGCCAGCAACTCGTTCAGACGCGCTTTGATCGAGAGGATCTCCTGAGCATGGATCTCGATGTCGGTGGCCTGGCCCTGGAAACCGCCCAGGGGCTGGTGAATCATCACACGCGAGTTGGGCAGGCAGTGACGCTTGCCCTTGGCACCGGCCGCCAGCAGGAAGGCGCCCATGCTGCAGGCCTGACCGATGCAGATCGTGGAGACGTCGGGCTTGATGAACTGCATGGTGTCGTAGATCGACATGCCTGCGGTCACCGAACCACCCGGCGAGTTGATGTACAGATGGATATCCTTGTCCGGATTTTCCGCCTCAAGGAACAGCAGCTGCGCTACTACCAGATTGGCCATGTAGTCTTCGACCGGGCCGACCAGGAAGATCACTCGCTCCTTCAACAGGCGCGAGTAGATATCATAGGCGCGCTCGCCACGAGCAGATTGCTCGACAACCATCGGGACCAGGCCGCCGGCGGCCTGGATGTCAGAACTCTGCTGAATGTAAGAATTGCGGGACATGTCCTGCGCTCGCTCCCAAATAGTCATGGCTTGAAAACACACAAGCCAGCGCGAAGGCTGGCTTGTGTGGACTTCCTACGAAGAAGGCGATCACTCAGCGTCGGCAGGTGCCTGTGCTGGTTTGACGGCTTCCTCGTACGAGACCGACTTGTCGGTCACAGTAGCTTTCTGCAGGACAGTATCTACAACTTGCTCTTCAAGCACAACCGAGCGGACTTCGTTCATCTGCTGGTCGTTCTTGTAGTACCAGGCGATGACTTGTTCTGGTTCCTGGTAGGCCGACGCCATCTCTTCGATCATGGCGCGCACGCGAACGTCGTCAGGCTTGAGCTCGAACTGCTTGACCACTTCGGCGACGATCAGGCCCAGGACCACACGACGCTTGGCCTGCTCTTCGAACAGCTCAGCCGGCAGCTGCTCAGGCTTGATGTTGCCACCGAACTGTTGAACGGCCTGTACGCGCAGACGGTTGACTTCGTTCTCCAGCAGCGCTTTCGGCACGTCGACAGGGTTGGCGGCCAGCAAGCCGTCCATGACCTGGTTCTTGACCTTGGTCTTGATCGCCTGGCGCAGCTCGCGCTCCATGTTCTTGCGGACTTCGGCGCGGAAGCCTTCCAGCGTCGATTCCTTGATGCCGAACTGGGCGAAGAAGTCTTCGTTCAACTCAGGCAGCTGAGGCGCGGAGACGCTGTTGACCTTGACGGTGAACTCGGCAGCCTTGCCGGCCAGGTCGAGGTTCTGGTAATCCTCGGGGAAGGTCACGTTCAGCACGCGCTCTTCACCGGCCTTGGCGCCGACCAGGCCGTCTTCGAAGCCTGGGATCATGCGGCCCGAACCCAGCACCAGCTGAGTGCCGGTGGCCGAACCACCAGCAAAGGCTTCACCGTCGACCTTGCCGACGAAATCGATGTTCAGCTGGTCTTCGTTCTGCGCTTCGCGCTCGACCGCCTCGAAACGTACGTTCTGCTTGCGCAGCACTTCGAGCATGTTGTCCAGATCAGCGTCGGCCACGTCGGCCTCGAGACGCTCGACCTTGATGGAATCGAAACCGGCGACGGTGAACTCAGGGAACACTTCGAAGGTAGCGATGTATTCCAGGTCCTTGCCCTTTTCGAACACCTTGGGCTCGACGGCAGGTGCGCCGGCGGGGTTGAGCTTCTGCTCGACCACGGCTTCGTAGAAGGTGGCCTGGATCAGGTCGCCCAGGGCTTCCTGGCGCGCGGCCTCTTCGTAACGCTGACGAATCACGCTCATCGGCACCTTGCCTGGACGGAAGCCAGGCACCTTGGCGCGACGGGCAGTCTGCTGCAGACGCTTGTTGACTTCGGTCTCGATACGCTCGGCAGGCACGCCGATGGTCATGCGGCGCTCGAGCGCAGAAGTGTTTTCAACAGAAACTTGCATGGATATTCCTCGTTGCACAGACGTTAGCCGGCGATAGCCCGACTCCAGAATCAAGGGCAAGCATTCTAGTGACTCGCGAACCATAAGTCACCCATCCGAAACGACAGGAAACGCATGGCAAGCCATTTTCCGAACCCGGTTCGAACCCGGCCAAGCAGGACAGCGCGGCTAGAGGGCGAGCCTGGCATCTAGCGAACGATCCTTGCGCAGGTTGCCGACACGAGGCAAGGACGCCGCCAAGCGCACTCACCCTCTATCAGGGCGCCCTCGGGTCCAGGTCGTTGGCCTCGCAGTAGCTTTCCCAGTCGACACCCAAGGCGTCGGCCACCTCGCGGTGCACACTCAGGCGCAAGGCCTGCAATTGCTCGGACGATTCGGCGATCAACTGCAAGGTCAGCTCCCAGGGCTCCAGCCCCTGGTCGGCCGCAGCCTCCTCGAAAGCCCATTCGATCTGTTGGGCCTGCTCTTCGGCATGCAACTGAGCGATCTCCTCGCGCAACTGGGGCTGGGCTTCGGCGAAGCGGCGCAGCGCCAATGCCTTGCTGTCTTGCGTAACGATCATGTGATTCCCCTTGAGCCGGCCCAGGCCGGCGTTTTCTAACGGTCGGAATCTATCAGTTTCCAGTCCGCTGACAAGAGGCAAGTCACGCGACTATCGCCAGGCCTCAAGAGGCGTTGGTGCCAGGCGTTTCGACGGCCGGCGGCTCGAGCACCAGCACACCCAGATGGTTGGCCACCCCGAGCACGAGGAACGCGACCATCCAGCCTGCCAGGCAGCCCATGACATGGCGCCTGACGAACCCGCGCCCAGACCGGCGCAGCGATGCAGCAAGACCCCACCACACCAGGACGAACGCCAGGGCGGCCAAAAGAACGGCGATGAAGGTCATGAGCATGCACCCGCAGGTCGCATCGACAGATCCGCCGCCTTCATGGACGCGCCGTGACCGGTGACGACACCGGATTCAGGAAAGTCAATTGCGGGGGCTCCGCCAGCAGATCCTCACTGCGCGCGAGGAACCGTTGAAAGTGTTCGGAGGCCGCGTGCGCGTCGAATGCCTCCTGGTGCGCGAAAGCTTCGCGCATATAGAAGCAACCCGGCTCGCCCTGACGTTCGAACAGCATGTAATCCAGGTTGCCGGGTTCGGCGCGGGTCGGCTCGATCAGCGCCAGCAAGGCTGCCTTGAGTGCATCGGCCTGCCCGGCCTTGGCCTTGAGCGTGGCCAACAGCACGATGGCTGAGGTGTGTTCGGTCATGCAAACTCCTTCAATCCTGTGAGCCGGGCACGGTACGGCCTGACGGGGTCGAGACGCCAGCCAGACCTGCATCCCGCGCTCAGAAACCTTCGAGCACGATCTTGCCGCGGGCCTTGCCGCTTTCCAATACCGCATGGGCACGGCGCATGTTGGCGGCATTGATGGCACCGAAGTGCTCGCCCAGCGTCGTACGCAGGATACCCTGATCGATCAGCTGTGCCACGCGTTCGAGCAGATGATGCTGCTGGATCATGTCCGGCGTCTCGAACAGCGAGCGGGTGAACATCAACTCCCAATGCAAGGACAGCGATTTGCGCTTGAGCGGCATGACGTCCAGTACCTGCG
>Ga0157363_1007588_pt1 | contig 10269 bp, 4 predicted proteins | sample AttsexASBM1_FD_111477 | JGI IMG/M metagenome (GOLD analysis project Ga0157363, IMG submission 111477) | Fungus gardens microbial communities from leaf cutter ant in Ribeirão Preto, State of São Paulo, Brazil - Atta sexdens ASBM1 | ecosystem: Host-associated > Fungi > Mycelium > Unclassified ...
AAAGACATACTGCCTTTGCTGTTTGATTATATGAGTCAACACTGCATACTCGCCACCGATTCTCTTCAAGGCAAGTCGCTCTCGCTTCGTTGTCATACAAACTCCAACAATTTCTAAATACGTCGCTGATCGAACTCGCTATTAACATGATGTAACAACTCTGTCATAATAACATCGTTTATACAAATGGCGACGCTATCTGTGAATTGTGCAATATTTGCAAGTCTTCGAGTAGCAGTACGCCACTAAAGTTTTGCATACACTTTAAATTCAGTTGTAACTAGAAGTTTAATCTTAAATAGGATAGGAAAATTGTCTTGGACAACAAATCAAAAATAGCATTCCATATTGGGTTTTCACAATCGGCCCAGTACTGAATCAGTACTGACTGCCTATTGATTGTTATAGTTCAAATACTGGCGCAGTACTGGCTAAGTACTAGCAGATGGTACTGGCCTAGTCATTTGCCAAGTACTGGATGACAGAATCTTGGGCGTCAATTGGTTTCGTTATAATTGCTGGCGACCTTATAATATTCGTTTTCGGCACCGATGTCTTTGTTGTCATTATATTTATAAATAAAATTTATTGCTGGTACTTGTTAAATTGTACTGATGACTTGTTAAATTAATAAAATTGTTTCTCTCCATTCGCAATCGCTAATGTGATTAACGGTTTAACGAGCGATACACGTTGGAGTCTGATTAATAAATCGACTTCTATATCTCATACATATTTCATTAGGACGTTTTTTCGTCAGTAGAATCTAGGTGAACTGCTTCGTGGCGAAAAGAACGAATCGTAACAAGCGTAATACTTCACGCGAATAAGTTATGTTTGAAGAATTCGGAACGCGGGGCCTATAAAGAAATATTAGCGCACATACGAGCGGCGATGCCGCTTCGTGATAAAATGTAAATTATTATCGATCGCTGAGTCAACGAAAGCGCTCGATAGAAGTACATTGGGAAGAAACGTAAATGTTAAAATGTATATCGAAGAGAGCTAGATATTCCGAGTATTTTTGTATTAAATATTTTCTCGTGAAAATTTGTTAAATTAATACAAATACAGAATAATTTGTAGCAGAAACAGAGTCGAACAAGGATGACTTGTAAGAACAAGCTTGAAAATATCGATTCGCGTCGACGTGATGTAGAAGGTGGAAGCGATGGCGGTACAATCCGCCATCTTTCCCGACTCGTCCTTCATTCCCACTGTGTTTCGACCCCTTTATGACTTCGATGTTTCTCGTAAGACGCAAGCGTCCCAAAATTGTGTCGTGTCTCTCCTAACCCATTTTCGTCATTGAGAATGACGTTCTTTCAAGGCAAAAGCTCAGTCTCAGTTTCCGCCCTGACTCAATAAGCTTTCGAAACTAGTTATTTATATATATTATTCGTAATATTTTTTAAACTTCTGCACTGAAAAAATTTACTAAATTTTAATATATACTTCTTTGAATAGTACTAACAATAAGTAAACATTTACTTACAATAAATAAATGTTCACTCAATAAAAAAAATAAAAGTTAAATGAAATTAATGATTTTTGTATCAAATAAATATATGTTTACATTTAAATATTTACTTAGAATTATTCAAACAAATAGTTATTAAAATTTAATTGTTTAAAAATGTGAATTAAAAAAAATATCGATTTAAAGAATAAAACTCTACTGTAAATATTTTTATAATTGATATTTTGTTATACAATAAAAAAAATTAAAATGTATAATTTTGATATTATATAAAATCGTATTAAAGAAAATATTACAAATAGTACAATGGAAATATTTCGAAAAGTTTGAGTAAATTATTTTTATGAAATACTGCAAATTTTTAATGCAAATCGCTGTATACATGTATCATATTCTTTTATATAATAAAGTTGATAACTCGATGTATCTGTAATCTAATACGTACATGTACATTAGTCGCAGATGGAAAAATGAGATCGATGTCTGTCATGTTATACCTATGCGTCTACTGAGGAGACGAAACCTACGCATAGTCGAACGGCTGACTCATGGGTCGAACGCATGAGTAATACGGTTACTATTACTAGGTACTCTCGTTGCCCCATTTTTAGATTACTCAGGGAAATTGCTCGTTAGAGAGTCACGAAGGACATCTAGCGTATTTCTTCTTGTATTGTCGCTCGAAAAAATTCGGTCACGACAAAGCGATAATTTTTTTTGCCGCTTGGAAGCTTCGAATTCCTCAAAAAAGAAATGTGTGTATGACCGAGGAAAGAGCAAAGTCGGGATCGTTAGTCCAATGCATTTGTAATGATAAATCAATCGCGACATGCTTTAGGCACACGCGAGGTGAATCTAAACGAGCACTTGTAAATTCACTTCCAGTATACACGTATAATCATACATTCTGAGAGATCGTAGACGAAATATTAATACCTATTAATATTTAATATTAATATTTAACTAATAATAAATTCACTAGCTTATAGAATTACGACATAACTTGGATACTAGTCATAATATACATATTTTAGTTTCAAGGCGATAGGAGCTATCGCATTAAAAGAGCTGATTGTAACATCACTTCTTAAGAATGTTTTTCTTTATATATATATATATATATATATATACATATATTTAATATTCTATATCTAGTTGTGTGTGTGTGTGTGTGTGTGTGTTTGTGTGTGTGTGTGTGTGTGTGTGTGTGTGTGTGTGTTTGTGTGTGTGTGTGTGTGTGTGGTCGTCCGGAAAGTTCGTGCCGCAAAAGATTTAAATTTAATAAATGAATTTAAAAATTTAAATCTTCTGCGTTTCAATTTTCCTTCAAAATCGGCACGAACTTTCCGGATAACCCAATAATACAAAAAAATTAAAAAATTAATATATCTATCTTATTATTAATCCAATCAGGAATTTTTCAAATTAATAGCATAATTGGATCTAAAATAATGCCTTGAGATCACGTGCAAGTCTTACATTTAATTGTCAATGAATCGAAATATGTGAATAGTGATAATTATACAATTCAGATCGTCATGTAATTATTATATCATTTAACGTAATGCAATTTCGTTTTTCCAGGTCCATGCCAAACATGAGGAAAAGACGGAGAGCAAATCGGTATACAGGGAATACAATCGGGAATTCCTGTTGCCGAAGGGAACCAATCCCGAGAGCATCAAGTCTTCCCTGAGTAAGGACGGTGTTCTTACCGTGGAGGCGCCATTACCAGCGATTGGATCGGGCGAGAAGTTAATCCCGATCGCACACCAGTAAACCCCAGTGACGAATTGCGGAAAGTCGATTTCTAATTTTCTGCCGCGAATTCCTCCCATTATTTCCAACCATCATCCGACTTACCCAAATTGAATCTTTCCTTCGTAAGTCCTTATATCTTTCTTCTACTACTACCTTTATTATAGTAACTTGAAGAAATTGATCTATTTGCGCGAGAGAAAGTTTGACCAATTTTAATTAAACTGCACTGAGAGAAAAGTGTTTGATATTTGTGAATATATAATTACATGGTAAAATAATTACAGAGCTCCATTTTGCGATTATTATTACTAGTTATTAATAATAATAACCATATATGTATAGTTTTTCTCAAACATGTGAAAAAATTGTAATATAAATTATAATAATTTCCAATATTGTAGTAAAATATCAATAAATAGTAAATAAAATAATTTTTATTCAATAAATGCAATCGCAATTATAATAAATATAACTATTTTTTAAAATTCACTTACTATTTCATTATTATATCATAATAATAATAAATATGTTAAGAAAAATCTAAAGATTTTCAAGAAGAGTGTTTGATTATTATTAACAGTTAACAGTCAATTAACTATATTTGCATTTAAAACTATAAATACATAATTGTCTCAAAAAAGACTATAAAGTACAGTTAAATTATACTAATTGTAATCATTTTTTTCTCTCAGTGTAATAGCAGAAAAATCGACCACGCTAAAAGTGCCTGGTGCGTGTCGACTTTCGATGAAAGATACAAAAAGAAATCAAAGTAGAGCAATGAAGTGCTATAAATGTAAAAAAAAAAGTTAGCTAAAATGTGTTTGATAAAAAATGTTTTTCCTTTTTCATACGAGCAGCTTTCTTTGATACACAAGATATTTCCGATTCCCTCGTAGAAATAGCATAATTTTTTCAGAAATGTGCATTGCCTTTTGAAATAATGTATTTGAGTTATTTAGATACTTTTTTTGAGAAACTGTGAGCTGTATTGCTTACTTGTGCACTTGCGAACCAACGAATCGAAATCAATGAAGCCGTTTGTAACGGTTAACTTATATATGTGTTAGTTTAGGTGTACGTTAAAAGACTATAACACAATGCTTAGAATATGTGACCATTATTGATATTATTTATGAATATTTTAATATTTTTCGAAATATTGCGCAATAATATTCAACAGCAATTCAATATACATACATACACAATACACACACATACAAAATACACACACACATACACGCACAATATTTAAAGGTAATGCAAATTTAAATAAAAACTATGATAAATATAACAATATAACGAATTTATATTTTCCTAACGATGAAAAATATACAAAAAAATTATGCTTTTCCCCAAATACAAGGTGAGTAATAATCTATTCATAGATGAATACAAGTTTAAATTCCAAGCAGGTATATTGTAAATAAAGTATGTTTTATCTAATGTTGATAACAGGTATACATATCACAGACTTTTAATTTATTTGTCTTTATTAACAAAATATGTTTTTATACACAGATAACTCTTTCACGTAAAATTATTATAAAATTATTACACAAAATTTTTCTGTGTTAGTATTATTTAAAAATTTTTTAAAGATTTAAATATTATCTCAAAATAAATATTACACGACTTATGACTTATTTATACTAACTCTAAGGAATATCAAGTAAATTTGATTAATGTTTTCGATTAAATAATTATGTATATATAAAATACAATATGTACGCGAATTCATTGTTATCGATAAAATTCTATGCATGATATGTATAAAATAGTGGAAATTTTACAAATTTATTTTACGAATCAAATGACATTATGTTCATATTTATAATTTTTTCATGGATTGTATGAAGTCTTTTTACTTGCTTGCAAGAAACACGTGTTTCATCTCGAATTTATGCATGAGACAACACGAAAACTTCATAAAACGCAGTTTACTTTATTTTGGCATGTTTTCAAGAATCATGGTAAAAATTATTCACATCGTAAAAATAGGAAATGTATAATAAATCAAGACTAAAAACAATTGATATTACGGTTTTACCAAGAAGAGAAGATCAGTCTCATAGTATGATGAAATCTACATACCATATAAAATATTTTTGTTTCATATCTAAATGTTCTTTGCGCAACACGATTGTCGCAAATAAGAGAGAGAACCATAATTAAAATTTCTATATACTTGGAACTTCAGCGGAGAAAAGTGGTGCATCGGATGCAGTGAACGACGGCGATTTACCTTCTCTTGCGATGCGCAATGCTTGATGAACCGATACTGTATCAAGTTCCTTTTGATTCGGTTTTTCATTATCCAAACAAATATCGGCGGCTCTCTTGCCAAATGGCTCCAGAACCTTGACTCTGTAATCAACTATTGTCGATACTGGATTGCCCGTTAGTCTCAGGTTCTCTAAGCATGGCAAATGACCGATGTGTTTCACCTCCTCGATTTTCTCGATACGATTACAACTCACATCCAATCCCTCCAACGAATACAACTTCGAAAAACTAGCGAGCGACGTGAGTTTGTTTTGTGACAGATCGATATAAACGATATATCCAAGTCTCGTATGAAGATCGTCCGGAAGATAAGTAAAATTGTTTGATGCTAGATACAGCTGGGATAATCTCGGCAGCAATGTCACGTTGGAGATTTCAGACAAGTGATTGTTATTCAATGTCAAGCATTCTATTTGCGGCAGTAGTTTAATCGCCTCGTCTATAACTTCTATGCGATTATCACTAAGATCCAAGTGCGTCACCTTCATCCATACATGAGAATCATTAGCGTTTTCAATGTTTTTGTGAACCTCTTCGCACATAGCCAATTCTACGATGTTTCTGAGTTTGGTATTGGTAACTTTTAACGTAGTCACAGTATCTCGAAGGTTTCCCATGTTGTAAATTTTATCGACTGGATACCGATCAATCGTTAAATACTGCACATTTTTGAAGGTGGATAATTCAATAGACAAAGCGGACGGATAAATATTGCTAGTTTTGTAAGGCTCTGAACTTCCTTCAATAGTGAGGCTAATTAAACGCGAATTAAAATCCAAAACGTGACTGAAGGCATATTCCTTATCCACAACTTCCAACAATGGGCACGGCTGCTTTAATCTTTCGCTGATTGCATACAACTGAAAGTAAAAAGATTAACAGATGACATCAGTAGGTTTGTAAATTTTCATTAATTAAAAACTAAAACGATTTAATTACCTGTATAGGATTGAATTTATAGCTCGTCGAAGCCTGTAGCAAAGTATCACCCGTTACAAAAAATTCCAACGCCATGCTTTGCACCAGGAAATATATATCATACTCGTGCAGATCTAGGAATAGGGCGAGTTCCCTGGGCATCGCCTTTTTCAAGTAATTATAAACAGCATTGAGATATATCTCGAGACTCTGCCTACGCTTCTCCACGAAAACCTCACACTTGTTGCCTATGAGTTTCTTCGGTGGTAAAATGTCTTTTTCGACGCAATATTTGGAGACAAAGCTGTCGTGCAACGCCGCAAATGTACTATACCTTTGACATAAAGGATAACCGTAGTTTTTTCTTTTCCCTTTACGCACATATCATTTTTATTTTCATTGGAAAATTACATGATAAATTTTGCGTTTCATGCCTTATTCTCTTTTAATTATTTTTATAAGTAAACAGAAAATATAGCTTTTTTGTAGCAAGAGATACAGATGACATGATGTAACATAGTTAATCATTATATCCTTATTTTTCAATGTTAAAGATGAAATGTGTTCACTATGGATGCTTTCCATTTGGCACAAATTGATACAAGACATTTTATCTCTGTTATTTCCTAAATGTCAAGAACATGCTTGCGTCAATTTGTGTCACTAAATAGAGAACAGTGTTAAATCTGTAGAAGAATTATTAGAGACATAAATAAATATCAAATATTTAAAAAATAGAAAAAATTAGGAATAGAGATTAAATGTAAAGAACAATAGATATAATATTTGAGAATTGTTTTCAGCAGAATTTCTTGGACTTTTTTATCTTTTTCTCTTCAACGTGAAAAGAAAAACAGAAAAGATGAATCGTGCAAGAAGTTCAGCTAAGAATAAGTCTATTATGTCTTGTGCCTTACAATGTGTCATCTGTGTCTTGCTGGAAAGCAGTTATAATCTCAAGCTTATACATATGTAAACGTTCGCATACACAAAAGTGACGAGTTAAATAAAGCGCAAAACGATGCTTGGGATGAGAATGGAAGCGAGTGCCTCGAGTGCCAATTACCTGTGTTTCACGATCCATTTGATCGATGCGATCGCAACCTCGATGCAGTAATACGTGACGCCGTCCACTGTGTCGACCGACGGTATTTTCAGGTGGACGTTTTCCTGATTCAACAGCAGGCACGCCATGACCGTGCCCGTGACGCGTAATTTACGTGGCAAAGGTCCCTCGAGTCGTGGACTCTCAGAGGTTATCCTCGCTTAATCGGCGGCTCTCGCCGCGCTGTATCGTGAAGTAGCGCGGTGCGGTGCGGAACATTTAGGGGCAGAGTCTGCGATTTTTGCGCGTCGCACGGGACATCGTGATTACGTACGTATATACGCCTCCGCACTTATCACCGACGTACACCTCGCGATGAACGACGTTGCCTCGTAACGGGAGACGAGATCGTGATACGAGTACGCATCTTTGACACTTGACTACAGCTGTCTCGCTGACCGCGGGAGGAAAAATACAGAAAGAGTGTTCGCTGCTTCCATCTCACGGCGAAACGACGCACTACGCGAACGTTCGTCGATCGGTCCGGTCGGTCCTTTAATAATTAATTAATCATAAGACCGTCTCTACCAATGTAGATTAACTTTAATCTCGGTACAAATTAAACCCAGTTGCATCAATGTTACTTTGACTTGAAACAAGACTTAAAATTCTCTCAGTCTCGTTTTAAAGCGAAAGAGAGACAGAGACAGAGAGAGTTTTAAATCTGTTCTACAATGTGCTTTTTGTTTTCTCTTTCTTGCCTTTTGTTATTTTTTACATCTTGTCTTTTTCTTATTCGGTTTTTTTGTTTTATATTACCCGAGATAAAAGTTAACGAATTTCAAAAGAAACAAAAAAAATATACGTAACAAAAAATATTATTGTTGATAAAACAATTGCAAAGGAGAAAAAAGCAAAAGGTAAAAACAAGAAACAGGAGACAAAGAGCATATTGTAGAATAGGCTTTAAGCCTTGCTTAAAATTAAAGTAACGTTGGTGCAATCGTGCCTTACTCTTTGTCTTTCTTTAATTTTTAAAAAAAGATGGAAAAAGATGAAGAGTTAATTAGACCAAAATTAAAATTGAACTACATTGGTCATATTTGAATTTGAAGAGAATATTCGACTGTCTCTCTCATTAATCATAATTGTTACAACACTTACACAATTGTAGAATAGGAATTGTAGAATTTACTCGAAATGGAGCAATGGTTGCATTTAACAAGAAAAAGTAACTTTACAGCTATTACAAGATCCTTTTTTTTATTAATTCTTTTTCTTATTTCCTCTTAATTCCTTATTGGATCTGAATAAACCAATCATATTAAAAAATTTTTAAGTCACGTCATTGTTGTAGCAAATAATAAGTAACATCTCGTATTAATTGCTCTATTTATATCATTAAATATTAGTAAGAAAAAGACATATGCAAGTATCTTTAAACTTTGATTTGAATATTGATTGCGATAAATCAAAATGAAAGACATGTATGCATTTCTTAGAAATGCTCATAAAAAATCACAGGCATAAAAAATTGATTTTTAATTTAGTTTTTAAACATACATTGTTAAATACAAGACATTCGCGTGTTACTAACACAATTTCTTCACGGTGAATTATCTCGGTTAATGTCGTTTCTTTGACGACGACAAAGTAGAGATTTCGCGTAAATTAAATGACGCACATGAAGACAATTGTGTGCATACGACATCTGGGAAAGCTTCATTGTAAGATCTCACGAATTTCAACAGTGTACAGAAACAAAACTCTCTCTTTACAGATCGAAAAATTTAGTTACCGAATTCATGCTATGCAATTTCCAATCTTCGTTTCAATATTAATAAATCAATACTTGATAATACACTGAAAGAGAGGATTGGCTGCTGTAGAAAATTAGATGGTAAATATGACATAGCATTTTAAAATTGCAGCAGCCAATTTTGGTTGTTGCAGTCAATTTTTAGTTGTGTTAATCTATCCGCAATGTCAATACAGGATTTCGATTGGCTAACTGTTGCAGCCAATTTAAAAATTCTATGCCATCTAATTTGCTGCAGCAGCCAATCTTTTCTTTCAGTGTAGATTCAAGAAAGGACAGGAAGATAAGCAGGCACTTTCTATGAGAGTACTTCGTGTACCTATATACATTATTATCTTTAAATAAGCGTGACGATCAGTCTAAAGTAACGCTGTCGCTTTCGAGCGGAATGCCGGCCGATACCGCAAATCATTTTCTTTGAGCAACGTCTCGTTGCGAGTCGCGAGTTCGTCCGGTTCGTCATCGAAGGAACGCTGCGAGAAAACGACGTCGCTCATTTCTTGCTTATTCCGTTGTTGTGCACGACAGAACGAAAGGCGGTGTTCGCGCGCTTCTCGCATTTCTCAATTCTCCGTCATGGTTTCGGAACGCGATGGATGGCAATTACGTACGTACGCTATCAATTAGGCTCTTACCTCGCGTTCCTTCGACACGCTCTACCTCCTCGTTCTTATCTCTTCCGACGGCAATTCTATTTTTCCCGCGTGAAAAACGCAGTTAAAAATTTTTGCGAGGCGCCGAGAACGGCGGAAATGAATATTCTTGGCCTCCTTAGAATGAGACAAACTTTCGGAAATGAACGCTTGTACTTGAAAAGTAAAAGGAAATAAGCAGGATTCTGAGGAAGTGAGATATAATCATAGATCATTTATCATATAAATTACACGGAAAGAACAATTTTGCTGAAGTATATAATATAAATTTTTAGCTACAGATTTGAAAATAATTTTTTTTGGACCA
>Ga0157363_1007590_pt1 | contig 10268 bp, 8 predicted proteins | sample AttsexASBM1_FD_111477 | JGI IMG/M metagenome (GOLD analysis project Ga0157363, IMG submission 111477) | Fungus gardens microbial communities from leaf cutter ant in Ribeirão Preto, State of São Paulo, Brazil - Atta sexdens ASBM1 | ecosystem: Host-associated > Fungi > Mycelium > Unclassified ...
ACGTCTGCACAGCGCCATCGGTTACGTCACGCCGAACGAAGCAGAGGAGATCTTCTATACAATCCTGAACGATGATAAAAAAGCAGCCTGATTATTGAACCAAAAACTCTCCGGTAAACCCGGAGCGGTTCAAACTGATGTTCACCCGCTCACTGTTCGGAACGGCAGATATCAGCGCGCAGGGGCAACTTCTGAACGACGTATCGCATCTCGTAGAGGAAGGTCGTCTTCGCACAACGCTCGGCAAAAATCTCGGGCTCATCACTGCGGCCAATCTTCGGGAGGCTCACGCTTTGATCAAGAGCGGTCAGGCTAAAGGCAAAATCGTGCTCGAAGGCTTCCCTGCCTGAACGGAGGCAATCATGACGAAAACAACCAAAGCGCTTGAGAGGAGCAGACCTCATGAATGACGAAGAACATCTGATGACCCTGAACCGAACGGGAGGTCGCTTCGATCTGAATAAAATTGCCGCTGCGTTTCCCGAAACGGCGGACACGATGCTGCTGGACACCTATCTGACCGACAAGCCGGATGCCAGTATCCGGGTCTTCCGGATCTATCGGGATGTGCCGCCGCATTATCATACCCAGTGCGATGAAGTGCTTCATGTCCTCTCCGGGACAGGCACGTTCTGGATTGATGATCCCAAGGAGGAGGCGCCGTTTGCCCCCGGCCATCTTCTGGTGTTCCCTCGTCGGGCGGTGCATGCCGTACCCCGCATTCTGAGCCATCCAGTCGTTTTTCTGGCCATTGATACGCCGCGACGGGCGCCAGACGACGTGGTGTTCGTCGATCCTGCTGACGGCACGCCCTCCGGTTTTATTGCCGGGATCTGACATCATGGGAGTCATGAAGCAACGTCCACGGCATGCTTTCCTAGAAAAAGGCCTGCGCAGGATCGCCATTGCCGTTTTCACGGGTTTCGTTGGGGTATGCGGGCATCCTGATCCTTCCCATGCCCAGACCATCAGGATTGAGGCAACCACTACGGCCATGGACTGGAACGCCGTAGCGCTTGCTGGCGGTCATGTGTTTGTCTCAGGCCCTCGCTGGAGCGGATTTTCCGGACCGGCCGTGGGTCTTCTGACAAAAAATGGAAAGATAGAGCCTTTTCCGGATGCTGACTGGAATGGCTGGAAATCCGGACGGGATGCGACGCATCGGTTTGTCAGCGTCAATGCTCTCCATGTTGCTCCTGACGGCACGCTCTGGGTTGTTGATACGGGAACTCCGTCTTTTGGAGGTCCACCCGTACCCGGGGCAGCGAAACTGGTCCGTATTGATCCGGCAACAGGTCATGTGCTGCGGATCTATCCTCTGGGCCCAGAAATCGCGCAGGCAGGCAGTTATATCGACGATATCCGTTTCAACGGGATGCATGCTTATCTGACGGATGCGGGCGAGGCAGCGCTGATCGTTCTTGATATCAAAACAGGTCAGGCACGTCGTGTTCTGGACAATGACGCGTCCACACGCGCACGGACAGGGCGGCCAATTATCATGGACGGACACGTCGTGGAGAGCCACCCGCATCAGCCGCTTCTGGTGAATGTCGATCCGCTTGAAGTCAGTCCGGACGGGAAATGGCTGTATTTCGGGCCGCTTGAAGGGCCGTGGTCTCAAGTTCCGACAGCATTGCTTGACGATCCCAATGTGTCGTCAACTGATCTGTCTGCGGCTGTTCAGCCGTGGGCAGATTTACCTCCCATCGGGGGCAGCACCATGGACATTGCCGGTAACCTTTACTTTACCAACCTGAAGGATAACGGCGTCTATCGCAGGGACGTTTCCGGGAAGATCACGAGACTGCTCAAGGATTCACGTTTGCACTGGGCGGATGCACCTTGTCTTGCTCTGAACGGTCGTCTCTGGCTGCCCGTCGCGCAACTGGATCGTCTTCCGATGTTCCATCAGGGGCAATCCCGCAGTCAACAGCCGTTTCTTCTGGTATCCATCAATCCTCATGCTGGTCAGGTCAAACCTGAGCGATAGAGTCGGCATGGACTGACAGAAGTCATTGCTATTTATTAAAATAGAATTTCCTACTCTATAAGAATAATGGTCTTTGGTGCGGGCGCGAGCAATATAAAAAAACCCGCTCCTGCATTTGTGCAGAAGCGGACTCTTCAGGAAATATTTTCAAAGACAGATCAGCGTGGGCCGGAACGATGACCGCTACGGCTGGGAGCGCCTCCACGTCCGCCACCCGGACGACCACCTGACGGCGGTCCCGAACGGCGGCGTCCACCTCCGCCACCACCACCACGCCCCCCGCCAAGAACGGGAGGACGCTGGGTGGAAAGGCGTGCCTCTTCGGAATGGAAAGGATGATCGGTCACGACCGGGATAGGCTTGCCAATTTTCTTTTCAATATCCTTGAGCCATGCACGCTGTTCGGCATCACACAGCGACACTGCGCAACCCTCACGTCCGGCACGTGCGGTTCGGCCAATACGATGGACGTAAGATTCCGGAACGTTGGGCAGGTCGTAATTGAAGACGTGACTGACCTCGTCCACATCAATCCCACGCGCCGCGATATCGGTGGCCACCAGTGCCTTGATGGCTCCGCTGCGGAACCCCGCCATGGCGCGCTCGCGCGCACCCTGAGACTTGTTGCCGTGAATGGCTTCCGCACGGATCCCGTTCTTGTTCAGGAACTCGGCGACCTTGTTGGCTTCGTGCTTCATCAGCGTAAAGACCACGGCCCGGGCAACGCTCGGGCTTTCCAGCAGCATGAGAGCCGCATCTTTCTTGCTGTTCGAATCAACGAACATCACGGCCTGATTGATGCGATCAACGGTGCTGGATTCAGGTGTGACCTGAACGGTCGCTGGGTCCTTCAGCAGCGAATGCGCCAGATCGCTGATGGACGGCGGCATGGTTGCCGAGAACAGCAGGGTCTGACGCTGCTTGGGCAGGAGGGCCATGATGCGCTGGATGTCGCGCACGAAGCCCATGTCCAGCATGCGGTCGGCTTCATCAAGCACAAGAATTTCAAGGCTTGAGAGGTCTATATATTTCTGCCCGATCAGATCAAGAAGACGGCCCGGCGCAGCCACAAGAACGTCGACACCACGGCGCGTTGCCTCGATCTGCCGCCCCTGCCCCACGCCGCCAAACACGACAGCGTAAGAAAATTTCATGTGCCGTGCGTAAGCAGCAAAGCTTTCGCCGATCTGGGATGCCAGTTCTCGCGTCGGCGCCAGAACCAGAGCCCGAACGCCCTTAGGCGGCGCAGGACGACGATTTGAAAAAATATGATTTAGAATCGGCAGGGCAAATGCTGCAGTTTTTCCTGTGCCGGTCTGGGCAAGACCCAGAAGATCACGGCCTTCCAGCAGATAGGGAATGGCCCCGGCCTGAATCGGCGTAGGGGTGGTGTAACCCTCTTCTGCGAGAGCCTTCTGAATTGGCTCGGCGAGCTTGAGTTCGGCAAAACTGGTCATGGACCTCTCCTTTGAGACGGCAAGGTCATGCTCAGTTAACCGCACCGCTATACATCCCGCCCGACCAACCGGCCGCAGGCTTTATATTGCAGACCACTTCTTGCCCGATGTGCTCACAGAGCCAACAGGATCATGAAGTCATCATCACATTTCAGAAAATGCCCCTGAAGTGCTTATGGGATGTAGGACAGCACTTGTCCCATTGCAAGGATACAGCAATGCCATTCTGTAAAAAACCATTGCTATTTCTTGAGTTTTGCCATCAGGCGAAGCTGTCGTATTGAACCAGTGCATCAAGAGGCAAGAGCCCGCCGCGAGGCTTTGGCGAGGATGCCTCACGCCCAAGCGCGACAAACATCACAATTTCATGATCCACCGGAAGATTAATGATCTCCCCGACCCGATCGAAATCAAACCCGTCCATCGGACATGTCTGGAGACCATAGGCCGATGCTGCCATCATGAGTGCATAGGCTGCCAGACCGCACGACCGGAACCCCTCGTCCCGCTGCACCTGTTCGCGCCCTTCATAATAAGAGCGGATCATGCCGACATACCCTTCGCGCACGGATTCCGGCGCGTCTTTCCAGTACCGTGCGGGATCTTTCTCCCACGCTTTGATATCGGCACACATGACGATCAGCGCGGAACATTCCTCGACCTGCGGCTGATCCCATGCGGCGGCGCGAATTCTGCGACGCTGGTCGGCGTCCCGCACAACCAGAAAGCGATAGTTCTGGATATTGAATGCTGTCGGCGCATGGCGGGTCGCCTCCAGAATCGCCGTCAGATCGGCATCCGCAATCTGATGGTCCGCATCAAAATGCTTGGTGGCACGACGGGATGCGATGGCCTGAAGAATGTCGCTCATAAATCCAGCACTCCGCTTTGATGATGAAAGACCTGAATCAGGCCTGTATCTTCAAACCCTACCCTAAAGGAAAGGTTGCAAACAATTGAACCCGGTCAGGGTTCTGCTCGCCGCAGCAGGAACATCGCCTGTTCCCCGAACAGGTTGGCGAGCCTGATGGAGCGACGCCAGGGCGCACGGGCTCCGTCTTCGTCAATCGCCAGCCACTGCTGAACGACATATCCCTCTTCTTCACACAGAACGAGGAAATCCCGGATTGTGCAGGGATGGATGTTTGGTGTCGTGTACCAGGGCGTGCTCCAGACAGACGTCATTGGCATCCGGCCTGTCGTCAGGAGCTGAATCCTCAGCCGCCAATGTCCAAAATTTGGAAAGGAAACAATCGCATAGCGCCCGATCCTGAGCATCTGCCGTAGGACTTCCCGCGGACGCTCGACGGCCTGAAGAGTTCTTTGCAGCACGACGTAATCGAACGTACCGTCTGGATAATCCGCCAGATCATGATCCGCATCGCCGTGCATGACAGGCAGACCGTGGGCAACCGACTGCGTGACGTTCTGCATGTCGATCTCTATGCCACGGGCATCGCACGAACGCGTCCGGTATAGGTAGTCGATTAGAGTGCCGTCTCCGCTTCCGACATCCAGAACACGGGCCCGGGGTGCAATCATTTCGGCAATCAGGCGCTGGTCAACACGCATCAGCCTTCTCCCGCCAGAAGGGCTGCATGTTCGGCAGCGCCATTGATGAAGCCCCGGATGGTCCGGTCAAAATCGGGCTCTTCCAGCAAAAAAGCATCGTGCCCGCGATCGCTCTCGATTTCGACGAAAGACACGTTCGCGCCTGCCCGGTTCAATGCCCGCACCAGAAGACGCGACTGGGATGTCGGAAACAGCCAGTCCGAACTGAAAGAAACGACGCAGAAACGCGTCTGCGATTTCCGGAAAGGGTTGGCCAGATCCCCATCGTGTTCCGCAGCCAGATCGAAATAGTCCATCGCGCGCGTGATGGTCAGATAGGAATTGGCATCGAAGCGCCGCACGAATGACGAACCCTGATGACGCAGATAGCTCTCGACCTCGAACATCTCGCCAAATAGGGACGGACTGCTGGACGCCGGCACAGCCGTGGCGGCATCATGCCGGATGCGCCGTCCGAATTTCCGGCTAAGAGCCTCCTCCGACAGATAGGTGATATGCGCCATCATCCGTGCGACCCCAAGCCCACGGGCCGGAATGGCATCGAAGTCCCGGTAGTGACCGTCATGCCAGTCCGGATCGGCAAAAATAGCCTGTCGGCTGACTTCGTTGAACGCGATATTCTGGGCGGAATGAAACGGCGAGGTTGCAATCGGCATGGCGGCAAACACCCGGTCCGGGAAATCCGCAGCCCAGGTCAGGGCCTGCATTCCGCCCATTGAGCCGCCAATAACGGCAAACAGGCGTCCAATGCCCAGATGGTCGATCAGCTTGGCCTGGGCAGCCACGATGTCATGCATGGTGATCGGCGGAAACGCGCTATCCCACGCCTTCCCGGTTTCTGCACAGACCGAGCGCGGCCCCGTCGTGCCCATACAGCCCCCCAGGACATTGGAGCACACAACGAAATACCGATCCGTATCAATCGGAAGGCCGGGCCCCACCATGCGGCTCCACCAGCCGGGTTTTCCGGTCAGAGGATGCTGCTCCGCGAGATACTGATCGCCCGTTAATGCATGACAGACCAGAATGGCATTGTCGCGCGCTGGCGAGAGCGTTCCATAGGTACAATACGCGATCTCCAGCGGTGCCAGATGCACCCCGCATTCCAGATCGAGGCCGCCCTCAAGACGCACAGTCCGGTGCTCATGAACCGGACCATCCGCGACAATCGGTAACGCGCTGATGTCCATCGTTAACCCGCCTCCGATACCAGACCTGAAAGCAGCATTGCCTTCAAGGCGCCACGGTATGACACCGCACGGCAATGCGATCAAATTCCTTTTGGAATGACGATCAATTAACGGCTTGAATAAAGTTAAAAAACCGTAAAAAAGTCATCAATGCCGAATGCGTTCTCACATTCCCCTGCTGACGATTCACAAGCACCGTCTTTCCCGGTCGATGCGTCGCCTCTTCAGATTCTCGGGCATTCCGGACTTTTCGACGCATTTTACTATTTGAAAACCAATCCGGATCTTGAACCGCTTGGAACCGACGTTCTGCGCCATTTTCACCAGCATGGATGGCGCGAAGGCCGCAAACCCAATCCTTTTTTTGATCCTCACTGGTATCTCAGTCAGAACCGCGACGTTATTGGCGATCCGTTACTGCATTATGTCCTGCGCGGTGAGCGGGAAGGACGTCGCCCGATCGCATGGTTCGACCCGACCTGGTATGTAAAAACCTATCACGTTCCGGAACGGATGCTGGCTCTCGCCCATTATCTGCTGAACCGACACACGACCCCCCTGCGCCCCATTCCGGATTTTGATCCGGAATTCTATCTGCGGTCTTATCCGGATGTCGCGAAAGCTGGCCTGGATGCGCTTGAACATTATATGATTCAGGGATTTCGCGAAGCGAGACGCCCCTTCGACGGGTTCGACCCGCTTTATTACAGGCGCAAACACCTGCGAAACGCGCCCGAAAGCAATCCATTTCTTCATTATCTGGAAAACCGCGAACGACCGGATGTTCATCCATGCAGTCCTGAAAGCGAAATATCGGTTTTTGGCGAAATCAAACGCAGAACAAAACCCGGCCCATTTTTTGAAAAGCCCCGCCCCCTTCCCAAAAGCGCCATTCGCCGCACGCGGGTTCTGACCTATTATCTTCCGCAGTTTCACGCCATCCCAGAGAACGACGCCTGGTGGGGCGATGGCTTCACGGAGTGGGCCAACCTGCCCCGTGGCGTTCCACGTTTTGCGGACCATTATCAGCCACGCATTCCACGCGACCTCGGTCACTACACTCTGAACTCGCCAGAAATCCTCGAACGGCAAGCTACCATGGCCCAGGCAGCGGGCATTGAAGGGTTCATTTTCTATTTCTACTGGTTCAACCGCCAGCGCCTGCTGGAACAACCACTGGACATCCTGCTGGCCAACCCGCAGATCGACCTTCCGTTCTGCCTGATGTGGGCCAATGAGAACTGGAGCCGTCGCTGGGACGGATCGGATGACGACCTGCTGATTGCGCAGGACTACCGCCCCGAAGATGACGAAGCCCTCGTGGACTGCTTTGCCCGCTATCTGAAAGATCCGCGCTATATTCATTGCGATGGACGGCCGGTCCTCATGATTTACCGTCCCGGCACAATCCCCGCTGCACCGTCCACGATCGCCAGATGGCGCGCGATGTTCCGGGAGCGACACGGATTAAACCCGATCCTTGTCATGGGACAGGCCTTTGGAGACGAAAATCCCGACCTTTTCGGACTGGACGGGGCCATTGAGTTTCCGCCCCACAAGGTCGTATCAGGCTGCAACCTGATGAATGACGAACTCAAGCTCTTCGATAATGAGTTCAGTGCTCAGGTTTATGATTACAGCGACGTCGTGGAGCATGCCCTGTCTCAACCCGAAGCGCCGTTTCCACTCATCCGAACTGCGGCCCCCTCCTGGGATAATGACGCGCGCCGGCAGGGAAAAGGTCTTGTCCTGCACGGATCAACCCCGGAACTCTACGAACACTGGCTCGGCGGTCTGATCGAACAGGCTCAAACCCGGACTTTCTTCGGAGACCCGGTCGTATGCATCAATGCCTGGAACGAATGGGCCGAAGGAGCATATCTGGAACCGGATCAACATTTCGGAAGCGCCTATCTCAACGCGACGGCCCGCGCCTGTACGGGCTTTGGCGGCAAGCGGTCTCGATCCAAGCTTCTGCTGATTGGTCATGACGCATTTCCAGCGGGCGCGCAGAGACTGCTTCTGGAAACAGGCCGCACCCTGCAACACTGCTTTGGAGTGGAGCTTCAGTTTCTTCTTCTAGCGGACGGTGCACTTCTGAATGACTATCGGAATGTCGCAGCAACGGAAGTGCTCTCCGCAGAAACAGAAACACTCGCATCTCGTCTCTACACACTTCAAAAGCAGGGATTTCAGTCAGCCATCCTCAATAGTGCTGCGTCTTCAGCCATCGCGCCTCACCTCGCGCAGGCAGGTATCGATTTCCTGTTCCTGATCCATGAACTTCCAGCCCTCCTCCGCAGTCGCGACCTTTATACACCTATGAAACAGGCCTGCGCGCTTGCACGGAATGTTATTGTCCCGGCCAGAAGCGTGGCCAGAAAACTTGATCTCGAAGCTGAAAAAACCCTGAAAATCCTGCCACAGGGCCTCTATACCGCCGCGTCACTTTCCTTGCAGACACGGCAGACGATCCGCAAACAGATGGGCTTTAGCTCAACAGATCCGGTCGTGATCGGTGCTGGCTACGCGGATTTGCGAAAGGGGTTTGACCTTTTCCTCCAACTCTGGCGCAAGCTGCACAGCACAGTACACTGTGTCTGGCTGGGAGATATTGATCCGTCCCTGAAAAACAGCCTTCACACTGAACTGGAAAACGCCTGCTCCAGCGGCACATTCCACATGCCGGGACGAATAGACAATGTTCCGGCCTGGTTTGCCGCGGCCGATGTGTTTGTTCTGCCATCACGCGAGGACCCTTACCCTTCAGTTGTTCTTGAAGCGCTGGCTGCGGGCCTTCCATGCGTTGCATTCGACGATGCAGGGGGAATTCCAGATCTTTTGAAAGAACTCGACAGCAATAAAGATTTCCAAAACCGGACTGTTCCGTTCGCAGATGTATCAACTCTGGCCAGTGCAACTGAAGAACTGGCCATCTGGTCCATGAAAAGAACTGGTAAAGAACGCCAGAAAGCCGGACGATTTGCACAGGATGCATTCAGCTTCAAACACTATGCTCAGAACATTCTCAGCCTGGCTCTGCCAAAGGTGCCAAAAATCTCCGTCGTTATTCCGTCCTATAACTATGCACGTTACATGAGCAGCCGCCTGTCTTCCATTTTTGCACAGACAATACCGGTCTTTGAAATCATCGTTCTTGATGATGCGTCTCACGATAACAGTCTGGAAATTGCGCGTCAGACTGCAAAAGACTGGAACCGAGACATCCTCTGCATTGAGAATACTGTCCCCTCAGGATCTGTCTTCCGGCAATGGCACAAAGCCCTTAACCTCGCACAAGGCGACTGGATCTGGATTGCCGAAGCAGATGATTTTTGTGAACCTGATTTTCTCGAAAATATTCTGGACGGCATCAACAGCAATCCGTCTGTTGTTATGGCATTCACCGATAGCCGCTCTGTAGATGAAGACGGAACGCCAATGTCTTCATCTTATCGTCCCTACTACTCACAAAGTGTAGGCGCACTTTTGGAAAATAACAGTCAATTTACAGGTGAAGGATTTGTAAGAGAATGCCTGTTTGAACGTAATCTCGTTCTCAATGTCAGTAGCGCCATTTTTCAGAAAAAACGTTTTTTGACTGCTATTAATGCCTGTCAAAAAGATTTAAAAACACTTCGCGTTGCCGGAGACTGGAGAATTTATGTAGAGCTTCTGACGCAGGAGGATGCAGAAGTTGTATACATAGCAAAATCTCTCAATGTTCATCGAAGACATGCTGTTTCAGCAACACACTCTCTCAATCGACTAAACCATATCGAAGAAATTGCGTACATGCATACCCTGCTCATCAATCGCCTAACCCTTCATGAAGCACATACAAAACGTCAAAAAGATTATATTGCCGCATTAGAAAATCAATTCGGAATACAGCAAACACACTAAAGGAAAATATAAATCGCAACTGACGTGCCCCCGGAAATGTAACCATTTAAAAGTAGAGTCCGATCGAGAAGGATACGGACGGATGAAGCGCAGTCGTTTTACGGAAGAGCAGATCATAGGTATCCTGAAGGAACAGGAATCCGGGCTGAA
>Ga0157363_1007591_pt1 | contig 10268 bp, 10 predicted proteins | sample AttsexASBM1_FD_111477 | JGI IMG/M metagenome (GOLD analysis project Ga0157363, IMG submission 111477) | Fungus gardens microbial communities from leaf cutter ant in Ribeirão Preto, State of São Paulo, Brazil - Atta sexdens ASBM1 | ecosystem: Host-associated > Fungi > Mycelium > Unclassified ...
ATCGCAGCTGCGAGGCGGCCAATTGACATCAGCATTTCGGCTGATTATGCGATTTTCGAAGACAGTGTGCAAAAGATCGATTGTAGCGTTGGCTGTGTGGCAAGGTGCGCCGTCCTGTTGAAATCAAATGTCTGTGTCCTCCTCTTCAAACTTTCAAGCAAGAAATTTAGCATGGTAGCGCTCGCCATTGACAGTGACGGCAGCTCATTTTCGAAGAAAAATGGCCCAATGATGCCGCCGGACCAAAAACCACACCAAACAGTCACTCGTTGTGGATGCATCGGCTTCTCCACTGACGACATGCGGATTCTCTGACCCCCAAATACGACAATTCTGCTTGTTCACATAGCCACCGAGCTTTGCCAGAAAAGATGTTTTTTCGGTAAAAATGCTCATCTTCAACCAAGCGTTGTTCAGCCCATTGGGCGAACCAAAAACGCATCGGATGGTCATGCGGCTTCAATTCTTGCACTAATTGAACTTTGTACGGCTTCATACCAAGGTCTTTATTTAAAATTCTTCTCAAAGAAGTGCGTGAAATATTCAGTTTTGAGAACGATGGCGAGTTGATGTTGATGGTTGTTCAAGCACACTCTGAGCAACAGCAGCAATGTTTTTTTCGATTGAACTTACTGGACGAGCACGTGAACGAGTTGCTTTATCCAATAAGGATCCAATTTGCCGAATTCGCTTTATAAATTGATCGCTTCACAAACTGCGTTGAAGGCATTTCTTTTCTATCAAATTTTCCACGTAAATTTTTTACAGTTTGAGTTGAAGACTCACCACTTTGGAAGTAAGTTTTCAATATTTCCCAATTTTGTTTAAGCGTATAGCGACCCATTTCGTAATGTCAAACAAAAAATTAAATTTCTGATATGTCATAAATGTTATTACGCCTTTCAAACTCAAAATAAGGTAGTTGAAATTCCAAACACTAGATGGTCCTGTAGTGTCTTGAGACAGGTCTTTGTTGGATAGATTTTTGACGTTAAGTAAAGAGTGTTGTGAAGGAGGGTTATATATTTCTATTTCTGTCTTTCAGAGGATTGTGTGTGGGTCTTCATGGCTTGTTCGTATGTAATATGATCTAGGATTTGCCAGATATCATGCCGCAACGTGGGTAGGAATAGGTGGAGTTTAAAGGTTTTATGGGAAATCTGGACTATTTGTAACTTAGTGAAATGGATGCGTTTTTTGATGAGGATGAGGCTAGTTTTATGAAGGATGTTTTTGGATTTGTGAGTTCCTAGGTCCTTGAATTGTAGAAACTTTGGGATGATGTTATTATCCCTGCAGCGTTGTAGGAATGCCAAGTTTGATAGTTTCTTGGGAAGACCTGAATTTGCTGAAAATGTTTACTTTAGCAAGGATACTCTCCCCGTAAAGGTATTTGATAATATTCTTGAAGCTTCCATGGATGCTCTCTGTATAAAGATTATGCGTTTCTCGGGTTTCCTTCGTGTCCAGATCCATTCTTGGAATTCCAACATTTCGTAAACCTTGCAGTCCACTTCATTAGTGCGAGGAACAGCCTGATACTGAGCTGTTCCTCCGGTTCCTTTTTATATTACGCTATTTGGAGTGTTGTGGGGAAAGAAGAGAATTGTGGATGGGGAGGAGGAGAGAGGTAAAAGAAATATAAATGTATAATATAAAATAGAAGAAACAAGTAAAAAAACCTGTACTTATGGCAATCAAAGCTATAATCGCTATTTTATCATCTTCATCAGAAACAATTTCTGTTTCATTCTTATTTATTTTTTTTTATAACTATTTTAAAGTAGTACATTTTTATTTGTATAATATTATGTACAATATTAGCACCTAAATTAGTAAATTACTATAATAATTTCTATTTTAATAAAATATTTTTATTTAAAAATTATTTAATTTTATTAATTATATTTATGATATTAATGATACAATATTTTTAATAATAAATTCAGTATTTATAATTAAGTTTCCAATATTTATTTTTCAAAGAATACATTTCAAAGAATATAAATGATTTGTAGAAAAATAAATAAATATTTGAGTTGCTGAATTAAATTTAAATTAGGAAGATACAGAATTATTTATTTAAAATTAATATTAATATTTATTTCAGAGAGTTAATTATAATTTTGTTATAATGATTATGTTATGAGAAATTGTTTAAATAAAAATAGTGTACATATTCAATTTAAAATGATTTTAAAAGAATTAGTTGCATAATCAGTTCATGAATCAATAATATGAATAGGTATTAGTATCATTACATGGAGATGTAAAGGAAAAAATTTAATATCAGATCATGAATTATGTTAATCAATATTTAATATATATTTAATATATTTTCTTGTAAATGAATTAGAAAAATTCAAAATTTTTATTTAATGATGAAGAAATACATAATGTAATATGACTTCAATTAAAAATTAAATAAGAAATTGTTGAGAAAAGCTATGAGCCAAATAAATACTCTTTAATAAATAACTTACATTAATAAACAAACGTTTCGATTCTTATCAATGTTACAAATGCCGAATTTCTTACAAATAGTCGTTCAACTTTTTAATGTTAATTAATTTTACCATTGAATTTCATATACAATCTGTTAATTTGTCATTGCGTTGAATCGCGATTTTCGATATTTATATATGTAATATAGATAATGACGATAAGAGTCGAAACGTTTTTAATGTAAGTTATTTATTAAAGTTCTTTATTTGTCTCGCAGTTCTTCTCAACGTTTTTTTTTAATAAAGAGATTAATATTTATACGAAGGATAAAAATATCATGAATTTTATTAATATTGGTATATCTATACCAATTAATTTTTTAAGACAATAATTTGTTTAATAAAATAAAGAAATGCAATGTATTGACTTTAATTTTTATTATTCTTTCAGGCAATTTATACAGCCAGTTTACCTATATAAAAAAATTGACAGAATAGAAAGGCCTAGATGATTCAATTTACACGGTTTGCTTAAATTATTTAACTTTGCGTAAATTATTAAGTACTTATTATGATCAATAATTGGAATAAATAATGATAAATAATTGGAATAAAATGTATTCTTTCAGATCTAAAATGCTGATTGGATAATCTGAAAGAATATATAATATTAGAGTGCTCACTTAACTGTTGAGTCCGCTGAACGCAGCCATTTAATAAATTTATCAAATTCGCCTTTTCTTTCCTGTTAATTTGAAAGCTTTTTTAAAACTTTTTTATATTGTTCCGGAATAATCGTTAATTTGAATGTATTCTCGGCGATGGTAAGTAAACAGCTCATAAACATCGAACCGTTCAAAACATCCGTGTATCTCGTTCTAATCACGCTATCTATCTCAGATGGCACGCGACCTCGCCTTGCGCGATTCTCGAAAAGTTGACGATCGCTCACACGTTTCACGTGTGAAAGTTCAATTCGTTTCTCGATCCCGATCAACGGATCATCTATTTATTTGTAACGCTTCTTCTCGAATTATCAAGTGCGAATCATACCGAAGCTCCTTCGCGTATTAACGCTGCTGTTTGTCACGTAACATTACCGTATACGCGTACCGCGAGGTATGCGAGAATTGCCTGCGTTTCTCCTCTGACGAAATTTACCGGTCTCGTTACTGCTCGCAATATATTTTCTTTCGAACGACTGTTAGAAATTACTCGACGTCGTACCAAGTGCGAATTATTTGTGCACCCATCTTGCCAAACGCATCAATTATCGAATTACCGAGCATCGCTTACTGCCCATTTCGAACAAATCTTAATTCGACTTAATAATAAATTTCGAATTATTACAACAAAGAGAGTCGTTGTTATTACACGCCGCCTTAGCGAGTGAATCTTCCATACAAGGTGACACCAGCATCACAAACATAAGCACAACATATTTTGGTCCTTCAAGCCAAATCATCGTCAAAGAAAGTTATTGTTTTGCTTGAACATTCCGAATCGTGCCTTTCCGTTGGAAATTAAATTGTCTCTCGACGAACTGATGAGTATGCAGAACCAACAGATGGGCGCTATATTTCGCATTCACTTTTAAGAAGTTGAGACAGACCAAGATGACACGTGCCATAACGCGGCAACGCCTCGCAACTCTCAAGGAGACCTTCGCCAGATGTCAGGAGCTGGATTGCAAAATTACGCTAGCCGCGGACAAGAAACTGAAGGCAACCCGTGCGTACTTCATCCAGAATTACTTCCTGACGTGTGAGGACTATTTCCGACGAAGCTGCCTACTATATGGCTGAGGTACTGGACTGTCATGAAGTCCGTGAACATCCCGCTGCATGACACTAAGTGATCTTAATAACTCCGGTCATCGTCGCATCTTCCGAGGATTAATCTGCCGACTTTCGACGGGAGTTTTGACAAATGGGAAAGCTTTCGCAATAAATTTAAATCGATGATATATGATTAGAGTTTAATGAATGTCGAGCGCATACATTATTTGTTCGTGTGTAAAGGGGGATCGCTCATCTCGCGGTAACCAATGATAATTTCACTATCACGTGGAATATTCTCGTTTCTCGGTATGATAATAAACGTCGTTTTATTATACATTTACAATCGCTTTTCAATTTACCGTCGTCGTTCACGACAGAAACCTCTAATGATCTTCGCACGTTTCGCGATCAAATCAATAAAGCGATACAAGCTCTGAGCAATCTCGGTTGCGCAACTGAACATTGGGATGATTGGCTTGTTTTTATAGTTGCACAAAAACTCGATATGTTATTGCGAAAAGCTTGGGAAGCTTAAACTCGGCAATACTGTAGATTATCCGCGTTATCGCGAACTTGATCAATCTTTCGTATCTCGTATTCGCGCGTTCGACGCGATTGCACTCGCGCAATGGAGAAGTCACAGACCTTCGAAAAAGGAAAATTCTCGCCTTACATACCACGTCTACGTTCTTATGCTCATTATGCAAAGCGAACTATCTATTGTATTAATGTTCTACATTCCTTAAGTAAACTCCATCCCAACGTTTTTGAATTCATTAAAAACCAGAAACGCTGTGTGAACTGTTTCAGTACGAAGCATGCTGGGAAAGATTATACAAATTCTTGCGCGTATCGATAGTGTAGTAAACGGCATCACACGTTGTTATAATTCCGTTTTTTTAATAATTCCGTTAAGCCTGTCAACATTAAGCAACCGTCGATATCCGCACCCACGAATAGCGAGAATGTAATCGCCGTCGCTACGTATTAGCGAAAACTTCAGTAGCACCGAGCTCCAAAATCTTGTTCGCGACCGCGCGCGTGCGAGTTTATTCGCTTCATAAACATTTTGTCACCGTTCGTACGCTCCTTGATCAAGGATCTATCTCTATGTTATCTCCATCCATCTCTATATTTATCTCCGAATCGCTTACTTAACGCCTATACCTTTCGAAAATTAATCGCTCCGTTTCCATTACCAGTATTAGCGAAATGCAGTCCGGCGTGCGTCACACTGCCCAAATTACGATTACTCTGGCGTCTCGCGACGGACCTGCCTATACTGCGATCGCGTTTACTTCAATCATTAACGAAATATTTACTGTTATTGAATAAATACCGCGTACTATTGGAAACACATCGCCGGATCCCATGAGTTCGGATCGACATCATAATCGGCCGATCTCTTCGGCGTGCTCGTTCTCGACGGTGTTCGAAAAGGTTCCGAGCGCAAAATACGATTCTCAGCTGAATTCTTTCTGGATAGCTTCGTTTTCGATTACTGAGTCAATTTCCGCACTTGCGCATCACTGAGTTGTTCTTGAAACTCTCGATCGCGATCTTCGTCGCTTTTGGGAGATTGAGGAAGTGCCTCAAAAAGCTCCTCGGAACTCTGAGGAGCATCCAGTGCGAACTTCCACCAGCACTTCCGAGCTACATTCCCGCACACCCGAAGGACGCTATATCGTCCAATTACCTTTTAAAAACGGATCACCCATCTCGATAAGCGAATCGCGTTCTATTGCGGTTTCGAGCTTTTGCCGCTTGGAACAACGTTTAATTCGAGACTCAATTATCGCTTCCGAGAATTTCTCGAATTCGAAACACTCGGTTATATGAAAGACCACCGATGGAAATTGTCAAACCAGAGCAAACTTATTCCGCATCACGGTATCTTACGTGACAACAGTGCAACCACCCGCTTATGAGTAGTCTTCAATGCTTCAAGTCGCACATCGTTGAACGATCATATGCTCATTGGCCCTAAATTTCCAAAGGATTTAGCTACTGTTCTAATATAATGGCGCCAATACCGTTACGTTTATCGCCGATACCGCCAAAATATATCGGCAAATCTTAGTTGACTCCCGAGACATCTACCAGCGCATCGTCTACCAGGCAATCCCTGGTGGACCAATCATTATCGCCTTTTTACCGTTACCTATGGTACAGTCGCCACTCCCTACTTAGCCCTTCGGATCTTAGAACAACTCGTAGACGATGAAGATACCGAATTTCCGTTCGCAGTTCCCGTTTTACATATATCATTGACGATTGCGCTTTTGGCGCTGACGATCAGATTCTTGCTCGTCAAACATGCGATCAATTAATTGAGTTACTAAAGAAAAGAGGCTTTCGCTTTTGAAAATGGGCGAGCAACGTCACCGCTCTATTGTCCGAGCTCAATCCCGTGGATCATTCTTCCCACTCATAAGGTTCTTTAGGATGATGAACACTTTAAAGTTTTAGGAATACTCTGGAATCCTAAGCTAGATATCTTTTAATTCCGCGTATCCATACCGTTATCACCCGAACGTACCAAACGAGCCATTCTGTCGAAGCCATTGCTAAGTTTTTTAATCTTTTAAGATGGGCTATTTTCGTCAGTATTACTGCCAAAATTCTTATGCAGCGTTCCTCTAATGCCGGATGACGAAATTCCTAGCCAACTTCTTGATTGCTGATTACCATCAACGACTTCCGTGTCTCAATTAGCCATTAGCATTCCGCGCTGGATTACTTACGGATCTTATACTTTACACTGCGCCCTTTATGAGTTTTCCGACGCAACGACTGTGGCATTCGCTGCCAAATCAAAAGTGGCCCCTCTTAAAACTATCAGCGTCTTGCGATTATCTTGCGATATCTTGGAATTATCCGCTGCAGTGCTTTTCGCTCGCTTGATGCATTTCGTGCGTTCAGTTCTTCAACTTCCAAAGCTCGAGTGTTACTGCTGGACGGACTCCACCATTACACTCGCCTGGCTGAATTAATCACTTTCCCAATGGAAAATCTTTGTTGCCAATCGCATTTCGGCTGTGCAATCACTCCTTCCTGAAGTTCCATAGCGTCATGTTCCGGCGCACACCAATCTCGCGGACTGCGCGTCTCGCGATTTCGCTCCCGATCTTTTCACATGCTATATGGTGATCAGGCCCTCTATGGTTGCATCATCCTCCCGAGTCCTGTCCTCCGATGTTCTTCTCGAACAACGTTCAGAGCCTCCGATATGTGCTTTGCATACCATGCCCAATTGGGATCTCGCGTTGCGTTATTCTTTAAAATAATTTGGCCAAAATTGCTACGATCTATTGCTTACCTGTACTGTTTTCTAAATCGATTCCGATGTTCTAAAAACTCACAAGCGAATATCGCAATTTATTTGCTCTCCGAAGAAATTCAGATCGCCAAACGCTATTGACTCAAAACCATCCAGTCAATCATGTTTCCAAATGAAATCGCGGCTCTAACACATAAGCGCCTGGTACCAAAGAACAGCCCGCTCTTTGTTCTCAATCCTTATATGGACGAGGATTTGTTCGAGGAAGACTCCGTCGAGGTTGCCTCCCAGGAGCGACGAGGAATCTCATCGTCTTACACGCGCACCCGCGTTTATTTAGTACTATTAGTACTCATTATCTAGCACCATCATTTTCGAATGTTGCCTGCCGGTTCTCAATTAACGCTCGCGTCATTGCGACACAAATTCTGGATTCTTCGGGCCCATGCCACCATTCGATCCGTTCTTTATAAATGCATACCATGCACGCGTGAACGCGCCAATGTATCTATCGAACTCATGGGCGATCTCTCGGCTGCGAGAGCCAACCACTCGCTCGCGCCTTTGTCCACAGGCGTTGATTACATAGGTTCGATCGCTGTCCGAACGACTCTCGGTCGAGGACATAAATCGCAAAAGACTTATATCGCTTTATTCGTATGTCTCACAACTCTACACTTAGAGCTCATCAACGATTACCTCTTCTTTATCAACGATTTGTTTTTCGAGGACTACTGATGTCCATGTATTCTGATAACGGAATTATGTTTCATGGTTTCGCGTTCGCGAATTGTCCAATGCATATGCGAAATGCAATTTGCAATCCTAACTTCTGAAACCGACTCGCTACAGATGGAACTGCGTGGCATTTTCTACTTTCTGCGTCATCGCACTTCGGCGATCTATGGGAGACCGGCGTTAAAAGTGTTAAGCATCATTTAAAATGGAGCATAGGCCTCCATATACTAATTTTTGAAGAGATATCAACGCTCCTTTGTTGGATCGAGGCATGCCTTAATTCATGCCCGATCACTCTCATTTTCGATAATCTCGACGATTATCACACTCTGACTCTCGATCATTTTTTGGTCGGAACCTCTCTTATCACTCCCGTCGAACCAAGCGTGCTTGATTTAAACGAACACAGACTTTCGCAAATGATTGGCAAATGGTTCAACAAATAACCGAAGGTTTTTGGAGGTCGTGATCCGGTGATTATTTGCATACCCTTCAACAACACCCAAAATGGCATTGTCCAGTGATTGGCCAAAGTCGGCTAAATCGTTCTGTGCGTAACCCTCTGGCTCCACGAAGCCAATGGGAACTTGGTCGGATCACGACGTGTAATCGCGGCGATGACTTAACTCGTGTAGTAACTATAAAAACAGGTCCGAGTACAGGTGTAAAACTTTGTTTTCTATCCTCACGATCAATATCGAAAAATCTAAAGATTCCGTCATGGCGGGCGGAGTTTCCGTTGAATGTACTTGATGTTACTGGTATTACCAGTCGAACCGTAAGCGTCGATTATATTGCGTTCCAATTTTATATTTTGTATTAACTCATTTTCGTTGTTATACCATTATTGTATCTTGCGCGCTTTGATGCGAATTCTTTCGAATGCATATATTCAAGACGGGCGATATAATCGTTCTGGAATAATTATTAATTTGAATGTATTCTCGGCGATGATAAATATACAGCTCATAGACATTAAGCCATCACCATTCAAAACATGCGTACATCTCGTTCTAATCAAGCTATCTCAAATGGCACGCGACTCCCTTTGCGCGACTCTCAAAAAGTTGACGATCGCGCACACATTCCTCATGTGAAAATTCAGTTCGCTTCCCGATTCCGGAATCAATACGGATCATTCATTCGTAACGCTTCTGGAATTACCAAGTGCCAACACTGAAGTTCCTTCGCGCATTAACGCTTTTTGTCACGTTACCGTATATGCGTATCGTGAAGGCATCAGTGTGCGAAAATTGCCTGTATTTCCGACGAGATTTACCGGTCTCGTTACTGCTCGCAATATATTTTCTTTCGAACGGCTCTGAAAAAGAATTACTTGACGTCGTACCAAGAATTACCTGTGCGTCTTACTAAATCGCATCAATTATCGAATTATCGAGCATCACTTATCGCCCGCTTCAAACAAATCTTAATTCGACTCAACAATAAATTTCGAATTACAACAAAGAAAGTTATTGTTATTACATACTGCCTTGGCGAGTGAGTCTTCCATATAAGGTGACATCAGCGTCACAAACACACAACATACATACTTATATAAAAAATTCACCATGAAAATTTTTTTAATTATAAAAATTGGTCAAATTGTATTAATGAATATTATTTAATAATTTGACATTGAATTCCATTAATTTCAGAATCAAATACTTCAATTTAATTTAATTAGTTAAATTTAAAGGAAATGTAATGTGTAATATCAAAAAATATTAAAAATATTAATTTTAAATTGTTATTAGGTGTACAACTTTGCCGTGCTTTCCTATAGATGGCTTTAGCAGTAAGTGGTGCTCGAAATAAATCGATCATAGACGTCATACAATAAACTTGGGCAACTCTGTCAACATAATCCCATAGAAACATTAATCGATTTGTGTCTGCATTATAAAGTTATTCTCGATTGAAAATGTCAGTTTACGAGCCAAATTCTCGTCATTTGCGGAAGGTTTTAATTTTTTGCTTCAATATGAAGAAATCTGCGGCTGAGGCTCATCGAATGCTCTCAAA
>Ga0157363_1007592_pt1 | contig 10267 bp, 5 predicted proteins | sample AttsexASBM1_FD_111477 | JGI IMG/M metagenome (GOLD analysis project Ga0157363, IMG submission 111477) | Fungus gardens microbial communities from leaf cutter ant in Ribeirão Preto, State of São Paulo, Brazil - Atta sexdens ASBM1 | ecosystem: Host-associated > Fungi > Mycelium > Unclassified ...
CTATATGTTTTCAATATAATTAATATAAATCTTTCAATTGTGGCCATCATATAAAACATCATATTAACACTAAAGATATCAATTATTTATTGTAGATAAAATATTAGACATTATTGATCGTTTTTATTTTGTAGATTAATATTATATTTCTTTTATCAGAGACAAGATTTTGAAATGTTGCGATTTTTTATTCTTTACTCATATAGCACATTTTATCCCAGAAATGTTTCTGCAAACGTTCTCAGAATGTTAGGACATTCTCAGGATGTTTTTTAGAACGTCCCTTGGACATCTGTGCTTATATATATTATGTTAATGAAATAAGTAATTTAGTTTTCTCATTACTTTTTTATTTTTATAGTAATTTATTTGCTTAATCTTTTTAGAATTAGAAAGTTTGGTACTTCTAGTGTAATAATTATATTTATTAAATGTTTATTTATTAAGTTAAGTTTATTTATTAAGTTTTATTCCTGATTTGGAAATGGAGAATTTATTTCAACACACATTATTTGACTGAGGAAAACTTTGATTAAAAATTTTATTGAATAATTTCACATTTATTGATTATTCATGTAAGAAATTTATATATAATAATTGAAAAACATTACGTAATACCGAATTACATAATTGAAAACCGTGCGAAATATTTGGAGAACTACTTATACAGCTTAGTTTCTCAGATAACGAATAAAATGATAATGTTAATGGGGCTAAAATTATTTTGCAAGTAAGCTATAGTCACATTTTCTTGCTCGATCACTGATTTAAACTAACTTGAAACTAACGTTTCCGAGTGAGTTGTCACAATCTAGTCAGAAACAACTAGTCGTTATTACCAGAAATAACTGCATACAATTTTTAGGATTTGTTAGAAACGAAAAAAACTAGATTTGTCTTTACTAGCGCTTAATATATATGTGTATGTATATTCATTTGCTCTTGCCTTCCAAAAATATAAAGCTATATTCTCGCTTACTTTTACTTTGAGATGATTCAATTAACTTTCACAGATCCTTTCTGTTAAAAGAGAAAAAACAAATCAATTAACAAAATTATTCATATCATAATTCAGATCGCTTTAACTCAGATTTCACATGACAAATAAATAAATTGAAAACAATAGACTTATTGATTGTCGCAAACTGTGCAAATTGAAGAGTTGAGGCACATTATTATGAACTTCGGTTACATGAAGTTTTACAAGTATGGAAATTAACATGGAAATTATAAAAAAAGCATATTTATTGATCTTATTTTTACTTTTAAAGATATTTGTAAAACTTCATGTAATTGAGGTTTATAATAATGTGCCTCAATTCTTCAATTTGCACAGTTTGCGACATGTATACGCGCAAAAACATTTAAATCTAAAATTTATTCAAAATATCTTAAGTAATGCCCATATAAATATTGTGACATATTCTTACTAAAATTTTAAACAGCTAACATTTTTAATGATTATAGATTATATTTAATGAAATATCAACATTTTTAATGACTCTAAATCTTCGATGATCATGATAATAATCTATATCTTTCGTATTTTAGAAAACTATGTAAGAAGGTTTAACCAAGACTTAAGAAAATAATTTTTAGCATTTATTATAATAAGACTTATATCAGTCACAAATTAATATTGATTTTAATAATATTATTATTAATTTTATTTATATTTTTTCCTGTTTGTACATAATACTCAAATATGGAAATGGTATGCTTTATCTTACATTATTTATCTTGAGTATATAATTAGAATCTAGAACTTTGACAAAATAGATGGATACATCAGATTAATGTCAAAACACATTTTACCATTCGCGGAGTTTTACAAGCAGGAAATAAGGGGAAAGCAGGTATTTGAAAGTATTCTGTTCAAATATTACTGTAATAATAATTACTTAATCATTTTATGATTCTACAATTAATAAAAGTAAATATTTAATCACAATTATATTAGGAACAATTAATTTTAAATTTATTAATTATTTGCAATACATCAAATATAGTAAAATTACACTTTGAAAATAAAATTTGTTATTTAAATTAATAATTAATTTTGAAATATTAATACATATGAAATTACGCTAATTCAAAAATATGTTACTGACTTTTTTGCTCTAATAAGATAATATAAAGAAAAAAGCAAGGAAAATAATATTTTATATGATTTGTTATAATTACGATTAGAAATTACGAATTATATAATTACAGATTCCTATTTTTTATTAATTAATTAAATTTCTATTTCTAAAATTTACTTTCTATTTAATAATTTTATTAATAAAATATTTGGGTAAATATTCATATACATATGTATGTAAGGGGAGGCCTCTCTGATGATATATGTTGCCACGACCTTGAGTGACCACCAACACGTTTCAGCTATCGCTCGTTAACTCATAAAAATGATTTTAATTTATTTATTAATATCAATTAATATCAAGTAATCGTAACGTTCAAAAATTGATTTTTGATATGCTCCTAATGTATTTCTTAAAAAAAAATTTTTATAAATACATTTTTACTAAATTCACAATGATAATAATTCAACGATAACACAATGCTGAATTTAAAGTTATCAGAAAGTTAAAAATGATATCAAACTTAGTTAACAAAAATTTAAATATCATAACTAATGTTAAAAGTACAAGTTTTTTTTAAAGTTTTGTTTAAAGTTTTTGTTTAACAAAAATTATTTTAATGTATTCTTTTATAGTACATCTCAAAAATATATAAAAATATTCCATTATGTATATCTATCATTGTTTTACTTGATGTCCAAGATTATAGTAAATAAAATGCACATATGCGTGAGACAACATATCCAAATTATCCATTAATTTATGTTACGTAAAAAAGGATGTTAAAAAACGGTAGATTTTGACAAAAAAAAGTGTAAGTAAAAGGAATAATATTTTTTGTAACTTTTGGATACAAGAAATCTATTAAAAAGTTCATGAGAGAACACCTTAAAAATTGCAAATGTATTTATAGAAATTCGGAGAACGTATAGAATTAATACTTACATAAAATACATGTAATATGTCATACATATCGCATATTTCGTTAAACAATCATCTCGACTTACACACATAAGCTTTACAATAAATATATAAATACGATTTATAAAATGTTAATAGAGAGTGAAAGAATAAAAAGTAGAATTCGACCGAAATTTCGGTTTCGATTTCGATTTAGATCAGTTTTGATAAAAACCAAGATTTTGATTTAATTTCGGTCGAAATTAAGAGAAAATTTCGATGAGTAAATCGAAACTGTGCAAGTTGCAACGCGTCGATGAGCGTTCAAAACGAAACTATTATTCGATTTTAATTATTTGTTGATTAAGCTTAAGATACAATTTGAGTACAAACTTTGATGTAATCCTAATAGTGATTTGATTTCTTTAAAAATTAAAGATGAAATATTATTATATTATTTTAGTTAGATATTTTAATAAAAATCTTGTTTTTTTTAAGCGTACATAAATTTGTCATAATTTCTGAAAATCATACAGTCTCTGTAAAATTAATCCAAAAATGTCGATTTCGACTCCGGCCGAAAAATTTGTTGGTTTCTCTTTCTCTTTTTTTTAGTAAGACTATCTAGTTTCGGTTTTGGTTTCGTTTTCAACCGAAATTGCGTGATAACGAATATTCGTTTTCGGTTTCTGTCGAAGGTCAAAGTGTGGTTTCGATCGGACTTTAATAAAAAATGATGAAATATTTTGCGTGCGTTTTCCGACAGGATTCCGAATTCCGTTTGTTACTACAAAACACACTTTCTTCGCTTCTCGAAAAAAACGTAAAAATACATTTTGGGGAAGCTCTAAACATTATCCAAATTTCTATAAATACACCATATTTTTCCTCAACTTTTAAGATGTATTAAATTCCACGAATTTTTTAATAGATTTATCGTATCCAGATTAAAATTTACAAAAAAGGCCTATTCCTTTTATTTAAATCTTTTTGAGCCAAAACTGATTGTTTTTAACATCCACTTTTAATTTCCTTTAGATTATAATTATATTATATTGAAGCAAATAGGGACAACGTTCAAATCACGTTAAAAGTACCAGTTCTCGTCTGATCACTGAAGTCAAGTAACGTTGAGCACGGTTAGTACTTGGATGGGTGACCGCTTGGGAACACCGTGTGATGTTGTCCCAATTTTTTTTTATTGGAGCAAATAAAAAACATATCATTATTGTATTTATTATTTGAATGTTAATATTTGCTCGATCTACTCGTAAAAAAACCCATATTATAAAAAATTATTTTCTACCTCTTTCTTTTCCTTACTATCATATATCTCTCTATGTATACTGTATATATGTATTGCTAACATATTTAAGATAATTAAATTAAGAACTATCTGTAAAATTGTCTACAAAATATGTATGTACTACATGTTACTTCACAAAATCAAGTTTATTTATTTTTCGATAACTTATTTAACACCAATTGTTGTAGCATTATTTATTATACAACTCATAAATAAGCTATATAGTCCATTTTTTGTTTTGTAATGAATGCTAATTTAGGTTAGTATTGTAATACAATCTTAATTATTAATACAGATTTCCTTTCAGAATAATGCAACAATCCCCTATACAATGTAAGAGTATATACAATCTATAAATATAAAAATCTATATTTTCAAATAATATAATTAAATGTATTATTATATTGTAAAAAATTTTAACAAAAAGATGAAGATTTATTTTGTGACGGGATCCTTAACTTAATCCAAATCAAGATTCTTTTATCGAATGGGATAGGATGATTAGTAATGGACAGGAGTGAGACGAAACCTTTCGATATTTTGATAATGATTTATTTTTTACACACTTAGTTGACCTCTATACACAACTATACAACGATGAAAATTAAATTTCTGTCTATTTACTGCTAAGGTCATCGACTTGATAATGACTTGTGATAGAGATGCAATAAAGTCAGTCGATTCTTTTCCGATTCACATGAATCTGAAGAATCGGGCGACGTCTGCGGACAGTACGATTCGAATTAACTTTTGCGCGAAATATCTAAACGTACGATCAGCAGAGGCCATATATGTTACAAATCACCTGTAAAGAGTGACGTCCTGCCACAAATCAAAAGGACGTCAACCTCCACTCACTGAAGTCTATCTACACACGCATGATAAATTAAATAAATACAGGAATTGTTCTTCGCTTAAGAGGATCATTATCACCAAGGATACCGATCAGAGTTCTCGTATCATTTGGATCCGAGTTAAAAACGGGAAGGAACATTCCAGATGGCTGCATGCAGATAAATTGGCGTATTGCTAACGGAGAACGAATTAAAATATTCAGTTTTTAACCCATACAGTTGAAATGCTTGTTATTCCATAAGATATATTCTCGCATTATATATATATTTGATTTTAAATTTTACATATATTTTATACAAACGCGTAGATAAATTACATCACCATCATACATTTCACATTTTTATGAAAGAAAATCAAATATACTGTGACGTTCCAAATTTTTATCTTTCGCCCCAAAGACTTCTACGTAAGAATGATAAAATAAGTCGAATATTAAATAATTGTCGATTCATACAAAGATCTCAGATAAAGTATTAGCAATATGTCAATTTAATCATGCAACAAGAGATGAAGATGACCGAATAGAATAATAGTTCTCCTTTTTTTTTATGCGCTAAAAGAATGCATGCTCGACGACGAGGTATTGCACGAAGCATTTGAAAATAAGGAACCACAAACACTCTGACGAACATCATTAAGGTCTTGCTTCCGTCCCACGTCGACGACAGGACGAAATCGAGAAGGGACGCTTTCAACGCGCGCCCATATTTTTGTACATTAAAAATCGTATACGTTCGTAGTGATACATCGACAATTGCCTATCTGTTACTCCATATTTATCGTTTAGGTTTACCTAGGTCTACCGTAAATTCGTAACTAGAATAGTCGACTTTTCGTAGCCGTGCTCGCAATCTACCACCGGTGCCGCTTTGAAATATCCTGCGCGGACCAATGTCACCGTCAGAAAAAAATTAACGGCCATCCCGAAATATATCACAATGTCCATGTATACTCATGTTCGATCGTAATGATGACGTTATACTTATTACATTATTATTGTTATTATTAATATTATTATTATTATTATTATTATTATTATTATCGTTGTATAATAATCATTATTACTATAATTATTGTTATTATTATTATTGTTGTTATTGTTATTAGACGTATACTTTATTTACAAAACTTACGTTTCGATGACAACAACGGAACAATGTATACATATACTTATAGTGCGCCATAAATTTCTTCAAGAAAGTAATACACGAACGTAATGCTAATCTGCATTCATCATCAGAACGTTTACCATTAGAAACGCGACGAATTATGTGTCCTACCGTTTTGAATTTATTAAAAGAAACAAAAGAAAATCAATATATGTCCGTAAAAGGAAATTATTTTATTGTATTTCTTACGACAAACGACGTCTCTGCACACGAAGATCGTGTACGAAACGTAAAGTCGACACAAGAAAGATTAGCTTTACGTTGCGCGTATTAATATAGCTTTTTATTTCGCAACAGAATCATTGAGTCGCTTTATTCTCATTATTTTAGTATAAAAAATTCGGAATAAATTGTTATTATGTAATTTTGTAACCGTAAAATGTGAGTAAATTTTACAACATGAGTTTTCAATCGTTATTAACGCGATAAAAAGTTTCATCGTTTAAGTTTAAGATCATTTTAAGAGCAATTCCCATTTCTCCCGTCATACAAAGGATAAAAAATTATTTTTCCAAACAGACATTCTTTCTCGAATGTTTGTATGTAAGCACAAATACGTGATGCAAGGATCCTATCGCGACTCTTAGAAACTTAGAAAAACATTTTTCGGATAAACTCTGTCGTTCGAATGTAAACACCAAAATTTTATTTCATTTTTAAAAATACCGTTTTCGAAACAGAAAAACTACAAACCTCTGCGTGCACAGTCTCAGAAATAATTGCGACGCGTTGCAGGTCAAACGGCCTACAAATAAAAGCGATCGATAACTCCGTCGCAGTTGCGAGCAATGGTAATTGCAGTATTGATACAATAATAATATACCCTATCACGTCAATATTTTTACTATATTTACACAATGTCGTATATACGTAATACTAAGATAACTTGTCGTATACATCTCATTGCACCTCGCCATATCTTCCGCATTGACCTCCATGACTCGAAAATACAATGTGCATTTTTTTCCCTGCGTTTCACCGTCGTGTAGGAAGTGCCCCAATTCCCGTGGGAGAAGAAATAGGTGTAAATAAGAATTACGTGACGGAAACCCACGCCCTAATCAGTTTGTCACACTCATCGGAAATGCAGTTAAATAATTTACAATTAGCGAGGCCTTAATCTCATCGACATTTCTTTAGCGCGAGCGCAGACACTCGAAATGCTTCTAACGAGGGCAAAACGACCAGAGTTTAACGACTGCATTATAGCCGCGACAAATCCCTGCCCTCGCGCAGTATGATAATCGAATTAAATTACTTCAGCGATTTCATTCGGAAGAAGATAAATTACAGATACATTACATGGAGCCAATCGAACGTCCGACTTGGACGTAATTATATTAATATATTCATGAAAGCCACCCGATTCCTTTTACCAGCGCACAGCGCCAACCCAAGAGTTTGCGGAGTATTAATAGTTGTATTAGTTTACGGTAATTTTCTCCTTTTAAAACTTCACGTCACAAAATTCATTAATCTGCACAAATCATAATTCGTTCCTTCCTTTATCGACAGCTCTTTGTAATTACTAGGACAAAGTATTTCATCGCTCGTAAAAAGCTGCAATACTATGACGGATCACATTTTAATCATTGATATTCGGAAATACTTGGACTCATAATAATTGCAGCGGATATATAGTAATCAAAATGCTTGGATTTTACAATGAAATTGGTCCTACAAAAAATATCAGTTATTACTGTTATTAAATATTTAGAGCTGTCATGATTAGGATAAATTTTTAACGATACTAAGCAAAATCCATTTTCGTTTTATCGAATAATTCTTTATCGACCGCTGTGTAACGTTGAAAATCTATTTAGAAATAAAACTTATTAGCTTTTCGCGAATTGTTTGAATAGAAAATCTTACTAATATCAATGATTTGCGCAGCTAAAAAATAGTTTATGCCAATGATTCAATTTTCTCCGCAAAATATCATATAACGCTTACGCCTGTTGCTATTTAAGACGTATTTGACTAGACACTACATGTTGGAAATATTTACCCGTTAATTCCCTATTAGGAAATCTTGAACGTGCAATTTTAATTGCTACAACTCCGTCATATACATCAATTCTTCTTTACAGTTATGGCGTCAAGTCGATGGTTGGCCCGGTATTAGCATCAGTAGGACACATTTGCAGAAACTGTAATCTACGTTATGTGTCACAATGGTCCTGGGAAGGCTATGATAATGAGAATCTATATTGCGCAAATTGTCCCTGTCGATAATGCCAGCAATTTCGATCCTCTACCCTGATTTTACCCTCAGCGCTAATTTATAGAAGAGTACTCCTTTCGTGGATTATTCATATAATTGATATTTGTTTCTTTTGGAGATAAAGCAACTGATATTTGTTTTTTTTTTTAATAAAGTTTACGTAAAAAAATGATAGAAATACTGCGCGCTGCGTTAAATTTTTGTAATCACCGAATCATTACCGCTCCGTTAAAACATCCGAAATTATCTAACCATTCTAATTTCGTCATTATTAATTGCTATTGCCTCATTGGCTTTAAATTCAAAGGGATAAACGATTTTGGACCTCCATCAAATTTGAATCGTTCTAATATCGTCGATCTTGACCTCGCACCATATTTTTTTAACCTTTAAATTTACGATAGCCAACTAGATAAATCTCTTCGATCGCGCTTGCTCTGCGCTCTTGCTCTTCTGCAGAATCAAACGCAGTCGATCTTGCGATTGCCGTCGACAGAACAGAGAGGAGTACTCGTTCCATGGATTATGGTAAGCTTCTACCGGCCGGCAGTTTTTCCTCCGTGGATACCGAACGTCGAAGAGACGGTTCAGACGACGCCTTGATAAACAGGACTGTACTCCATATCGTGGGTATATTGAGGTGGTCCTGGCGGCGGCGGCTGTGGACTGTATTGTTGCGAGGCGTCCGAGGCGCGACGCCTGAGCGCCGCGATGCTGTGGGCGCCTCTCCAATCCGATCCTTCGTTCGTGCTCACGTCGGCCACGCAGGAAACGCCGCCACCTCCAGTACCGCCGCTGCCGCTGCCACCGGTACCGGAAGTCGTGCCCGGAGAGCCCTGACCGCAGTTCAAACCTGAGCCCATCCCAGCTTGACCACCCACCGAGGAACCCACTGGTGGCGAACCCCGGGACGCTGATACGTGAACACCACCTGAATAGAAGAGAATCGGATTAATGTTTTCTTTGTAACTCTCAATTATCAAGTGTTCAAAAACTATATTGAGAAAAAAGTATTTGGTACTTGTAACTGTAATTACATGATAAAAAATTATTATTATTATGAAGAACTCCATTTTTATAGCTACTGCTAATGTTAATAACAATAATTATATTTATAAATAAATAGTAAATAGAAAATGGACCAACAAATGAATAATATAGATGAGAGCAATAATGTAACTTATACAGGATTACAAAAAAGTTTAACCACAAAATTTTGTGTTTATTAAATACAGGTAGCAAGCTGACGTTATTTGTCACCACTTTGACATCAAAATAACAATTAATAACTTTAGCTATTTGAGTAGTAACGTATATATATTTAGAAAAAAAATAAATTGCTGAGTATTATAGTAACATCTTATTAAATATCAAAAATATTTTGCACCATAAAATTTTCATCGATTGTGGTAAACTGGAGACTGCTCTATTGGTTACTTAAGAAAATTTATTCATGGAAGGATGCACAGTCATCATAGATGTATTTCCGAAGCGTCTTAAAGTTTGTATCAAAGCTAAATGTGGTCGTTTTAAATATTAATTTTTATTTAGTATGTTTCATAATAATTAATACTATGGTTGAGTTTTTGTTTACATATGTTATACTAATAATTTGATAGGCACCAAACTTTGTGACAAAACTTTTTTGTATTTGATATTCATTCTCTGTATTCTATGAAGAAATTCCAAGCACATCAAAAGCAAATTTTGCAAATTGAGAAAATATCTA
>Ga0157363_1007593_pt1 | contig 10267 bp, 6 predicted proteins | sample AttsexASBM1_FD_111477 | JGI IMG/M metagenome (GOLD analysis project Ga0157363, IMG submission 111477) | Fungus gardens microbial communities from leaf cutter ant in Ribeirão Preto, State of São Paulo, Brazil - Atta sexdens ASBM1 | ecosystem: Host-associated > Fungi > Mycelium > Unclassified ...
AAAATAAAAAGTAAAATAGAGAAAAACTAAGTCCACCGTTTGTAAACTTGACATCTTCAGTAGTTTTCTACCTGTTAAGTCTCCCAAGTCTCATTCTAAAATATATGATTAGTATGGCTAGTAGAGACATAGTACACAAGTTAAAGTCAAAGATTATTCTAACCTATCTTTCATGTTCTTAGATAACGCATTAAAAGTCCTACTCTAAGCTACATATATCATCTATAAGTCCATCATACCATTACTATAAGACATACATGCTGTAACTATACTCTTGATATTATTATTCTAGTATCTTTTACCATATTCCAGACCTAATTATATAACCACAGTAATATGCCTCTTCACTATCTAAGAAATATAAGAAAATAAAAAAATAAAAGAAAAATCAAATCAAAGAAAATAGATAAAAAGAAAACAAAAGAAAATATAAGGGTTTAAGCATACTATAACACTAGAGAAGTGATATGATGTGAAGACTGTAAACCACATGCTAAGAATAAAGATAGTAAAAGTAAAAGAAGATATATAAATTTCCCAAAATATATATACAAATTGAATGCTTGAGAAGTTTGGAATAATAAACTATAAACCAAGATCAATACAACTTTCAGTTAGAATGTTCTTTTTATCAAATGATGAACTGAACACTGAGAAAGGAAAGGAAGAAATAAAGAGAGTACTGTACCAAGAAGTACTAGAATTACTAATATAGTTATAGGTAGTAACACAACCTAATCTCTCATTTGCAGTCAATTTCTTATCTTGCTTTGCTGCTAATTCTCACTAGAAAGCCATAAAGTATACAATAACCTATATCAAGAGCACTACCAAATATAGGATTACTTACCACTATGGATCAAGCCTATAGCCAGTTGACTTTAGACTCAGATTTCACAAATGATAAAGATACATATTGATCAACTAATGGACATGGTTTTATGTAGAGAGAGGATCAGTATTATGGTTAACAAAGTATCAGAAAACAATAGTAATGTTAATAACTAAAGTGGAGTACATAGTAGTATTAAGAGTAGTTTAGCAAGTAATGTGGTTATTGCTCTTTGAGAAGGCTTCACTTTTACAACAGACCTATTACATTGTTCATTGACAATAATAGAGCTATTGATATGACAAAGACATACCAAGGTTATAAAAAGGTAAAGCATATTGATATGTAGCACTACTTCATAAAAGAAAAGGCTAAAAACAGGAACTATTATGATTGCTATAATCTATATCTCATATTCTTTACCTTATATTGGATATGTGTTAGGGTTTGTTTCATTTGTAACTTATATTCAACTACATCTTGCTTTATTTTTAAGTAATATTAGTCAGCACCTCATGTAATAGTAGAAACCTCCTCATGTTTCTCTTATTGTTTCCTCAAGGATACTTAATCTATTTCTTATAGTCACTAGGTGTATATAGTAGTAGATACAGTCTTATATCCTTATACTTTACCAATTGATTATCTCTTCTACTCTTACTCAAGTATTTGCCTAAGTTACAACCTAAGCCAAGCTTAGAGTTGTAATAGGAATTTTATATCTGTCTATATTCCAAGTAAAGATAATGTGGCCAACCTTTTAACTAAGCCACTTCTAAGAGATGCTACATGAAATCTTATAATAGACTTAAATCTTTGTAGCCCAGAGAACATGAGTAAGCATATAGACTAAGTGACTATCATACTTGTGGGAGTATTTGAAATATGATGTTATAGAAAAAATAAACATTCTTATTTTATTTTTCTATTCATACTATACTTAATTATATCTAGTAAACTTAATAGACTACTGGCCAATACTTGGACTAGAATTATATAGCACTTACCAACTTTTGGACTAGAACTATATAGTCTACATTCTTTAAATATAAAGGACACTAGATAGAAAATATAAAAAATATAACTCTTAGTTATTTATGTTAGACTGAGTATATATTTACCAATATATATCCTAATCTTTCTATTATAGATGTTAAGACTTAACTTTCTAAACTCTAACTCTGAGTTAGAAGAAGCTTAATAAATAAAATGGGACTTTTAGACTTAGACCTTAAATTTCAATTTCAGTTTAGTTTCTCTTTTTTATTTTTGGATTTAGCTAAGAATATATATAACAAGTATTATCCTTAACTGGAGACAATACTATTTCTAATTAAGAAGCTTACTATTTGAGTAACTGAATGAAGTCTGCAGAGTTTACACTCCAAGGAAATCCTAAGTTTATGGTTTTTAACTTAAATAAGAACAAACAAATAAAATCTTATTATATTATTAATAGAAAAAAGAATCTTACTAATATCTTAACTGAGAGTCTTGGAAATATAGTGGACTTTTAGATAACATATAAGCATTAGAATATTATAGAATACAAACTAGCATATATTAGTATATATAGTATACAATATAATGGAATATTCTTTGTCAAGTTTCTTTTATAAACCTTAATATAAGAGTTATTAGAGTTGCAAATAGTAAATGTTATTTTATTTATTTATTTATTTATTTTTATTTATTTTCTATTCTGGAATCTAGGGTTAGGGTTCAGCATAACATAATATGTTACTGTTATAAATGATCACATAATAAGACCTAGTATCACATATTAGTCATATGATCACATGGAAAAAGATAGAAGATTCTGGAAGAAATGATATTATACAATATATTTAACATATGTTGACCTTAAGGCAGATGCATGGTTATCTAGGATAGGCTAAAGTAATAAAGCACAGATCAGTAGTTTTAAGTATATAAAGTAGATGATCTTGTACAGAGTTCTCTATCAAGTTTTCTTGTGTTAACCCTAATACAAGGTTCTATTCATTGATCCACTCTAAGATCTTTGAGTTGTAACAAGAGTAACCAAAGTAACTAGTTTTGCTTTAAGTTTGTGTATGCCTTAACTGTTATAGTGTTAGTTGCTACAATATATCACTGATACTAGAGTTTAGTATCAGAGATATTTGAGACTATAGTTAATTATTAGTTTGAAGATTACAAAGTATTCACTAGTTCTTAAATAAAAATAAAATACTTGGAAACTTAAGTAGTACTATTACTACATAGTCTAACAATTTCCTATATTGAGTGAGATTAATGCCCAGCTTCAAACTGGATGGATGTTTGATTGAAATAATTTGTAGTAAAACACTGATAGAGTATAGTGTTTAAATAGAAGTAAACTCTACTATAGAAGACTCAGTACTTGTTGAGTTTTTATCACAAATAAGATACTCACTGGTTGTGATACTGGGGCTGAATAGTGTTTCAGGGGTTCAGTATAAGGATATGATAATTGACAGATGATGTTGTTAAGTCTGAGGTCTAGCTCTCAGATACAGAGATATATATACAAAAGAGTGATGGTCTGTGCACAAGCTATTGCCATCACATGATCAAAACTCGTACCTGATGGGAGCTGTCATCTGTCATAGCAGCTGTCAGGCTAATTTTAGAAGATAACTAATTATGTCACTACATTGATATACTTGTATCTCTACCAATAATTATCACTTTGAGATGTATCATATATCATTGGAAACAGATTGATGAGCACTTCCCAACGCAAGTTCAATTGTGTGAATCCATTCAGCCGTTCATGAGATATTAGCAGACAAAGCTTTTACAGCTACTGATGTCCTGATATCTCAGTCATTTGTTGTTGCTTTTGTACATCCTACATATGTGCGGATAACCCTTATTTGCGGCTTTCCAGCACAACTTGGTTTGTGAAAATCAGTCCATTGGTTGTGGAGATACAAGCTGAATGAAGTTTGTGACAGTTTTGAAGAGAACAACTGTAAAGATATCTGCTACCTCACCAAAATTTGAGTTTACTTTGAGGATTTCTGATACAAAAGATATTGTAAAGCACTCTGCTAAGTAAGCATATGACCCATGATTAGTAATTCTAATTAAATAGTCAGTAGAAAAATTTACACAAATAGGTTGATCTCTAACTAATACTAGTCATTTTTTATCATTGCTCTCTTTCAACTCTCCATGAAAGTATACACCACAGATAAGTGGTTACTAGTTGTATATACTGTACCATGCTACTATACACTCTGTTCCTTTCAACAAGTTATAAATTCTAGTTATCTTAATCTCTAGTTAACATCTCTAGTTAACATCCTCTTAGGCTGCTTCCTACTAATGAGAAGAATTTGACTAACTCTACTAGTAGGCTGACATCTTGTTATCCTAGGTCTATTATAAATTGAGCTGATTCTGAATTACTCTATACCTACAAGATCTCTTTGTACCTTATATATACTGATAGCTCATTACTAGTTAGGTTGAATATTTGCACTCTAGCTGGCTGTATTTGCTCCCTAATCTATATTGATTATCTTTATTGATAGCAATGGCCAACTTTGTTGCTATTCTCTCTAAACTTACTAGCTCTGCTGATTATGCTTTTTAAAAAATATATGTTAAATCAACTCTTGCTCTCATTATCAACTCTAGAGCTGTCTTCACTACTAATAACATGTTGAATGCTTTGGCACTCTCTCAGACTACTAATATAAATGAGATAGCCAGAAGGAACTTCTTAGGCTTCCAAGCCTTAACTGTTTTTAACTTCATCTTACTAGATAACTTGTTAATACATGGCCAGTCTAATACTAAGGCTCTTTAGGCTTATCTTTGAACTCTTATAGGAATGCCTGGTCCAGTATCAATTTTTGCTGATTACTAGAGATGTTATGGTGTGCTTGGACATTAACATTTTTCTTTTTCTTTTATCTATTTTTCTTGATTTTATATTTCTTTTCTTTTGAATTTCTTTTTCTTTTTCTTTTTTTTATTAACGATGAAGAGGCACATGACTGTGATCACATGACATTTCACATGATGTAAGGTCATAGGCCTAGAGCAGACTAGAATAGACTAGATGGATGATGTCAAGGAGCATGTCAACAGCATGTCTACCTCATAGTATACATATGGTGTACTTGTCATATGCAAGTCTACCCATCTGGAAATTACATTCCTGCAGTGATATCATTATTCAATTATACAAGCCTGCCTTCTATAGTGGCCATCTTTCTCACAACATACCTTAAAGTGGTGCTACAACTATTCAGATATTCTATCTTCCATGGCAGAGATACTCCTATTCGACTCAGTCTTCCATGATGAAGTTACTCCTGTCAGTGTCTCAATACTGAAACCTCTGCTTAGGGTAATAGGGGCTACACCACTGAAACCCTGAGCATCTCCTATAATATCTGCTTGTATATAAGACTAGTAGTTACACTGTAATTCACTAGTCTGATAATCAACAAAGATAAACTCTTATTGAACTTGATCTCTGGTGTTCAACAGTGACACACCAAACCAGCACTCACTCCCATCTCAGACTTCTTCCTACTCTCTGAAATTACGACCACATGGTAAACAGATGGCACAGCATATAAGCTGAAGCCAAGGTTGTTCCACAAGTCCGCACAACTCTGAGTCTATCTTGCAGACTTCCACCCCAGTGTGAACCATGCCTAACAGCACTCATGGATGATACATAGACTTTAGGGTAAGATAAGTTAGTGTTAGCATGGACCACATGTAAATTATATAAATAGGGTAGCAATACAGCAGAGACTCCTTGTTGAGTTCTCTTGTGATCCCCACATCGATAGCCTACTAAGAGCTTTACATATTTGTGTGATTATTGGACTTTGTGTCTAGTAGTTGCTACAACAAGAGAACAATCATATTCTAAGTTTTCAGTGATTAGGACCTTATTTTCCAAATCACTGAACTTGATTTTCTTTATATAAGACTCTATGGAAATAACTATGATGTCCTTTCTGCTTTGAGAGTAATAACTCTCTTATCCTATTCAGGCAGAATTCTCTAGATGGACTAACACTACTAATGCTACTCACCATTCTGGTATCCCACATGGAGATAAATCCTCTAAGTGGAAAAAGAACTCCCAGTAGCAATAGTAGTTGCAAAGTAAGGGTTCTTCTGAACAGCAAATAAGGAAAAAGAGAAGTAACTAAGGATAAAAGAGTAGCAATACTTACCAAGCAGATGAAATAAGAGACCAGAATGATAACAGCAGCAACATTTACTAAATAGACAGTATTATTGTCTTTGCAAGCATAGCTACTATTCTTTCATTAATTCACTCTCTTCTTCCTAAGCTTTCAGTTGTAGTCCCTTAACTTGCTGATTGCTTTTCTGCAGTACATGCTTCTTAAAGTGGTCTTATTTGAGAACTTTAGACACAAGCAAAAGTGCAAGCACTAAAATTCTACCAAAAGTACTTGGAGAAGAAGTTCTCTGATCTATCTACTGAGACCTCAACTTCTAGAATCATAGAACTGCCTACTGAAAATTATCTCTATAGAAGTTGATTTACTTACAGCAACTATTCCCAAAAAGTGGGCAGATGATGAGGATTATGCACTTTTCCTAGGGAATAATGATGAATATGAATCAAATAGTTGGACTCTTGATAACAAACTATATATGTCTTTTTCCTTCTAAGCTGATGATTCACTAAATTCCTTGACTCAGTCCATCCAATCCTGCACCAGTATAGCTATTACAATAGAGGGCTCTATATGGTCAAGTAGAGTTAATTGTACATATATGACTTCTAATCAAAACAAATTTGTTCTGCCTAACTTGCCTATTACTACAAATCTCTCCAAATGCAAGAAAGCACTGTGTTTCTTGTGTAAGGATAAAAAAGCACCTTATGGCAGCTTTTATGAAGATGAATGGTTTAGTACCTCTACTCATTTTACTCCATTTGAGTCTAACTTTATTAATATAACTCTAGGTAATTATGGCTAAGTTAAGACTGCAAACCCAAAAAAAGCACCACTATATATGGTTGCTTCTGGCACTGTTTTGATTGAATATAAAATATTTGATCCTGAGAAAGGGACTGCTAAAGTTGTTATGTCAAAACTATAGCCAGTATATTGTGTCTCTAGTATGCAGATGTATCTTCTCTCTACTGAATAGATTCTTCAGTCTGGGTTGAGAGTAAAAGGCAACAAAAGTAGTTCCACTTTTTGGGATAAGTTTGGTGATACTATTCTATTAGCTACTTCCAACCTTTGAGGTAACATCTAGATTGTAAGAACTCACATTCTCAAGCATGATGTTTCCAATCCTATGAGTCTTATAGCAAGATTTTTAGACTTTGAGACTTTGCATCATCATTTTGGACATGCCTCTAATAAGGTCATATGTTATGTCTTTGACAATATTGAAGATGCAAAGAAGATCTGTTTCCTAATATGGAAATATATCTGCCATAGTTGTACTCTTAGAAAGATGTACCAATATCATTTTTCTGAGAACTCTACTCACTCTAGTAAGCCTCTAGGATTAATCCACTCAGATCTCCTTGAGCTCACTGTCTTGTCTTATTCAAAGTACAAGTAGATAATTATATTTCTTGGTAACTATTTTTTCTTTTACAATATTGCTTTTCTACATAAAAAGTCTGAAGCTGCAGAAGCAATTAAGTCTATTTTTCAAATGTGGTCAAACACTACTTCCCATCCTATGAAGAGGTTGTACACTAATAATGGGGGAGAATATATAATGTCAGAATTACAATCTTTTCTAAGAAAGCAAGGGATTATCTATGAGACTAGTATTCTATATATACACTAACAAAATAGTTGTGCTGAATAATTGAACTACACCTTGCTTGAAAAGATACAGTCAATATGACTTAAAGCATATCTACCAAATTCCTAGTAGAAATTTACAATACCAGCTGCAGCTCATATATATAATTGTATATCTATTAAACATCTCAAGTAGAGAATATCTTAGGAGATCTTCTTGGGAAACAAACCCAAAACATTGCACTTCCATATCTTTGGCCGTAAAGCCTATGTATTTCTCCCTATTGAAGTTTATGCCAACAAACTTGGGCTATATTCTGAATTAATGATATTTATTGGATATGAGGATAACAGGTATTGCTTTATGCACCATACACAAGGAAATATCATTTTTCACTTCATACATGCCATCTTTGATAAGAGACTTTTTTCCAAATATACTAACTCCTATGCAAAAGAGTGTAAATTATATGATGAGTTATTAGACAAAACAAGTCCAGAGACAGAGTTGTTAGTACCTGACCCTTCTTGAAAAGATAAACCTACTCTAATACCCATTCTACACACACTCATTCCTCCCATTCAAAACAATTCTCCTACTTGTTCTCCTTTATCTTCTTTTTCTTATAAGTCTACTTTTCCTCTATCTACTTTAGAGTCTAAAAATCTCATAGTAAAGATTGAAGAGACAAATGATGTTAACTCCAATGTTGAGATGCAACCACCCAACTCTCAATAACCTTTGCAACCTGTTCTACAGACATCACAAGAAGGTTCCAAATTGAGGAGATCCAAGCATTAAACCTTTAGAAAAGAAAATATTTATAGAAAATAAGAATATCCTACCAATATCTTGCAGAATTCTTTATAACAGCCAAGAAAGAGGTTTTCTAACCCTAACATGGCTCATGTTATAGTGTGCTTGGACAATAACATTTTTCTTTTCTTTTATTTATTTTTCTTGATTTAATATTTCTTTTCTTTTAATATTTCTTTTATTTTTCTCTTTATTTTATTTTAACAATGAAGAGGTATGTGGGGGAAGAGATGGCATAGTAGAAGAGACCCCCATTCATGTGTATTATGCCTACCTCAAACCTACTTGAGGTTATGGGTTCAATTTCTTAGTAGTCCTTTATGTTGGATAACTACATAAAAAAAGGTTAGGGTATTGATACTTCATACATAATTCCTCCCATAGGCACGGACTGCCATCATGCCCCATATAATAAATTGTTGACTTAAAAAAAAAAAAAGAGGTATGTCACATAATATGAGGTCATAAACCTAAACTCTGGGAGAAAGAACTAAAAGGATAATATTAGGGCATATATATATGGTATGGTATCCTTATAGAAGATATGATGTTGACACATGGACTACATATGGACATTAGGGTAAGGTTATTTATTATTAGCATGGACTATAAGGATTTTGTATAAATAGTATATAAATACAGCAGAAACTCCTTGTTGAGTTTTCTTGTGATCTCCACTTAATATTTGCCTTGAGACTTATTGCTTGTATTACTATTAGTCTTTTGACTAGTGGTTGCCACAATAGTAGAACTTGACAATCCTTTAGGAACTCTGCATCACATAGACTCCTATTCACTTCTTTTACTCTCTTATTCATCCTTGACTAAGGGACATCATGTCCTTTAGTCAAAAAGACATATAGCTAGGCTCTAAGCTTAAGAGGTATACTAGTCAGGCAGAGAAAGCTTGACCGTTCTTTTGGGCTGTAGCCCACTAGCATATATTGGACATAAAACCTTTTGTAAACATGATAAATAGTCATATTCATGTAAAAGACTTGTGTTTCTAGTTTTATTGTAATCAGTTTATACAGAGCAGCTGTATTGTCCAGTAAGGAAACATCTAGTTTAGAGATTCCCTTCTTAGGGATATTAGCCAGTGTTCTTTAGGGCAGTAGACAGTGTGAGGTTGTATAAAAAAATACCAGCTAGTACTTATAGAGAAATTTCTGGAACATTTTTGAAGAGAAAAGTTTCTGTTGTCAAATGATATAGCAGCAATGAACCCAAGTATTGTGGATTTGAGTCAGTTAAATTGGGAGGAAAAAATTAGGGAACTGGAAGAAGAAGAGGTGATTAGAATGTTGAAAAAAATGATACAAAAATACTGGAGTTGCAGAGCATATTGGTGACATTAATGAAAAATGAGAAAAGGAAAAAACAAGAAGAACAATGAAGGGAAAGGAGGAGGAGAGAATACAATGATCAATGGAAGGAGGAGGAGCAAAAAAGAAGAAAAGAAAGAGAAGAAGAAGAAGAGAGGAAAAAGATAGGTGATGAGCAGAGGAAAGTAGAAGAGATGAAAGTAAGAGAAGAGAGAAGGGCAGAGAAAGAGTGGAAGTGACAAGAGATATGGGAAAGAAGAAGAGAAGAAAATAGACAGAGAGTAATGGAAGAAAGAAAATGTTTTGTTTGCAGAGATTTTGGACATATTGCTTATCATTGTAGAAATATGGAGGAAGAGGAATCAGTACAGATGCCCTCAAACAGATTTGAGGTTTTAAAAGATAGAGTGATACAAAGAGGAAAAGGAAGTGGAAGTAAAGTAGGAAAAGATAAGAAGGAGATTTTGAGAGAAGAAAGAGTTAAGAAGGGAGTAGAAGTATAGCAGAT
>Ga0157363_1007594_pt1 | contig 10267 bp, 10 predicted proteins | sample AttsexASBM1_FD_111477 | JGI IMG/M metagenome (GOLD analysis project Ga0157363, IMG submission 111477) | Fungus gardens microbial communities from leaf cutter ant in Ribeirão Preto, State of São Paulo, Brazil - Atta sexdens ASBM1 | ecosystem: Host-associated > Fungi > Mycelium > Unclassified ...
AAATTGACATTTTCAATCGAGAATAACTTTATGATGCAGACACAAATCGACTAATGTTTCTATGGGGTTATGTTGACAGATGCCCAAGTTTATTGTATGACATCTATGATCTATTTATTTCGATCACCATTTACCGCTAAAGCCATCTATAGGAAAACGGCGGAAGCAAAGTTGTACATCTAATATGTTATATTTGTATCCCTTATTACCCATTACTTGATTACTCAGGCTATGACCGCGGGCATTTGTCATCAGAATGCTCCTGTTCGTCTGTACGTCATCTGTACAGATACTTTCATGAAGAAATTTCATGAAACTCGCATTTCATTAACTCGTACAAGTCCGTTCCTTCGTATCTTTTGCTCGTATCTACTTATATCCATAATTATATCGTCGTTTTTGTGCAAGATGATACATTTGTTACCAAGCATCTTTCGTCGCTGGAATAAACTCCATACACAATGTTTATATTGACGGCTTTCTTACCGCTCAGGACTGCTTTCAGATATTTTTGTCCCAACGAACCATAGTTTGTATGCAGCTTTTCTTGTTCCTCGGATGTTTTGAAGCAAGTGTTGAATAGATATTACGAGCGGTTCATCGGCAATTTCGAAAATTTTTTCGACGGTGAAAGCGTAGTCATACGATAAATCGCGCGGTTGTATTATTTCAGATATTTCGATCAAAGTGGATGGTACGGTTTTCGATTGACTTAACATTAATTTCACAGGCGTGGAAGCCTGTATAGGATTGTCTACAAAGCATTCGGTCGTTTTCTTTTAGATTTTGGTTTTTCATCTTCTCCTGAAAAGAATAATAGTCATAATAGTCATAATAGTCATAATAGTCATAATAGGATCCTTGGAGGATTCAACAGTGTTTTCAACAATCTGTTTCAGCGGATCAATAATAGGTTTAAAGTGACTCTCCAATGTGATATCCTCCTCCATTTTACCAGTCTTCAAAACATGGTACTTTTTGCGAATCGAATCGCTCATTTTCGCAATCTCCTTAATTATCTTTTCATAATCTTTGCTGTTGTCCATGTCAACATCGAGATCACGGTATTGCAAAGTCATTAAATTCTTTTCTGTAACACTCATCGGTAAGCGCACTGTTCTTGTCAATCACTAAAAATCCATACTTTTGTTGCAACATTTACGACATAAAGCGTGCAACATTACGACATAAAGCACTCGCTCGGTGGAATGACATCGCTGTTATTAGAGAATGTAAAATAACCGATTTCCTCGATCAGTGCTAATAAATTTGTCAGGTATCAATATTTCGGTTACTGCAACAATTTCGAGTACACGTACACGTTCTCGAATCGTACGCCATTCATTCATGCGGACTTTCCAACAAATTTATCAGCATGTTCGTCTTACCGCAATTTGGCAGTTCGCAGATGACAGCACGTATAGATGCCGGTAGCACATTGCCATGCTCGCGCATCTCTTTATCGGTTTGCACGTCAAGATTCGTTTTGATCGCCTGCGACTGGCGCATGAACCGCATATTTTTTTTTTTCACAAAATACTGAAAACGATATCGTAGCCTATTTATAGAGCTACGTAGAGCGAAATCGATCAATAATCAAAATATTTCTCATCGGATGATCTGCACAGTTTAACCTCAAAAGAACTGGAATACATATCGAAAATTGTATTGCTGCGAGAGTTTGAAAATTGCATAGATCTGTTGTGGGACAGGTTACCTGAATGTATACGAGCAGATTCGGAGGTATGATGATACCGGTATCTGAAGCATTACAATTTACTGAGTCATCAAATGCATATCGATGGTCCGGCGCCTTTGATAAAGAATTGCAACGTATGTCATCGAGAGGCTTATTAAATCGTGCGAAAAATGCGCTTTCTTTCGAACTAAATATTCCCGGATATCAGTTTTGTGATCCGGGAACGCGATTGGAGAAGCGATTGGTTAGAGATGATCAAGGAATTAATTTATTGAATGCTGTCGCGAGCACGACATAGCGTATTCGCACAGCAACGATCTAATTGAATGACACGCGGCAATATACTCGCCGAGAAGACGCGGAAATGCATTGCCGCGAGTGATTCAACTCTCAGAGAGAGAAAGAACCGCAGTCACAACAATTTGGATAGCTATGAAGGTCAAAACTAAGATTGGTATGAGTTTGAAAACAAGAAGAAGAACAAGCGGACACTTCCGACAGCGAAACGCGGCGGTGTCCTGCTCGTTCTATCGCTGCATTTTTGGGTCATTGATCGGTGGCGTGACGGAAGTCGCCAAGGCTGTAAACGATAACAAAGTAGCGCAGCGTTAGCTGAAAGAACTGTAACGTCATAATCGCGTCATGAAAGGCCGCAGCGTTTATCTTGCTCCCTACAAGCGCGGACAAGGCATCACGCATAGAAAAAAAAAATGTCGATGAAACGTTAAAAATGCGAGAGGAATAACTACCGATGTGCAATTGCAACTTGCAAACCGTATGCACATTCCATATTTTAGAGGCATCTTTGCGTATTACATTACCGATCGAAGGAGTACGTCAAAACGAGAGCGGTATTGTAAATCCGGACAATACCGAGGGATCAAGTACACATTGGGTAGCGTATGCAAAAAGAGGGAATCGCGTCATGTACTTTAGATAGTTTTGGCAATCTTCGACCGCTGAAGGAACTTGAACGGTATCTGATAAACAGTGTAATCGAGTACAATCGCACTCCTCATCAATGTTACAGTCAGAACAATTGCAGGCAATTTTGTCTACAATTTCTACGAACGGTTGACAAGCAATTTAAGGACTGACATTACGATGTTTAACTCATTTGGAACATATCGTTTACACTGACCGGCAAGAGCAGCGTCCTCGCCGTGAGCTACTTTCTATCGGTAGATTTGAGTGACGGCGATTATGAGCTCAGTCTGACGGATTTAGAAATATTCTATACTCTAGCCAATAAATTCAATAAATAACAAGTTTTATTATGGCAACGAGAAAATTATTTCCTGAAGGATTGTACGAACTGCGTGATATAGAGCGGTATCTGAAGCATGAAATTTTACGTTCTCACAATGGGAAGAGCAAGGGAGAAGAGTTCCGCTAATTATTCGCATCAACAATACGATGAGAAGTGAGATCAAATGCACCTATCTGAAAAATTTTGCAAAATCTTACAACATTGGCTCGCTAGGATTTTCATCGAATCGCGTGCTGGAGCTCCGAGTGGCACGAGTCGGACGTGCCGATATTTATCGGCATGACCTAATCATGATGATATTTATCATCAACGTGAATATCGTATCGAATGCAACGTAATCGCGTACAGTAAGAACAGATGCGTGCACACGATACACAAATTTTCGCTGAGCGTGCCGTCGAGATATAAGATATCGGAAAGGCCGACACAGATCATTTACTTTCCGATTGTTGTATGGAGCATTACGAATTTGACAATTCGCGTTGTGGACCAAGACGATCGATTGCTTGATTTTCGGAGAAGAGATCACAGTTAGATTGCATGTACGGCGGTGCTAACGTGAGATGCTTGTGTTGAACGAAACAACCAAAACAAGAGATACAATTTTTACTGGAAAGCCTACATCTGGAAAGAAACTTACTGCGTCCAATGTTGCATTCTTAAAATCGTTGGATTTGATCGTACGAAATGGCTGAACATTATCGGTGAGCTGATCTTTGATGACCGCATTGTCAAGATTTGAGAGATACTCACATATATAATACGTACGCCAACATTACGTTTGGACATAGCGACGAGATATGGATACCCATACAGCAGCAGAATTTGTACATGCTCTGCGATAGTTTTCTCTACATCGAAGAAAGATTGACGGTGAAAAAGAAAAACATCAGATGTCGACCACACTTGAAAATAATTGCGTGGCGTTTATATTTGATGAAATTCGATATGAACTCAACGGTATGGAGATTGATCCACACCGTTGAGTTCATATCGAATTTCATCAATTGACAACAGAAACGTTAGAATTATCAATATCACCAAGAATTATATATCAATGACATATGACAAAGCTTTGATTGCCCTGAACGCAGGATGGAACTCTAGATCCGACACGGAGGAAGGACTACTTTTTTTGCGTGCCATTCAACATGCTGTTGGGCTTTGCGAGAACAAACGGGTGATCGTCAACGCTCGCCATGAATTGATTTTGATGCGAGCGGGCAACGATTACGATTGCTTAATGGGAAATTCTGCGATGGAAGAATTCATCCTGAGGTTGAATTATTCAAAGTGCAGTGGCTGATGCCTCACGTTGTGTTAAGATCAATAAATTATCAATGCTGCGAGCATTGAAAAGCGGTCTTTATCTGAGCATGAGTTTTCGCTTGTGGGATCTGTAAGAGTATCCTCTGTTACAGAATACGACCAAGCGTTCATGAGCTGTCAAAACGGTGAACTTGAGAAGCTGCGATATGTAGAATTTGACTGCAAGGAGAATACCCGCCAATACTACCGCCTATTGTCTCATCATACACGATCGAGTACTGTCCGTTGTCCAATGTAGTGCGCAAAATTATGTAAATTGCAAGGTCAGCAAGTATTTAGAACTTTAAAAGGGTGAGAAAAACCGGGATGAAACATAGTTTTGAAGAATTGCTCGTCATGGTCATATCAACATTTGTGAATCTACAAGGATTCGTCGTTGACAAGGAATTTATCATCAAAGAAGTAGCGGTGCTGAAACAGAGGACTGTTCTATCGCACATTACATTTTTACGAGTCCCGTGTCATGGAAATTTTTGACAAGATCCGACAGGTCTTGTGCTTCCTGGTTGAGTGCTCATCATGGATTGCGATGGGAAGACGGGATGGTCCCATACAGGACCGCGAGGACAAACGCCTGATCACGGCAGTTGTTTTGAAGATGATGCTATCGTATACGTCAAGGGACGCGAGAAACGAACAGCTATGGAACTTGCTTCTAGACGAGCGAGAACGCATGAACGATGAGCGAGAACGCATGTACCATATTGAATAATAATAATTTAACAAATAAAAAGTTATTTGACATACTTATATCATAACAGTTTCTCAAATTTGTGGATATTTTTTGATAGATCTCTTTTTTTGCTAACATTTTTAAAATCACCGCGTTTATTATACAAGCAATTTTCGCGAATAAAATCAATAATTATTTCATCTACATTCAGTGATTCCGTAATATAAATATATTCATATATCCGTATAAAAATATCTTTATCCAAATGTGTCCAAAGATTATGTTTTATCTAATCGTAGTTGGAAAAGATGGGAATAATCATCTTCTATTCCGACAACAATAGCCGACTTACGACAACTTCATTCAACAATCGTACGTTTGCATACGACGTCCGACTCCGACATATGACTGATTGTAGAACGCCTAATCGTAAAAGATGGGACCTGACCAATCCAAACGATGCCCAGCAACCGACATCAATAGCTGACATGAAAAATGAAGATTATGTGCATGCACAACGTACGACAATGTCTCCCGACTGATTCTAGACCAGAGAATCGATTCTGTATATTCTGTTCTTGAAACGAGGTAAAAATGACAAAAGTGAGCGAATTTACTAGAATACTGATAATTTCATTGATCAACATCTAATAAATTTGTTCATTTTTGTAATTTTCACCTTGTTTGAAAATATAGAATCGATCTCCAGACTTAAATGTCAGATGTCGATTGTATGATACGTAGAGTCACACGTAGAGTCCCTAAAATAATAGATTTTGGCCATGCCTTCAAAATGTCGGATGAAAATAGTGGGGATATGTTCTTAGTGCTTGCACTTTATACTTTTGTACATAAATTTGTACATAAATGAGACATGAATAATGATATAATGATGTTATTATAAGAAAGTAAGTGAATAAATTGAAATATATTTATTGAAATATATTTATTAATAAATTTTAAAATTTATTATTCATTATTACATATTTTAAGAGAATAAAGCACATGAAGTATTATTTACTCTCTAATCTCAAAATAATGTTTGCAACAGTTTGTTACTGTTATTAATTATTACATATAAAAGTACTATTGAAATGAAATTTATTTACAGGATACAAAATGACTTATTATTGTGTACCCATGTATTTATATTGTGTACCCCAGTATTTTATATCAATAAATGATGTTTTGCATTATTTCATTTCTTACAAGTTATTATTTTTCAATAAGCGCGCTATTTCACATTGTGATTCGTGCTGCCATAGAGGACAAGCTAACATGAGCCAATCGAAAACATGACCAGAGCCATACTCTATTATTTTACCTTGCCAGCCGATTAAAACCGATTAAAATGTAATCCGTTTTAATCGATTAAATCCGCGCTCAGATTAAAAAATAATCGATTTCAATTCCGGAAGAATAATCGTAATCGATTTTCATATCACTTTCGCGGATTATTTCCGATCCGAATTCATCACGTTCTAATTTCTCTAAATCATATTGTTATCAATCCAAACAGATCCAACTAATCGGATGAATATGTCCAAAATAATCGTACATTTTTCTTGTAATGGCTCCATTTCAATTACAGGAACAGGACCGATTCAATTGATTTTAATTCTATTTGTCAGGAAAGATGACATTAATCCAGTTAAATTCGAAGTTCTCCGATTTCAGGGAAAATAAACTCGGATCTAAGAATCTTTAACACAACTAGATAATCAAATTTGCCTCTCCGGCAAAAGTAATCAAAGATTTAATAAAAATTCTCCGATTTTGCAGGCGATATTGAAATCTTTTAATGAGAATTAACTTTTTCCACGGTAAAAGACTAAAATAAATATTCGATCTATATTTGTTTTCATCAAATAACATATGTTATGTTCATAATTAAATATTAAGTTCACAATTAAATATTAAGTATTTTTGTCACGTACTTTGTAAGAAATAGTATATATAAATAATTTTGAAATCATTAAAGTTGAAAATGATCCTTTTGATCGAATTATTTTAAACTAATAGCTTTGTTTATTAGACATAAGAATTTTTGTTTCTATTAGACATACTTGTGACGATGAAAATAAAATTTTACAAATAAAAAAACATTGACAATTTAATTTTTACCGAAAAATCAGAGAAATTCTGATTTTTGTCAGTTATGACAAAATCGGATTTACGTTGCATTAAATCTGATTTAATTTTCAACCGTAAGGGGGAGAAATTCCGACTGAATCGGATATTTTTTGCTGATCACGCAAAATCAGATTCTCGTTACATCAAAACCAATTTTATCGTCCGCAAAATCGGAGAAATTCCGATTAAATAGGATTACTTTTGCCGATTGTGAGAAAATCGGATTATTGTCTCATTAAAACGGATTTCAATATTGTCTGTAAAATCGGAGAAATTCTGATCGAATTATTTTTGTTGGTCACAACAAAATTGGATTCAGGTTGCATGTTAAATAGAATTTCGTTTTCATTCATGATTGGATAGGGGAATTTATGATTGAAACAGATTCATATGATCCAATTATAATCCGTATAAAGCGCATTAAATCCGATTTATTTATTTTCAATCAGTTTCAATATCCTATTCTTGGTGCAAGAATTCCGATCGATACAGATTACTTTTGTTTTAATCGGTTTTAATCGGCTGTTTTCAGCAGGATAGGAACTCTAGTCATACGTAGTGTAAATTCTACATTTCAAGTACACTGGATTCATTCAGAGCGACCCCGAGCAGCTCCCGAGAAATAAAACGAACAATACTGATATAGCTATAAATGATATTTTGACGCGGGAATGAAAAAGGTTTCACATGTCATATAATATTTTTATAATTCGCATAGGGAAGTAGAATATATCCACAATATTGATTTGTTGCTGCAATTTTCGAAAAAAATGTGTTCATCATTAATAAGTACTAGTAAATGATAGAATGTGCAAACATTATAAAATTAGAAATTTTATTCAATATATAATTCTAACCTTAAAATAACATTATAACATCAATATTTTTAATTGAATGAATTCTTACCACATTGTGGATAAATATATCTTGAATTACTATCTACAAGAATATTTGGATACTTTGTCACGTAATTATGATTAACTATCTCAGCCTCATTCACGATAGTTTTGCAACTCCACAAGTTTATTTAAAATCTGCTGAAATTAAATTTATTTCTTCAATATATTTATTATATATTGAAGATGTATAAATAATTTTACTGTAATATATAATTGACTAAGTACATCTAATTTACTAAGTACATCTAATGAATTTATTTTGCTTCTTTAAAGAAAAAAACTTTAGAGTGGGTACAAAGAGAGTGATGCCATTGCATGTACCTAATGCTGATTGGTTCCGCCATTTGTAGCAAAACTTCCGATTAATTGTCAGATTAGATAGTTGCAGAGTACAAACTATGAAATAACCAGGGTCGGAAAACCAAACAGAGGGTTCACAATTGCCACTTAATCCTGCTGAAGAAGATGTTAGATTAAGTTAAATAATAATACAATAATAATAAATACAAACATTATACTTACTTTATAAATATTTTCTTGTTGCTATGTAATGAATAATATTAGACAAAATATTTTTTAATCATTTTTATATAGACATTTTTTGGCGAGATGGTACTCTGTGCAACAGTTGTAATAATACTAGCAAAGACGTTAAAATAAATTATTTTTCAAAAGATATTTATCCGCCGAAATGTATGGATAAAAAAATGCCAATTTGGCAAATAAAATATTATCATGCAGCATTATGTGAAGTTATATATTCTATTGTAATATATATTTGCATATTTAATTTTACACTTTATTTTTAAATATTTGCTGAACTTTATATTTTATATTTATATTTTACTTTTAAATACGTGCACACTTTACACTTATTACATATTTTTAATTTATTGTATTTTTGTGTGTTACATTATTATAATTATTATATTTTTTTTGAAATAGTAAAATTTCTTTCTTATTTTTAAGTTTTATTTTACGTCAAATGTGGGAAAAAACATGAATCGATGGAACAAAAAATTAAATACAGCAATTTCAACAATATTTGGAAGAATTAGTAATTCAAATAAAAGAAAAAACTGAAATTAATCATAAGTTCAATTTAAATTTTATTACCATTTATTATTGTCTTAGTTGCATTAGAAATAATAAAAAGATAGTTAAGTATATAATTGTTAATGGCATACAACACTATATTTTAATAATTAATTCAATAATCAATTTAATAATAATTTATTTTTTCATCATTTTCATAATTATTACTAATTAGATAATATTATTTATTTTCATTCAGAAAATGCTCTTGATTTAAATGAAATTGAACAGTCTTTGACAATAATGTCTGCAACAGATTATGATGTACTGTTACAATATTTATAAAGGAAAACAAAAGAAAAACAATGGCAATCAGAAAATCTTTTATCTGATATCGAAGAAAAAGCAGCAACTCAACAAATAAGTGAAAAAACTGTAGAAGAAGAAATAATCGAATTATATATTGATGAAAACATTATATAAGACGACACATTAATTTTAGAACAGGAATGCAGTTTGGATAGATAAAATTTATCGTTGAATTTATCGTTCATATGTTGAAAAAAATTAGAAAAACTGCTTCGGAAGTCAAAATCGTTATAAATGAGTAAAGAAAAAGAGACGTTTGCAAAACAAATATAAAAACAGGATTAAGGAATTAGAAAAGCAAGTATGTATTACTAAAAAGTTTTCTACAATTGTTCGACATTTTTTTAATGAAGATCAGATAAAGCTCTTAATTAAAAAATATAAAAAAGTTATAAAATGGTGTAATGCAACGTTAGTCAAAGCATATCATTTAAAATTTGCTTGTGGCGTATCAGGATATAAAGAGGCATCAGGGCTTTCCACTTCCGTCTATTAGAACATTAAATAGAAAACTTGAAAAATTAAAATTTCGAAATGGATTATTGTATGCTTTTGTGTACTTTTTTTAAGTATAAAAATTTCACAATTCAGTAATAGTAAAGATAAAGACTGTGTAGTCATTTTAGATGAAATAAATATAACTCTAGTGTTTTCTTAAGTACATCAACATTTATCTCTATTAGAAAAAGTAACATTACCTAATCATAATCAAAACGAAATTGCGACACACTATTTAGTATTTATTAGGTGTACAAAAAAGTTCTGAGCTTTTTTTTGTAAAATTCAATCTTTATTCGTATGTAATCGTACGGAAATGGCTTGCTGCGTAACGCCAAGCTGTTCTGCAAGCTCCTTTTCAG
>Ga0157363_1007595_pt1 | contig 10266 bp, 4 predicted proteins | sample AttsexASBM1_FD_111477 | JGI IMG/M metagenome (GOLD analysis project Ga0157363, IMG submission 111477) | Fungus gardens microbial communities from leaf cutter ant in Ribeirão Preto, State of São Paulo, Brazil - Atta sexdens ASBM1 | ecosystem: Host-associated > Fungi > Mycelium > Unclassified ...
TATTAAATTAACCAATATTTGATTTCTGTATAAGAATATATATCGTATAACCATCGCAAATATCAAGAAGATCGATTTTTTTTCAAACTGCACATGTGTTCGTACCTCAGTGCAGTTTCGAAAATATTTGACACGGCACGATGCGGTGCGGCGAGTCATCGCAATTGCGAAAGCAATCCTCGAGAGCACCGAAAGAGTATTTGCTCTAATTAAGCGCGCTCAATTGCGCGAGCGCGATTTACGGGGCGGCGTGAGTGTTGAAAATTCGCGAATTTCGCTTTAACGAAACGCGCTTAATTTAGGCCGGTCGTTTCGCCACCAGTAATAAAGCGAAGTGAACCGATAAAGGAGAGGCTGGGGAGGTGTCCGTTTGACTGTCCATCGTGGCCGTGCTCTGTAATAAAGGCGGCTTCCTCCTTTGCCCTGCTCCATTGTCTTTACCTTCCTCGTCTTTCGGCCTCCGCGACCGACTCGTTATCCGGCCGCGCTGCGCCGTCTCTCTACGTTTCTCTCTTTTCTGTGCTGGCGAAGACGGTTCCTGCATCCCGCGTGGGCTCTCCGCCACGTAAGTAACGTTATACCGACACTGTTAAGGATCATTTTGCTCCACAGAGTCGCCGTACGTAAAACGGCACAGATCGTTTCTCCTGACCGTAAAAATGGCATTTAGGACTGTAATACTGTTGAGACTCGCGTAGCCATTTAACTTCGTGTACGTATAAGCTGCGTTGTTTCGAAGTGTTCGGCAGCTTCGTCTGTGCGAACTAATTCGACGGAGAGCATGAAATGATATTGTTCAAAAAACTGGAAAGCTACAGGAAATCTCAACTATTTCTCGAATAAAAAAATTTCTTGAGAATTGCACGGATATATTCTCAAACTTTCATTTCGAGATTTAAATAGCATTTGTTATATTTCGATACTATTCGTATTCGAGAATTTTCATTTATAATTCAATTTCATTGTTCTAAATTGTATTTGACAACGATATTTCAAACAGTCGAAAATAAAGACACTATGGCAAGTTATATCCGTAATTTATCCTCACCGCCAATTAACGTGGAATGTAATTCACGGGGCAATTATTTTTGATACCCGTTACGCGACGACGTGTCGACAGCCGTGCGACGGTTAGCGTGTAATCACTTTCCTGTTTTATGAAAGAATTGCATTTTCTCAAAGCGGGTGACGTTCCTAAATACGAGTACATATAACTCTCAAATAGTTTCCAATTAAAAACACATCGCTATAACATTCTATTTCTTTAAAATTGCTAGTCTATTTTTGGGATTTCAATACAATTACAGTTTTGATTTTTTAGAAAGATCTCTACAATTAATTATAAAAAAAAAATTTGAGAATGTTAATATCTTTTGCATTTTCAGAAATTAATTGTAACTTCTTTATTTCAATCAGAATTTATCTGAATCGCAATGCTTCTCGATATACTGAAGGAAAAATGTTTGGATATTTGTGATATTATAATTGCAAAATAAAATATACATATAATAGTAAAAAATATACAGCTGTCACCGAAAATAATTATATAAATTATAGTTAAATTATGATAATTGTTATTTTTTTCTCTCACTGTAGAACTCTCTTGAGGCGTTATCTTTGGATTCAAACACCAAATTTTCAATTGAAATTTCGCTTGGCACGACATTAAATCATTACTTCTTTTTGAAACGTATCAGAATTCTAAAGTTTTTGGCGGAAGAGCTCAATAAATTATACCGAAATTCCGCAAACGGGATGCTAACTTTACAGAGATTGTTCTTCTTCCTTTTAGCCATCGTCATCCATCCGAGAATCCGGCTGAGTGCATTTGGCGACGGTGCCGGGACTCGTTGCGGTTCTGGTTTCTGGTACTGGATTCTGGACCACTGCCGCCACCGCCGTCGCCGTTGGACGGGGCCCCGATTAAAATGGAAACAAATGAAGTTGGACGTAATGAGGTCCTGCGGTGAGGGAGAACCCGTTCTTTAATTTATTCCCCTTCCCTCCCATCATGTTACGGTCTTGCTCTCTTTATCTTTCTTTTTCTTCTCGGCCATCTCTTTTCTTCGTCGTCCTAACTCGCCCTCTCTTTCGTTCTCCCCCGTTTCTCTCCAACATCCGTGTTCGCGGAGAACTTCTACTTCTTCGAGCGTTCACTTGAGGGACGATCCAGTTTTCCCGAGCATGAACGTATTCGCAATGAATGCCTTTCGTCAATTCTCCGCTCAATTTGGCATATTTGTCTCTTGTCAACTGTCTGCTTAAAATTTCATGTACTTATATTTCTGACAAAATTATCGAGTCGAAATTAAATTTAAAAGAGTAGAAACTCACGAATTTTTTTGCAAATTAAATCTCAATGAATAATAAATAGTATTAATATTTAAATCATACGTACGTTGATAATAAAAACTAAAATAAAAATGATAATAAAAAATTTTAAACTTTCATGTATAAGTCTTTGAAGTTAGTAAATTTTAATCTGAAGGAATTTAGATTTGAGATTCAGATGGAGAATTAGCTGCGTGCACGTGGGTACACGAACATGAAATTTACATGCTCATAACATCCGGAGGAGTCTGCTACCGATTACTTCTTAACTACGTTTAAGATCGAAACCGACTCTTCCGATCCTGCGACAATGGATTCTGACCATGTCGGTTGACATTATAAATCGCAATCAGCGAGCACGCTGCCACAGAAAAAGAATGAGAATGGAGAGAGGGAACGCGAGAAGATAAGTGAGAAAGAGGTGGAGAAAAGAAGATTCATTGTGTAAGCTCGGAAATATTTGTGATACGAAAAGCGAATTTACAGATGCGTTTAAGAAAAAAAAATGAGGAATGGGATAAAATTCGCGATTGCCAGAACTTGAAGGCGTTTCTAATGTTCTACGATGTTGAGTCAAGACGACATAACTCTTTTCTCGTGCTCGAAAATATATATTTATAAAATATATTTTTACAAGATAAAGAGAAACTGTCGCTCTCTTACTTTGAAAGGAATACAACTCAAAAAACATGATTTTCAAGTTATTACCACGAATGAGTTCAGTAAATATCACCACTTCAATCTCATCAGAAGTGAACCAATTTAACATTACAAAAAATCGTGACAACAAAAATGTTGGTTTTTTTTTTTTTTTAAGAATTGTGAAGAAAAATGACCAAAAGATATTTGATCATTGTTAAAAATATATTATTTTTATCAATATTATATATGATTAGTTAATAATTTTCTGCTTCAAAAGCATTTATAGTATTAAGTGAACATAGTCTAAGAATTCTTTGATAGAATAATCTCCTTCACCCGTTTACGATTAATTTTTTGAGTGTGTTTTTGAAGCAAGGCAGCGATGCGTTCGTAACAGTGATTGTTCCACTTTGCTTAGAAAATGACAAAGTACAATAAAAATGACGTTAGAAGCGGGTTTCTCTGATGAGAGAGTGCGCAGTTAAATATAAATATGCGCGGGTAAAAAAGTCTTTTAGGCGTCCGTGTGCTCTCACAAGATTACCCATCGGAATTCCACTGTATGATATTGCACGTGCAGCAATTTCGTCTACCCATGCCAATGGGATGAACCTAACCTAACCTCGGCGTTACGCCGAGGTGAGATGCGTGTAGGAAAGCCTGTACCAAATCCTCTTACGTGCGCTCATAAATAGGTATATCGATATAGCGAACGAAAATACACGACGCCACAGATGCGAACCAATCTCGATCTTGTGAGTAAATAAAACAAATCGTTACTGCCTATCGTCGAGATGAATCATTGCCGATGCGATTCGCTGCTTATGCAATATATATTCTTTTTGTGAATTCACCGACCACATTATCGCATATTGCTAACATCATTTTAAACAATAAAAGAACAAATTAAAAGACGAATGAGAGTACGATAACGGCGATAAGTACGTATAAATTTTCAGAATATATATTTACTCCATAGCTGATATTTATGGATGGTTCTTATATTATTCACAGCCTTGGCCAAAAATATTAAGTATCTTATTAATCATTATTTAAAATTTTTTAAACATTATTTAAAATTTAAAATAACGCAAAAATTTATAGCATTTGCTATAAATTATCTTTTGCATCAAAAATCTTTGAATTCATGTATAATGTCGGTAATTAAAATAACTATGAATAACAGTTTATTATTCTATTTTATTTTACATGGATGGAATAAACTATCTGTCGTACTATGATTCACATCAAGCTATAAGAATTTTTTTAATGATGACTTTCGGAGGGAAAAAACGGTTGGGGATAAATCTTTTTCCCTGTTCGCGACGTATTCCTATACGATGCACGAGAGAACGGCGAGAGAGAGACGGTGATCAATTACGAGGGGGAATGGCGGTCTTGCGAGGCGAAATTCAATTGCGTTAGAAAAACAGGCTGATCCGCTCGTCACAAACACGACATGGCTGTCCACTGGCGCAATCAGGAACGTTGCTACCAAGTTCGGGTTATGCTTCCTCGTGTTCGGAGCTGAAGGCACCGGCGGCAATGGTCGAAGTTTCATACGAATCTGAAGGCGGAGCCCAAGCAAGCGACCGAACGCAAGAAAAGGCATAGTAATGTAGACAAAGCGGCAAAATAGATTCAGGTTCGCCGCGTAAGTAGAAGAACCACCGTTGTCGGTTGATACAAACGGATGTGATCATTCACATGCGTAAAAGCAAGCCACTGTCCAATCGGGCGAGTAATAGGCTCACGATAACTAGTGATCTGGCAGGAATAGTTGCGTAAGCGTGATAATTATATTTATTAGACACGCGCGGAGAGAGAAGTCGTTAAATCAAAGCCCGTTCGTTAAAATGCTGCAAGAAGTTTGCTAATATTGTTCGCTTAATACATTTAGCTCGCGAAACATCCTGTTGAGAAACATTAAATGAAAAAAATAATCGTTGCAACAATGTTAATTTATTTTATATAAATTAAATAAAAGAGATTACTGTATATTTAGCATCTCTTGTAAAGATAACTGCCGAATTTCTAATTGTTATAATTACTTTACACAATCAACATCATCAATTATGAAAAAAAAGAAAATATATATTTATATAAAACATATAAAGAAAATATATAAATAAATAAAAAATATAAATATATAGATATATTGCACATATTTGTATATTTCATAGATAATACATATGTATATATCTTCTTTTTATACATAAAATATACGTTAATTTTTTTCACGAGACTAAACAACATTTTTTCTTTTTCAATATATATTGTCTCATTACTGCGCTAAGAATTCGCGAATTATCGCAAATTATCGCAATTGTCGCGTTCGAGATCTCATCGCGAGTTTTCTCGGTATTGTTAATGTAACTGTTACGATCCTAAGACCCAATGTCCATCCTCTTACGCAATGGAACGCAATACACGCAGAATATGCGTATACACGTACGTGAAGGCGCGTCGAAGATTCAATAGCTCGACGCAGATGGCATGTATTGCGATCGATAGTAACGAACGAGTGAATTTTCCACCTTAAATAGGCAAGACGATACGTCCCGCTATGGTGAAAAATGAAAGGCGTAGCCTTCGGGCGATCGCTCTTCTTTTTCCTCCATGTTTTAAGCGAGAAGAAAAAAAAGCTGATTTAACAAATCTCTAATAAACTTGTTTTCAGATTCGCGAATGCGCTGTGAAGCGAAACCGCGACAAGTGATTTCTTTGGGAAATAAAAATATAAATTTGCGCGATTATTTAATGCGCGTTTAATGACGCAATCGTACTATAATTTCATACTGTATAAATTTTGTGTCTATATATAATATAATGATTTTACTGAAGTATCTAAAAGTTTATTTAGCTGCAAATCTGAAAATAATTTTTTTTGGACCGTTAAAATAATTATGTGAATCGTTCACAAGCATAGTATTGCAAAAAGTTTTTCTAGCAACCAGCTTGAGCGTTCTACGTAATTATTGTCAGATCTATATATAAATTTTTAGATACTTTTGCAAAACCATTTTTTCCATGTGTAAAAAAGAACAGAAATATATAAATTTATCTAAATACAAATCTGAAAATAATTTTGTTAAACTATTAAAATATAATAATGTAGGATGTTCAAGCACAATGAGCAATACTGCAAAAATGTTACATCATCCAAAAGTAACAATTTCTTCAAGTTTTTACTCGGTTTAGTTTTTCACTTGGTTTTTTAGTCTGTTAAATTGTTAACACAAATAACACAATTTAAATTATCGATATAATATACCTATTTACATTTCTAATATTTATATTTTGAGATAGTACATTTTTTTTCGAACGTTATTACGAATCCTATCACCGGAACAAGTTGTCACAACGATTACTATGCTCGCTTAACTACTTTTTCGATTTATACCTAGATAAATCTCACTTTCTCTACGCTTATATCCGTATATCCATCTCGAGCGGACACATTTCATTCAGAGTCATGCTAATGAAGGATGATTACGCCAAAACACACATTATCAGCGTTTTCGATCTGACAACGTGAAATCGGTAATCGACTGCTGGTCATGACGAATCATTGACGTTTACATTTAACCGTGACAATGCTTATACAGTATACAAGAGAATGTAACTTTTGCGTCGTTCGTTATGATATCGATATCGAGGATCTTATGCGAGAAATTTATTCTTGACGCGATTAACGCGAGAGATGAAGGACGCGAGGCAGGGAATTTGAAAGTATTTTGATTATTTTGTTACCGCGTCTCGTTAGGCCGAATTAATTAGCCGCTCCGCTAATGGCTACCATTTTCAACGCCTCCCTTTCGCGTTTAATGTACATGTCTCTCTTATATTCTCCCTCTACCGTATTAACGAGAGCTCGAAAGTAAAGAGTACGTGTGCATCGAGCTACCGTCGGTGGCCTCGATTTGTCAACCCATTAGACAAATCCCAAGTAGGAACTAGAAGTGTCAGGGCTTACGTCGGATCTGTAAGCTGTCGTCTATCTCGCAAGGAGACAACTTTCATTATCGTCATAAATACCTTCACGTTACCTGGAGAGCGCTTTTCGAAAAATTCATGTCTAGATATCCATCATAAATCATCGGCCACTATAAAGAAATGGATGACATGTATTAGCAGTAACGAGAGCCGGCGTTTGACATGTGTCACATCTTAAATATAAAACCGCGGGATAAATAAGGATTATTCTGCGTCAAATAAAGGAACAGCGCAAAATAGGTTCACGTCTCTTTGCTCTGACAAATGGGATCATCCGCCTTGAGTTATAATATGTGTGTCAAGTGAGTATCAAAAATTAATTGCATAGTATCCTGGAATGATACCGATATATAGATACCGATATATAGACATATACATCGTATTTTTATACGCGATGGCATTTATGACACGCGGAGTATGTATCCGTAATAACATGTCGATTCCGGTTTTATAACGCGACCGTGTATATTACTTAGCGAATTTGACAGCGCATATATCGCGTCCGGCCTGCTTTTCCTCGAGTAATCGATCGATCGTGACACACACACGCACGGTCCACCTTCGACGATATCTTAATTGCACCGAAGAAATTAATTCGCCGTTGCTCCACCGAGATATTGCCGTCAGATTAATCCCCCGATGTCTCCCTTCTCCCTCCCCCCCCCCTCACCGAAGATCCCGCCCGTTCGTCTCTGATAGCGGTTTCGTAATTATTTTTTCAAGCTCGAGAATTGGTTAGGTACCCTTAATCTGTTTATTACGACGAAGCGCCGAGGCGTGCTGCACGTCCGTTAATCCAGTTCTCAAGCGCAGTCGCCCTGATTACTTCGGTTAATGAAGGTTTAACATGAAAAAACGGATGCTGCGTGAGATCGCGTTCGCCTTTGCGGAGCACGAAATTTGCAGATCTGCATTCACCAGCGAGAATTATGCCGAGCTGATTCTACCGTCCAATTAGCTGTCAATTAACATTACAAAGGTACAAGCTGCCCCTTCAAATTGGAGGTTGCCGCGATATGACAACGAGAGGAATCGGGGCGCTCGCCATAAACTATAAAATGCGATAAAGAATTGAGAGAGAGAGAGGGAAGGGAGATAAGAATCAAAACGTGCGCCGGAAAAGAGCCGAGGGTGGGATCGGCAAAAAGAAAGGAGGGATAAAGAAAGACGAGAACCAAGAGAGTGCGGGGACGAAAGAGCCGCGGACAGGTGGTTTGCATACGCGTGCTCAACGCAACGTGCGTGCAACACGCGGGCTGAATTTTAATTTTCACTCAGCCGCGGCTGGGGATATATTAAAGCCCGCGGTGTTTACGCTCTTCCGCCTTCTCGACGTATGCTCTCTCGTGAAAATTCAATTCGCACAGCGAGAAACGTAAGAAGGCGGACGGTATATACGCGAGCGCCTTGGGCTCATATCTGTGCAATCGCTCGGCTCGATCAATCGACGTATGAGCGCGTGGTCGCGGTTACGCATCGACTACCAGGCCGCTATCAATGGACGCGCCCACGCGTGTTCTCGAGAGATCGACATGTCCCTCTTTCCCTCTCGAAGCGGCCCGCAGTCGAGTCGCACGCAAGGTCGTTTAATTCTTATGCGCTTTCAGAAAATATAATATATAGATTTCGCGAATGCAAATGAAAGAACGCTCGTTTCGCTTTCTCTTTCTTTCTCTTTCTCTCTTTCTCCTTCCCTTTATGCGATCAAAGTGAACAGCGGGTGGCAATCGAGTTTCACAATGTAAGATATATATGTATCAATACTCTGTTCGTGCAAAGAAGTAAAGAATACGAGCGAGCAGAATTTCAATCGTCAAAATATGATTTTTCATTTTTTCAGAAAATAGATTCGTGAATGCAAATGAAAGAACGCCAGTCCGATTTCTCGCTCCTTTTTTTCTCCTTCTATACAACCAGAATGAACAGCGGGTGACAATTGAGATTCATAATATAAGATATATATGTATCTATATATGTATCAATATTCTGCTTGTGTAAGAAGGTAAAGGGAGCAAGCAGAAATTTCAATCGTCAAAATATAATTTTTCATTTTTTCCAAAAAAAATTTCGCAAATGCAAATGGAAGAACGTCAATTCGTTTTCTCACTCTTTCTTTCTCTCTTTCTCCCTGCGGCCAAATTGAACAGCACGTGGCAATTTGAATTCATAGTAGAGAATATATATGTATGAATATTCTATTTATGTAAGAAAGTAAAAGGATATGAGACGAGCAGAAATTTCAACCTTCAAAATTCGACCTTTTATTTTTTCAGAGAAATATAAGAATGCGCTGGTACATAAATATACATGACCGAAGTGGCACAATTTAGATTCATAATACAGAATAATACATACATATATGTATCAATATTCTGTATAAGAAAATAAAAGGATATATGAGACGAGCAGAAATTTCAACCGTCAAAGTGATTTTTTTATTTTTTCAAAGAAATATAAGAATACGATGGTTGTGTATAAACATAATTCGTATTCATATCAGAATCCCTGTTTCCTATCGCGATGTGTTCCCTGAAGTTGTTTAATCTTATAAGTTACATCCCTACGAGCTTATGAGAGCAGTCGGGATGAAAAAAAGGACTCGTAACGAGTATCCCTATCCCCTAGTTGTGCACGTGATGTGTATATTCAGTAATATCTTCGAGAGTTGGAAATCGACGCCGCATCGTGCGTGGTGTTGCGTTTAGTCGCACTCAAACGTCAGCTGCCGGATTATCAATGAGCACGCCCACGCACACTTCTCTTTCTCTCTTCTCTCTTTCATCTCCTCAAGACGAGTTTTTTTTTTAGATGTCGACATATGCGCGCCCAATCGATTCGCAATTACGCGCGAATCGCTTCGTAAGCGCAAACTCGTAAACTCGGCCGAAGAAAGAGCCAGCGCGTCGGGAAAGCTTCCTCCACGCGTGGCTTCGCCCACGCGTGGAAATTATTCCGAGGTTGATAACCTTTTACCAAGAAAAGAAAGAAAAAGCGATTTCTCTCTATAAGCTGCAGACAATGATGATTCTGTTTTCATTCATAGGCTCTTTCAGGCATTGCAAAACTTCTTTAGCCACATTATGTTCATTCTAGTAATGCCTTTTGAAAATTTCCTTTATAAATCCATCACATTGAAAATAATTAAAATAACAAATACGAAGAAGTAATAATTTAAGTATATAATTTAGAGTATATGAAAAAAATGATTTTTTTGCTGAAATATCTAAAAATTTAGTTGGATACAGATCTGAAAATAATTTTGTTACGTTGTTACTTCATAAAAATAATTATGTAGGA
>Ga0157363_1007596_pt1 | contig 10265 bp, 11 predicted proteins | sample AttsexASBM1_FD_111477 | JGI IMG/M metagenome (GOLD analysis project Ga0157363, IMG submission 111477) | Fungus gardens microbial communities from leaf cutter ant in Ribeirão Preto, State of São Paulo, Brazil - Atta sexdens ASBM1 | ecosystem: Host-associated > Fungi > Mycelium > Unclassified ...
CGACGGCGTTGTCACCCCCGAAAACTTCTCTGGCCACCGCGAGCCCAACGGCACGCCGGAGCGGAGGAGGGAGAGCGAAGAAGAGGTGCGCGGGGAGGGGGGGAACAGCGCCTGGGGCAAGCTGCTGCGGGAAAGCGAGACGCAGGTATCAGGATATTCTCAGAACCTGCGCATGCAGGGGCAATACCTGGATCGTGAGACAGGGCTGCACTACAATCTGTTCCGGTATTATGACCCGGACTGCGGAAGGTTTACGCAGCAGGACCCGATAGGGCTGGCGGGGGGGATAAACCTTTACCAGTATGCGCCGAATGCGCTGGGGTGGGTGGATCCGTGGGGGTTGAGCCGCGAGTGTAGTGGTAAAACAAAACCTGATTTCTATGTTGGTCCAAATGGCCCTAGTTCGACTATGCCTTCTACAGCATATCGTTATATGGATAGCAAATATGCTCCACAGACAATAGAAAATAAATCAGCCCCGTTAAGTTATTTTGGGTATACGAAATATAAATCTGCACATGAAGCCAGGGACGCCTATCAAATTTTTTATGAGAAAGGTAATCCTGATTCATGGAGTGATGCACGTTTATTAGGTGAGTTTGATACATTACAACTGTATAAAAATGGAGTGCCTCAGGTGCAAGTACCTCTTGCCAATGGTGGTCGAGGGCCTGGATATGAGCTTTTCACCAGTGCATATCCTGAGTATGGTAAAGGTGGGGCATTACAGTTGCTACCAATCGAACGTAATTACCCTGTTATTTTTGAACGTGTTACTATAATTCCGGAGTAAAAGCGATGACAGATGAAGAGTTACGAAAGAATCTTGTTTTTTTAATAAAAAAATATGTTCCGGAAAGTCAACAAAAAGCATTTTATGATGATATATCAAAGTCTACTGTGCCAGTGAAAGGTATTTTAGCTGACTTTAATAAAATCAAAACCAGAACTGTTGATGAAGTTGATGGAGATTTAATACGGGATATTTACTTTTATTTTTGTTGACAGATAATTACGTGGGTGATTTATTTTTCCGTTCGTTTTTTATATTTTTTTGGTTGGGAATGGCTCGGTAAAGAGATGAAAATTATCTTTACCGGCAATCAAAATATCAGCAATGGCGTTTAGGAAATTATTAGTTACGCTGATCTCACAGAAAAAAAATAATTGAAAATATTTAATTATGCTGGTGATTTGTATAATGGAGAGGACTAAATCAGGCGGTTAGTTGTTGCCGAATATCCTAATTAAACTATAATGGGGGTTTCAGGGTTTGCGCTTGTTACTAACATGCTGCTCAAAGTTTGAGCAGCAGGGGAAGGGTGCTTCCCCTATCAGTTTTCATATTACAGCTAATCATTAACCCCTTAAAGAATTTCACAAGCATTTTATTTTTAATGGACTGACCCCACATTATCGGTAGAACGATAATAAAAATCGAGGTAATGTAATGAATGATAAAAAAATACAAATAGTTGAGCTACTGATTTCACATAGTCAAATGTTGTTACGATCCAGAGACTATGACGAAAAGCTGAATTACTGGGGAAAAGGCAATGTTTCTCAAGGTGCTGTTCTTCACAAAGATTATGTTATATTCGACCCATTACCAGAGGACGCATTTGGAGCCAACGTCAATATCAAAATAGATAATTCTTTTATATTAGATGAAACTGCTCAACGCTGCATTGTAGTGCCATTTTTTATTACAAATAAAAATAAGCTTCAGGTCGCATGATTGAATTTAAATTCAACCCGATTACCGGTGAGCTAAACCTTGATGGTCTTCCTTTAAAAATAGATACTGAAGAAGGCTTTTGTAAGTGTGATTTATACCACGAATTAGTAAAACGCAAAGCTGTAAATAAAAATATGTCGAATCACTACCTTGTTGACTCAGTAATGTTTTTCGATAAAGAATTTCAAGTTACTATACGCCCGGTGTGCTATGGTTTTCATTTTATGCTTCATCTTGTTGATAAAAATAGTCAATACTATAAATCATTAAATGATTGGAATGCACGAACTAATGTTCACATGCTAAATGAATCAGTGAAAAGCCTGTCTGATTGGCTGAAAGAATCACTGAACCTGGACACGCCTGATACCACGGAAACAGACATCATTAGGTGGAACTTTGAGTGGGGGCGGGTTTCAGTCTCATATGAGACAAAGTCATTTAATCATGGGGTATATATAGTTTGGAATATAAAGTAGTCACTTCCAAAAAAGGTGGTTTAGATATGTTAGAAATGAAACTTGATGTTCATACTGGATTTGTAGAAATTAACAACTACCCCATCGAATTAAAAGATGTTGATACTTTTAAAAATTCCGCATTTTACAAGTTTTTTCTCGCCATTGACTACAGTAGGTCCTTTTTATTTCGCTATCGATAATGTTAAATGGAAAGATCAAGTTTTCATTTTGGAACTGAGGCCTTCAGCATTTTCTTTTTCTCCATCATTATTCCTTACTAGTAAGGATGGAAGTTTTTATAAAACGTTAGAGGATTGGGATAAAAGGGCTAGTCTGAGTAATTTATCGGATGAGCAGCAGCGTTTGACAGTATGGGTTGAGAATGAAATAACATCAAAGCCTAATCTTAAAATTAACAATCCCCCATATGGATTTCAATGGAGGCATGAATGGGGAAATATTGTTGTACAGTCTAATGAAAAAAGCTTCGATTGTGGTGTTTATATAGAATGGAATGTTTGACTAAATGATGTTAATGATTAATAAAATCCTCCATTTCTTATAGCCTTACTTTTTTATTGATAAACTTAAAATTTAAATAATGAAACTTACTAATCGACTGAAAAAGAAGTTATTAGTCCTTGATGGCATTGACAATGATTTCATAGAGTATGGAAAGGAAATAACATGCCCTGAATGCGAGGGGGTAATAGTCTACTCTATCGTAAACTCATATGAGTTTGACACGCTCACAGAAGAGGTAAAATGCTTTTTGGTTAAGAAAATGAGAGGTGTGAAGCTTGATAGTGAACATAAGAAATATAGCTATGATGAAAGCCAATTAGATGTTTCGAAAAACACATGTTCAAAGTGTTTAAAAGAGTTTTCCGCTATATTAACGTATAAAGAAGTGCAGCCAGCCCGATACCGGGTATATCTTGTGGGGCTTTTTGAAGGTGATTTGAAGCAGATCAAACTTTAAACGTTGAGGTTTACAAATGATTGAAAATCTCATTTGTATTAAAGAAAAAGACCTGCTTCAATGGGCATGTGGTGAAAGTAACATACTGGTTAGTGTGCCATTTTTAAGCTATGCATTGGTCGACTTAACACGCCAGTTAGTCTTTGTGTTAAGCGAGCCTAAGCCATTACCAACCGTTTTGACCATCTTCAATGTGCAGGGCGAAAAACTATTTTGGTCTGCCCCTCCTGAAGGTGCGACTTTCTATTACTTAACATTCAACCTGTCAAAGGAAGTGATCGTTGTCTGAAGCTATCCAGCAAAAAAAAAATGGCTGGCATGATTGGTTTTATTCCTGGGATATGAAGCGTAACGTGTTGTCTCAATCGGGCCCTGCGTATTAAGTTCAAAAGCGCCAAAAAAATGATAACTATAACCGGTGGCAAAAAAGGAACTGTATCAGCAGTTATATCAAGCAGTTTAAAAAAGGCTACGAGGAAAAAGATGACTACGGTTTACATTGTCATATTGACGTATATAAACCCCTTGAGGAGGTTGACCCAACGATACCTTCTCATGTTGAGTGACTAAAAAAGGGTATTCAGAGGGGATATTTCTGACTTCCGGAAGACGGATCCCAAGAACTGGTGGGGTCATTCTCGCTAAATCTGAGAGTCCTGCATCTCTTAAAGAGCGCTAGCGCGAGGGCTCTTTTCAGGCGTTAGGCTTGTGTCTGCCGAAATCATTCCCTTAGATTCCAGCATGAAAACTGATCTCTTAGACAATGTGTTTTAACCTCACAATAAAAAAATCCACGCCAAAGCGTGGATTTTTTTCATTCAAATCAAACGTTAAACAAGAAGTTCATCACGTCGCCATCTTTAACGATGTAATCTTTCCCTTCCGCACGCATCTTGCCTGCTTCTTTCGCGCCTTGCTCACCCTTGTAGGTGATGAAGTCTTCAAACGCGATAGTCTGCGCACGAATGAAGCCTTTCTCGAAGTCGGTGTGGATCTTACCGGCCGCCTGAGGCGCGGTCGCACCCACAGGGATGGTCCACGCACGCACTTCTTTTACACCAGCGGTGAAGTAGGTTTGCAGGTTCAGCAGCTCATAGCCCGCGCGGATCACGCGGTTCAGGCCCGGCTCTTCCAGACCCAGCTCGGCCATGAACTCTTCACGGTCGGCGTCGTCCAGCTCTGCAATATCAGATTCAACGGCAGCGCAAACCGCAACCACTACAGAACCTTCAGCCGCGGCAATTTCACGCACTTTGTCCAGATACGGGTTGTTCTCGAAACCGTCTTCGTTAACGTTGGCGATGTACATGGTTGGCTTCAGGGTCAGGAAGCTCAGATATTTAATCGCTGCTTTGTCTTCGTCAGTCAGGTTTTTCAGCGCGCGCAGCATGCCGGCGTTTTCCAGCTGTGGCAGACATTTTTCCAGTGCAGCCAGTTCCGCTTTCGCGTCTTTGTCGCCGCCTTTGGCTTTCTTCTGCACGCGGTGAATGGCGCGCTCGCAGGTGTCGAGGTCAGAGAGGGCCAGCTCGGTGTTGATGACGTCGATGTCGTCAGCCGGATCCACTTTGTTGTTAACGTGGATAATGTTGTCGTTCTCGAAGCAGCGCACAACGTGGCCGATCGCTTCGGTTTCACGGATGTTGGTCAGGAACTGGTTGCCCAGGCCTTCACCTTTGGAAGCGCCTTTTACCAGGCCCGCGATGTCCACGAACTCCATGGTGGTTGGCAGAATGCGCTGCGGCTTCACGATTTCCGCGAGCTGGTCCAGACGCGGATCGGGCATAGGCACAACGCCGGTGTTCGGCTCGATGGTACAGAACGGGAAGTTCGCCGCTTCAATACCTGCTTTGGTGAGCGCGTTGAACAGGGTGGATTTGCCCACGTTTGGCAGACCGACGATACCGCATTTGAATCCCATTTCTAAATCACCTTAATATCTTGATAATCAATCCGTTAACGATAACCGATTGAAGAAAAGTAAATAACTACGCCTATTATACACGTAACCCGCGCGACGCGCGGTAAAAAAGCCCCAAGACGCCGATTATTGCGCTTTGAAAGCGTGCAGTCGATTGGTGGCTTTCGTCAGGCCGTCCTGAAGCCAAATCTCGGTGCAGCGGGCCGCTTCGTCCACCGCTTCGTCAATCAACTTCTGCTCAGAAACCGGGGGCTTACCCAGTACGAAACCAACAACTTTGTTTTTATCGCCCGGATGGCCGATTCCCACGCGCAAACGGTGGAAATTAGGGTTATTACCCAGTTTGCTGATGATGTCTTTCAGACCGTTGTGGCCGCCATGACCGCCGCCCAGTTTGAATTTCGCCACGCCTGGCGGCAGGTCCAGTTCGTCGTGCGCCACCAGGATCTCATCCGGATTGATGCGATAAAACGTTGCCATGGCCGCCACGGCTTTGCCGCTCAGGTTCATAAAGGTGGTTGGCACCAGCAACCGCACGTCGGCACCCGCAAGATTGATGCGTGAGGTATACCCGTAAAACTTGGGTTCTTCACGCAGGGGAGCGCGCAAACGCTCCGCCAGCAGATCAACATACCAGGCGCCGGCGTTATGGCGGGTTGCGGCATATTCTGCGCCCGGATTGGCGAGGCCGACAATCAGTTTAATCGTCACGATTTACTTCCTAATGGGTTCCAGATCTGGCGCGTAGTTTACTGTCTGGCGCGCCGCTTGACAAAGTTCTGCCTGCTGTACACCGAAATGCGAATAATTTCCTCTTTGAATAATTAGAATTTCAAGCTGTTCAATGTCTTATTTGTAAATTTTTGTCCGGGAGTTATCAGTAAATGTGATCATTCACGCAACTCATATAAGAGGCGTTGTCTATACTTTACACACAAGGAGAAGGGGCTTTTCCCCTGACAACCCAAAGTTCCGGAGGTGACATATGAAACGCAAAAACGCTTCAATGCTCGGTAACGTGCTAATGGGGTTGGGACTGTTCGTGATGGTCGCCGGTGTCGGTTATTCAATCTTAAACCAATTACCGCAGCTTGACCTCCCACAATACTTTGCGCATGGCGCGGTGCTGAGTATCTTCCTCGGTGCGGTACTGTGGCTCGCCGGGGCGCGCGTGAGCGGACATGAGGAAGTCTGCGATAAATACTGGTGGGTGCGTCATTACGATAAACGATGCCGCCGCGAACAGCGCAAGCATAGCTAGTGCCCCATAAAGAACACCGAAACGACTTCATCTGAAGTCGTTTTTTTTTGCATGACGCATTGACCCTCACGTAACGTAAGGCTTCAGAGTAACGACACTGGCAGAACAAAAGGAGCCGTTATGTTGATACAGGTGGGAGAACTGGCGAAACGTGCCGGGATCACCGTGCGGACTTTGCATCACTACGAGCAAACAGGGCTGTTGTTACCTTCTGCCAGAAGCGCGGCAGGCTACCGGCTTTATAACCTGGCGGATGTGCAGCGTCTGCATATGATCCAGACGCTGGCAAAAGCCGGGCTGGAGCTTGCCGAAATCAGGGATTTTCTGGAACAGCGTTCGCTGTCATTAGCCGAATTACTCGACGGGCAAATCACTCTGCTGGACAAGCAACTGCGTAGCATCCATACGCTGCGCAACCGGCTGGTGGAATTGCGTACCGGGCTGACCGACGATGCGACGCCGGATCTGGAATCCTGGCTACAGACTCTGGAGTTAATGAATATGTACGATCGCTGGTTTAGCAAAGAAGAGTTGCAGCAACTGCCGTTTGCGGTAGAGAAAGAGGCGCTGGCGGATATCTGGTCGGGGCTGGTGAGGGAGGTTAAACACTTGCTGGAACAGAACGTCAGCGTCACGGACGCGCGGGCGACCGATTTGGCTTCACGGTGGATGGAACGCCTGGAGCAGGATACCGCAGGCAAACCGGAATTTTTGACCCGCCTGAACGAGATGCACAGCGTGGAGCCGCAGATGCAGGAGCAAACCGGCATTACGCCGGAGATAACTGATTACATCACGCGGGCGTTTGCCGAATCAAAGCTCAGCATCTGGGAGAAATATCTCACTGCCGAAGAGATGGCCTTTACCCGGGCGCACTACTTTGACCGGATGATGGAGTGGCCGCCGCTGGTGGCGAAGCTGCATCAGGCGCAGCGAGATAATCTCAGTCCCGCTTCTGACGATGCGCAAAAGCTGGCAGAAAAGTGGCTGGTTTTATTCCAGTCCTATGCGGGAACAAACCCGCAGACCCAGCAAAAATTTCGCCTCGCCATGCAGCAGGAGCCGCATCTGATGAAAGGCACGTGGATGACGCCTGCCGTGCTTGAATGGCTCCAGCAGGCGATCGGGGTGATGATGCAAAGACGTGTCTCTGCATCAGATGACTCACAGATCCGCTAACGCAGCTTCACGGTTAGGGTAGAAGGACAATCGGCCAGGGATCGGCTGCACGCCTGCGCGCGCCATGGTGCGCAGGGGCTGGAATTCGAGGTTACTTATCCGCAGCTCGCAGCCTTCCGGCAGGCGGGCAACAAAGCGCTGGAAGGCATCCAGACCGCCGGCATCCAGCACCGGGACGGCATCCCACTTCAGCACCACAATCCGTTTGCCCGCGATGCGGGATTCCAGATCGCTGAACAAACCTTCCGCTGCGGCGAAGAACAGCGGACCAATCACGCGCAGCACCAGCACATCGTCAGGCACCTCAACGTTAACCGGGGAGAGACGCGTCATCTGCGCGATGCGGCGCATAAACAGCAGCGAGGCCAGCACTATGCCGACGCTGATAGCGATAACCATATCGAACAGCACGGTCAGCGACATGCAGATCAGCATCACGATAATGTCGTCTTTCGGCGCGCGGCGCAGCAGGTTAACCACCTTATGCGCCTCACTCATGTTCCAGGCCACCATCAGCAGCAACGCAGCCATGGCAGAGAGCGGAAGCCATGAAAGCAGCGGGGCAAGGATCAGCAGCGCCATGATCACCAGCAGGGAGTGAATGACCGCCGAAACCGGTGATGTCGCGCCCGCACGTACGTTCGCGGCGGAACGGGCAATCGCAGCCGTAGCCGTAATACCGCCGAAGAACGGTACAACGATGTTCCCTAAGCCCTGGCCGACCAGCTCGCTATTGGCTTTATGCTTAGTGCCGGTCATGCCGTCGAGCACGACGGCGCAGAGCAGGGATTCGATTGCGCCCAGCATGGCCATGGAGAACGCGGCAGGCAGCAGAGCGCGAAGGGAATCCCAGCTCAGGGTAAAGCTGGAACCCGGCATGTCCCACGGCAGAACCAGCTGCGGCAGCAGCTGCGGAATACCGCTACCCTGTGAGCCGTCCGCCAGAACATAGTGGAACTGGGAGCCAATGGTAGCGACCTGTCCACCGAGCAGGTTCACGACGCCCATCACCGCGCAGCCCAGCAGCAGAGCGGGGAGATGCCCCGGGAGACGAATACCTAAGCGAGGCCAGACGATGAGTGTGCCGAGGGTAACGATGCCAATGGCTGCATCCCCCGGGTTGGCCGTCGGCAACGCCATAAACAGTGCGCCCACTTTCTGTAAATAGTGCTCCGGAACATGGGCCATTTGCAGGCCGAGGAAATCCTTGATCTGCATGGTTCCGATGGTGATCCCAATCCCCGAGGTGAACCCCAGCGTGACGGAAAGGGGGATGTACTCAATCAGCCGCCCAAAGCGGGCCAGACCAAACAGAATTAAAAAGATGCCGGACATCAGGGTGGCAACCAGCAGGCCTGCCAGACCAAACTGTTGGGAAACCGGGTAGAGGATCACCACAAAGGCGGCCGTCGGGCCGGAGACGCTGAAGCGGGACCCGCCCGTCAGCGCAATCACAATCCCCGCAACGGCCGAGGTGTACAGCCCGTACTGCGGCGCGACGCCGCTACCAATCGCCAGCGCCATCGCCAGCGGGATGGCAATAATCCCGACGGTGATCCCGGCTATCAGGTCACGAACAAAGCGTGACGACGTGTATTTCTCTTTCCAGCAGGCGTCGATGAGGGCGCGAAAGGGCAGAACATGTGAGGAGGTTACTTTTTTCACAATTATCTATCATCCGTGTGCGCATCATCTGTCATATGAATGGCAGGTGAAGGAGGCATAAGTCATACAAATAAATACTATAAACAAAAAAACCCGCCGTAGCGGGTTTTTTGGCCGTGTTCGATCAGTGTTCGAACATTGCAGAGATCGATTCTTCGTTGCTGATACGACGAATTGCTTCGGCCAGCATCCCGGACAGAGTCAACGTACGCACGTTTGGCAGCGCTTTGATCTCGTCGCTCAGTGGAATGGTATCGCACACCACAACTTCGTCAATGACGGAGTTACGGAGGTTGTTTACCGCATTGCCGGAGAAGATCGGGTGAGTGGCGTAAGCGAATACGCGTTTCGCACCACGCTCTTTCAGCGCTTCAGCGGCTTTACACAGCGTACCGCCGGTATCGATCATGTCGTCCACCAACACGCAGTCACGGCCAGCCACGTCACCGATGATGTGCATCACCTGAGAAACGTTAGCGCGCGGACGGCGTTTGTCGATGATCGCCATGTCGGTATCGTTCAGCAGCTTCGCGATAGCACGCGCACGTACCACGCCGCCGATGTCTGGAGAAACCACAATCGGGTTGTCCAGATTCAGTTGCAGCATGTCTTCCAGCAGGATTGGGCTGCCGAATACGTTATCAACCGGCACGTCGAAGAAGCCCTGAATCTGCTCTGCGTGCAGGTCGACCGTCAGTACGCGGTCAACGCCGACGCTGGACAGGAAGTCAGCGACAACTTTAGCGGTGATTGGCACACGCGCGGAACGGACGCGACGGTCCTGACGTGCATAACCAAAGTAAGGAATAACAGCAGTGATACGGCCAGCAGAAGCACGACGCAGCGCGTCGACCATAACAACCAATTCCATCAGGTTGTCATTCGTTGGAGCACAGGTGGACTGGATGATGAAAATATCACCACCGCGTACATTTTCATTAATTTGTACGCTGACTTCGCCGTCGCTAAAGCGACCTACAGCGGCGTCGCCGAGGGAAGTGTACAGGCGGTTGGCAATACGTTGTGCTAGTTCCGGGGTGGCGTTACCAGCAAAAAGCTTC
>Ga0157363_1007597_pt1 | contig 10265 bp, 5 predicted proteins | sample AttsexASBM1_FD_111477 | JGI IMG/M metagenome (GOLD analysis project Ga0157363, IMG submission 111477) | Fungus gardens microbial communities from leaf cutter ant in Ribeirão Preto, State of São Paulo, Brazil - Atta sexdens ASBM1 | ecosystem: Host-associated > Fungi > Mycelium > Unclassified ...
AATAACTTTATCATGTCTTTGCTCGTATTCCGGCCGTTTTTCTCGCAATGCACGGCTCAAACGAATCAATTGTAGCCGATACCGATCGCCCGTAATGGAATCGCCAGGTTTCAGCAGCTCATAGTAAACAAGATCCTTTTGGTCTCACCAGATACAGAGCATGATCTTCGAACCATGAATATTCGGCTGTGGTGTTGATATTGAGGTCGATGGCAATGATTGACTAGGCTTAGCGTAGTATTTTTTTTCTTGGAGTTGTCGTAGAATATCCACTTCTCATCTCCACTCACAATCTCTATTGTCTTTGAATCAGCTGTTCGCAAGTGAAAAATCGCCTTTCAATGTCTCTCGGTTTCAATTCATAAGGCACCCAATTTCCTTGAATCATTCCCACGGCTCTCAATCGTACAGAAATAGCTTGTTGAATTACCCCCAATGATTCTGCAAGCTCCTCTTGCGTTTGACTCTGATCTTCTTCGAGTAATGCCTCTAATTTTTGTGTCTTCGAATTTTTTTGGCTGTCCAGAGCGAGGCTTGTCTTCAACGTTGAAATCTCCATCCTTGAAACATCGAAACCATTCCCTACATGATTTATCAGTTGAAGTGTCACTATAAATTTCGACAAGCATTCGATGGGCTTCAGCCGCACTTTTCTTTCAATTAAAGCAGAAAATTAAAACCTCCCGCAAATGCTGCTTGGTTCAACAAAATTCGACATTTCAAACACAGTAAAAATCAAAGTTTATGAAACTCAAAGCGATATAAACTGAATATTATTAGCAAATGTTTAACCTCTCTGAAACCGCCAAAATCAGCTGTCATTATAAATCATTCACAACAGCTGGAGCCATCTTTAGGAAAACGGACCGAATTAAGTTAACTCTCAATCATTAAAAATAAAATAAAGAAATATATAATTTTAAAAACTCAGAAACAAAACTAATGAAGATAAGAAACTTAAAAAGTAAGCATTTTTTTTAATAAAGATAAAATAAAGATAAAAACTTTTAAACTTTTTAAAAAATAAAATGTTTTTTGTATGAGACATAGAAATTCACATACACATATGTTGCTTTTAAAAATATGAAATAAAAGCAGAAACAAAAATTAAATATTAAAATAAAAACATTTTAAAGAGTGTTTTAAATTGAAAGCTTAAAAAAAAATTTTAATAATATTATTTAAAAAGAATTAGTATAATAAACCGTTAATAAACGCGTAATAGAAAAAAGGATAGTACAGAGAGCGTGCGCATGCAACAAAAAAAATACTTTTCTATTTATCTATATTAATCTAAAATTATAAAAAAGCAATCGAGAGACACCATATCAAATTATTATTATTTCTTAAACATATTTTTGTTATAAAATTTTCTGTATTTAATATATTTGAGAATGTAGTTTTATACTTAGCTATATTAAACATCTGATATAGCGACTGTTTTTTTATCATTTTAGATTAATATAGCATTTTTAAAAGCAACATGTGTGTATGGGTATGAATTTCTCACGCAAAAACATTTTATATTTTAAAGAATTAAATTTTTTCTTTGCCATTTCAAAAAATTTTTTAATCCACATATTTCAAAAAAATTATGAGAGTTGATTATAAAGTTTGAAAAATCTTATCGCGCGGCAATAAATGTTTCAAATACTATTTCTCGCATACTGGAAGCACTTGCCGCACTACAAAATGCGACGCAATAATCAATAAAAAATAAGTTTACAGCTCCTAATATGTTTATTGGCACTGATGAGATACTATTAAAGACCATCCTGAGCAAAATTTTCGGCGGTATAAAAAGGAGATAATTGAAGAATGCTGACATTATCGACAATTAATATAAATTTATTTATTTATTTTATTATTAACATAAGTATTTGGCTAATACATTATTAAATTTATAATTTTTTATTATATTGCTCCATAAATAAATATGTATGCTTGTAAAGCTATAATATTTTATATGTTACCGCAATAACTACACGCTAAAGAATTAGTAAAAATTAGGCTCGTTATTTTGTTTACAACTTTGTCAACATTTTTTCCTCCTCAGTAGTATAATTTAGTCACCTGTAATTATAAATATGATGCAGTAAGTACATTTTATTTATAACCAGCAATGTAATATATTTATGATAGAATAATGAACCGCCATTCAGGCCACGTTCATTATGTCAGTTGACTACCAGTACTGAAAATCTGTAGTATACGTAACGAGAAATAAATTTTCAATACTGATAATTAACTATAAGGAAGTAATATATAATCATAGATATGATAAATGTATATATATCAATTAAAGTCTTAATGTTAGTTTTAACATTTTATAGTTGTCTTTAGCCTGCTGTGTGTGTACATATAATTTTGTAATAGCTTAATAATTAACGTCTTAATGATATCTTTAATGTTAAGTAGATATCATAGAAACGTTATTAATTATCTATTAGTTCTTAATGTTATTATATAATCTATAATATATGTCATTCTGCTCCTTAATACATTTTATTGCCACAATATTACTGTGATAAATTGCAGTAATACTATTGTGACATATCACAAAATATTATTGTGATATTTCAATATTATTTATCAACACATATATTAATAATATTTTTATGATATTACATTGTAATATGTAATATTTCTGATATATTGCAATATTGCTGCGATATTATTGTGATATTATGTGTTGTACGGACATAGAGAGATTTTTCTCAAAAACGAGATTATAATAGTTTAAAAAATTATAATTTTAATGGTCACAAAAAAGTAATGGGTCAACGACCATTCATTCTGAAAAGATATTTATGTGAATAAACTTGTATATAAATTTAACTCGAAAAGTAAACAAATCTCATCTTGTTATGAGATAAAATATCTCATCTTGTTTTTATTCGAAGATGTAGCTCTTGATTTACTCGTATATTCCATACTCTTTCATTAAGACACACGTAATTTTAATATTTTATTCAAAATTATGCAAATATAATATTTGTAATTTTGGATGGCAGCCTTAGTGAGGCAACCCAAATTTTTGATACTTTAAAGAACTACCTTAAAAAACTTTATAGTTTGAAGACATACATAACACTAAATGGATATCGTGACATATATATATATATATATATATATGCTTTATTGCCGTCATATTTTCGTTATAATGCTTAAGATAAAATGATTAATCATTTCTTATTGTTATGTTGCTACCGTCTTGCCGACAGCATAACGTACCGCTATTTCTGACTGTTTGTTTTTGAACTTTCGTCTATTTATTACATGCAATTATATTGCTGCATTTTTAACATGTTCTATTTTGATATCAACAAATGTATGTCAATTAATATAAGACAATTCGTACAATGCATCAGTTTGCTAAATCAAATAATAATAATATGCTAAATCACGCTTGGTTATCTGGGCTCCCACCTTTTCAGTAAACACCAACTACATTATATAGTACTTTAACATAATATCAGTGTCATAATTTCACACTTTAATTGCAATGTAATGTATTTTAATGTAATTTAACATTGCTACGTACAATTTGTACGTGCTATATTATATTATTGAATATGAATTAATAACATGAATATTTATGTTACTTTTAGTTAATGTTTACTGGGTATCCATCTGCAAGCTCAGTTCGTTGGAGTCTCTTTAATCTTTAAAAATTAATTGTTTGAAAACCATAAATATTAGGATTAAGGACTCTATCAGAATCCAAAGTTGAGAAGCAGTTTTTATAACAAGGAAATCTAGTACAACCATGCTGGGACTGCTAGGAGGAACTCACCTGTTTCACAACCTGCGTGACGTACACGCGTCACGTGACCTGCTCTACGTCTCGGTTGTAGTAGGTGTAGCGTAGCGTCAACTACCAGCGAGTGCACTACCAGTGAGTGCACCATGGCGACCGCGGTAGTAGCCGTAGTGCCTCTGTGAGAGGACGGTGACGGGAGTTGCGCAAGGGAGTGACCACGAAAAGTACGCGTATACGCAAGCATAAAACACAGTGATCAAAACCGCACCTACGATTCGAGGAAGCTCCAGATGGGAGAGAGATTTGGAGTATCTGTGATCGACGATCGACAAAGACATCAGATCCGTGATCAAAGCTGCGATCGAAAGGATTTAGCGAATCCGTGAGACTAAATGAATAATTGATCAATCAGCGTCAATGACTCAAAAAGATCAACATCAAGTTGTCCACATCAAGTTCGAGCAATTTGATCTTGAATTGAAAAAAAAAAAAGAAAAGGAACGACAGAGAGAAGTTAAACGGGCGCATACACAAGATATAAATGCAAAGGAACGGCTGTGCTCGCACGATTTACCTGAAAACAAGAGGAATCATCAAGCGGATCCCTGAATAACGGCTGCGTTACGCACACAATCCGTAGTCATTGCTGTCGTGGTCCCTCGCATTTGAACGAACGAAGGTTAACGCTCGAATTTTAAATCGCTCGAATTTGAATGTTGCGTTTCTTGGGTAGCATCATTAAGTGTTGCTGAAGCGATTTCCACATTGTGTCCATCGTATCGCTTCGCTTCGCTTCGATTAACACAACATACACACGTACGTGAAGGGCAAGATGTTGATGAAAGGTTGTATGCGGTGAGCCAGTGGTGAATGGTTAGGCTGCGACGAAAATTTGAACGAGCAGCCAACGTTGCCGGATCGATACGATCGAGGATCGTTACAAAGAACACAAAGCCCCTGCGAGAAATTCGACTTTAATGTCGCGTCTTTTGAGTTAGAAGTGTACGAGAAATTCTCTTCACTATTATTATTTAAATTTTCCTCCGATGAAGAATTCACACAAGTTTTGATCAAAAGAATTTATAATTTTTATGTTACAAGTGATTAAGGAGGAAAAATATTAAGCTTTAAAGATAATCATAAATGATAAAATCTTATGATTCTTTTAAGTTACAACATTTGCGAGAAAGATTAGCAAAATATACTATCAAAAATAAAAAAAAATTTATTGGAAAGCGAGATCGAATCAGAATTTTACGAAAGAAAAATCGACTCGAAATTATCGTATTACATTTGCACAAATTTAAAAACTTGATTTGGTATTATTTTGTAATATTTTTAGGACATTTTTAGACTCTTTTTTTCTTTATCACAATAAAGCGATAGTGCTAGCTTATTAATTTTCGATTCATTATCTTTTCTGTTCTTTATTTAATAATAATAACAATAATAATAATAATAATAATAATAATAATAATAATAATCTTTATCGCTACTGTAAAGTACTACTGTGATATAAAAGGAATAAAAAGAAAAAGATGAAATAAAGATAAAAGAGAACGTAATATAAATAATCTTTCTTCTAAGAACTTATTATATATCATGCAATGTTTATTATCAGACAAGTTTCGAGAAGCATTTCGATAGTTTCGTTAAAGTTTTCTAATTGTTCTTCAGAAACGATCTGCCGGATGGTCACGATAATACACCAGGAAGAGCAATAAGCGTCTCTCGAAATAATTGTCGGATAATTGTCACCCAAAGTTCACTTTGACCAATGAAAGTATCAGATGTTGCGCGGCAATGAAGAGGAAAGGCGTCTTCTGACTCACATACGAATCCGATCGACGAATGACGCGTCCGTGAATAAGCGCTCGGCGATAAGCGGATGATTCTCGCGAAGCTTCGTCAATGCGAATGCATCTCAGTTTGTGTAATGCTTAATTAGTATACACACTCACCTTGAAAGTCGTAAATTAATGTATCGAGAAATCGCGTGGAAAACACTCGTTGAGAAAATGTCAATTATGCTAATTGTAAATTCTTTTTGGATGTTCCATCTCTCAAAAGTGATCTTCCCATTTTAAATTTAATAATAAATCGAGAACTATATATACATATATATATATACATATATATATATATATATATATACAGTGAATGGATTCTCTGAGTTCAGTAAGAGAGTTCAGTGTCTCAAATTCTAGCCAAATGGATTTCTATTAAACTAGGAAACCAAATTTTTTTACTCTAATTAGAAAGAAAGAAGAAAAAGAAGGCGATTTAAATTACCTGATATCGAAAGCATACTGAAGAATGCAACAGTTGTGGATTTCGTTGTCGATTCTGGCCGTTCTGGCTGGAGTTCTTCCAGATGACAGATTTGACCAAACATCAATTTATTATACAATACCGATAAACGAGAGCGAGACAAACGGCAGCTGGAATAATGGCAGTCTTTTCGAGGAACATGGTGGTCGCATTATTCGAGATCAAAAAGTGTTTGAGAGATCGAAGAGCCCTTATTTGCTACGAGAAGATTTGTTTATTGAAAAGGACGCCAAACTCATTATAGAATCCGGCGTGGAGATTCGTTTCAGTCCGATGATCGGCATCACTGTCCGTGGTATCATAAATGCTAAGGTAATAATCGAGGTAAAAATTGCAATAGAGATTTCTAAACAATTGAATGAACGCCCTCCTGGAGAAAGTCTGGCTTTGTTCTCGAGACGAGAACAAAGACGATCATCCATCAAGATCTTTAAATCATATTGCTGATGTCAAACATATTTTTCTTGAGTAGTATAACATTTAGAGTCTCATTGTCAGTGTTAGAGATTTTGTCATTAAGATAATACTTATGGAAAATGCTTTACACTTAAATAAATTTTCGAGATATCTGTAGATAGAAAATGTGAAGAAGATTTCAAGCACAATCGAGAATGTCAAAATGATATTGATTATATTCAATAGAAGAAGTTTTACAATTATGTGTTGTAAGATTTTTTAATATATACATTTAAATTCCCTGGTAAAAAAAGTTGATAGAGAATGATAGTAAAAAATTTTGAATCCTTTTGAATCCTTTTGAAGTCTAGTACGTAAATTCACTAATTTGATTCAGATTTTATAGGAATCTTGTACAAATCTTACAGAATCTGATGAAATACGATAGGATTCATATTCGATCAATCGTGATGCTCGTGAAATCAACAATAGAAAATGATATAAATTTAGAGAAAATGATACAAACTGATAAAAATCCTATCGTTCTCAATTGTTCTCTATTAATTTTTTCTTACCAAGAAATTGTTTTTTAGAATCAGTAAGGAACACTAAGAGCAAAAACTAATCAATAAAAAATCTTGCAGTTGTAAAGCTATTTTTTCTGCTAAACGCAATCAATTATTAAAATGAATTGTGACTAATCAAAAAGTGACTTAATAATTTTAGAGTTATTTTGATATCATTTTTTGATGTCATTATAATATTTTGTTTTGCTCTCTTGGAAAAATAGTAACGAATTTTTCAGAAAATACACTTTTTTTACTTGAAAAAGTTGCAATGAAAAATTCGCTGCTAATGAATAACTCGTATTTCCCTAATGTCTTATCGTATATATTGTCATTGTTTGCTCCAGATGAATTCTGATAAATATCGTGTGAATAATCTTCTTGCTCTTTTTAATAAATCCCCTGTTTGATTTTCCGACCCATTATGAAGGATCACTATGTGTATACGATAAATTTGCGTATGTTCTCCTCAGAGAGCAGAGGACATGCTTTACATTAAAATCATGAATAGTATCCCTTCTATATGAAGTTCATCTTTTCTGACCAGATCTTAAGTCTTTACATATCAATAATATCACTAATGCAATATTGTCTCTTAGCATTTAGCTTGTAGTTTCAGATAGAGTGATGTTCTTCATATTTAATGCGGAAAAACTGCATATATGAATCGCAGGAATCGAACTTGCATCCTCAGATCGCGAGTCGATCATTCGGGCAAGGCATCGAGTGGCTCCTCACTCGGTTCACGGATTCATAATTTGTGAGTTCGATTCCATCCGCGCCTTACATATTTTGCAATTTTCCGCGTGTTTCCGGTTGACTACTCTATTTGTGTCATATTTAACCTTTAGATCATCATTAAAGGTTATCAAAACTTCATTGAAAAATAACAAAAACATGCATTTGTATCAAGGATATATCCTATGCAAGGATATATTCTAATGTTTCCATCGCGGCTTGAGCCGATATATCGGCTTTCCAGCGGGGAAGGTTATGGAAAAAATAAAAAATTTTTAAATAATAAACATATATAATGATTTTTGAAATCACTAAATACTATGGTGAAATCAGATAATTTTGAATGCCATTATTGCATTAAAACAGCAGCAACATAAATCTTGGATAGAACTCTCCTTCGACCTTATGTAAAGGCCGTGGACTTAATGACGTGGACGTAAAGAATTTGAATAGCTCCTTTTTCTTTTTTGTTTTTTTACTTTTTTTATTAAAACAATTTTTTTATTTTTTTATTTTTATTTTTTTTATTTTTTAGTTTTTTACTGATCTTTTTCAATTATATGTTATACAAAAAATTATATTTGTAATTTATATATCAATTTTCTCCAGAATGAGCCACTTATATTATGGTTCTTCGTTCATTATTACTGTGAAATTTTATATAGCTTGTATATAAAATAATTTTTTTTATGATGAAGTGCGATTTATGTATATTCAGAATGGTATAATTGAACTCAAATATAGTATTTCAAGCTAACTATAATGAAATTAAAACGAGCCGCTATATCGGTTTTCCGGCGGTCTAAAAGTTAAAAGCTTGTTATTCTATCTCTGTGATAAATTAGAAGGTTAATTAAGGCCATTGAGAATTATACAAAAGGGATCTATTTACTTTGAATTGATATACGATACGATCTAATGTAATTATATAAGTTTTGAATAAGTGAAGCTTTTATTCCCCAAGGAGATTATAAGTGGTCCATTCTTTCTTTGATCCATTCTTTTTTTGTCTATGGTACTGTTATTTTTTGTATTGGGTCGGAAATCAAAAAAAGAGTTTTAAGAAGAAGAAGAAAAAGAAGAAAAAGAAGAAGATCACACAAGGCACCTGTTCTCATACCATCATGACCGATGTGAACTTGGCGCTCAACTTTATCAAAAATAAAAATTAATACATAAACCGTTACTTCCCAGTCAAAAATGATAATGGAATCGACATCGAAAACATCAAATCGACATCAATTCGATGTCGATTTCGTTATCATTTCTGACTGGGTCGTTTGTACTTGTTTGTACCGATCATGCGCAACCTACATAGTGAAGTTAGCCAATTTTCAAGATATCGAAATGGAACAAACGGCATTCGAAAGAGAATCATTTGTACCCATTTGTACCTCAAAGAGTTCGGAGATACAGCGATTTCAAAATTTCGAAAATGCGCCAAGAGGGGAAGTTGGTCATTTTTAAAGATATCGAAATGGGACCAACGGTTGCGCAAAAACTGAAACGCGTTGTATCTTCAAACCCTTTGAGGTACAAACGAAAATAGAAGAGGTACAAACGATTCTCTTTCAAATGACATAAATGAAATTAAAAAATCTTAAAGTTGCGCACTGGCCATTTTTTATTTTTCACTTTTTGTTTAACTGTTTAAGATACAAACGAAATAATAATCGATATAAACAAATACAAACGGCCTGCGACATTAATTTTTATTTTTGATAAAGTTGAGCGCTAGGTTCATATCATTGCCATCGTGTGAATAGTTTTGTTTCCTGTAAAGTTCAGTATCGTCATTGTCATATAACGTTGTGGTCCGTGAGTATTAGATTTTCCAATCATTACTTTTGTTTGCTAATGGTGCTCTGTTGAAGTTGTGTAGAGTACTCTCAGAAGGAGTACATTCTCGCATAACAGGTCATTCTCGAGCGTATATCTTGTGTTTCTAAAGAGTATATATATATATATATTATGTAAAAAATTAATGCCATAAGAAATATATAATATTGATGCAATTTGGAAATAAATTCTGAAATATTTCTTCAGTAAAATTAACATCCTTATGTTATTGACAGTACAATACACATACAAGGACAGTATTTATAATTATATCTCTCGTACGTCATAATATTTTCACAGAATTAAACATGATTTAACATTTTATTATTAGGTGTACAACTTTGCTTCCGCCGTTTTCCTATAGATGGCTTTAGCGGTAAGTGGTGGTCGAAATAAATAGATCATAGACGTCATACAATAAATTTGGACATCTGTCAACATAACCCCATAGAAACATTAGTCGATTTGTGTCTGCATCATAAAGTTATTCTCGATTGAAAATGTCAGTTTTCTCGTCATTTGCGGGAGGTTTTAATTTTTTGCTTCAATATGAAGAAATCTGCGGCTGAGGCTCATCGAATGCTCTCAAATACTTATGGTGAGGCCGCTATTAGTGAAAGAACGTGTCGTGA
>Ga0157363_1007598_pt1 | contig 10265 bp, 1 predicted proteins | sample AttsexASBM1_FD_111477 | JGI IMG/M metagenome (GOLD analysis project Ga0157363, IMG submission 111477) | Fungus gardens microbial communities from leaf cutter ant in Ribeirão Preto, State of São Paulo, Brazil - Atta sexdens ASBM1 | ecosystem: Host-associated > Fungi > Mycelium > Unclassified ...
TGCTGTTGTGACGAATTAACGATACTTGTATTGAATATCTACAAGAAGTATAATTAAGATGAGATTAAGATAATTATTTTATTTTTATAATTAAAATTTGAGATTGCGAGTTAAGCAGATAGGTGAAGAATAAACTGCTTATCACATTTTTTAATTCACAGAAAATAAGGTACTTCGGTTTTATCTTTTTTTTAATAATCTAATCACATAATCCTTTATTAGAGGAATTGTCATTCGATTGGATTAAATCTGTTATTGGAGTAAAAATTTACGCCCATTTCTTACTGATTTATTAAATAAATTCAAACTAAATGTATAAAAATCTAGATTAATTCTATTTCTCTTTCATTAGATTTAATTTCTCTGGGGGACAACTGATTGTTTTTAATCGATTGTGTGACAGACTTTATATCATTACTTTAGCTCATTTCAGTTATTGAGTAGATTATTCTTCTAGTTTATTCAGTTATGAAACTAATTTTTGCTTTTATCTCGATTAAGTAGGTTAATTAAAGCCGTTCAGTACTAACTATGACGCAATAAAATTCCAATAAACGAGTCCAAACGACAGTTATCATTTTTTTTAAAATTTGACGATAATTATTAAATAGTTTAATCCTCCATATAATAGTTGCGTGCATCAATAGATATATACAAAACATATTAATAAAAATAGAATGAATAAATAGAATAAATAAATATTTAATGTTTTTGATATTTGAAATATTTGAAATTTATGTTCGCGTTCGATCAAATATCAATTAAAATTTTATCAATTTAAATAAAACATTAGTTATTACATTTTTTTTTCATTTAATCAAACATTCATAATCGCGATTCATAATCGCATGTTTTGCACAAAACAGCTGTGCGACGGCGAGTTATTGTCATGCCGTTACTTCTTAACTGGTCAGTCACGTCACGTCGCGCAAAACTCATCACTTTGCGAAAAGGATGATAATCGCGACGATCGCGGTGCTCGTTTCGCTTGATTTCCCGTCAAAGCTTCGCGCCGTTCACCGCCTTTTCGCTGCGACCTTCTCTAAGAAGTGCGAATCCGTTATGACTGTTATGAGCAAGGAATTTATATCTCACACCTGTACGTACTCCACTAAGCGCGCCGCACGTGCACTCATCCGACGACGAGCGCTACGCAACGCGACGAAACGAAACGTACGATCACGCGGCGCGATGCGCACTGATCGCGCGACGGTCCGGCCAACGTTGACGATCGATCGTCAATGATCGAGCGATCGCGCGCGTGTGCGCGGCGACAATCACGCGGCCGTACTCGCGCCGGATTTTCGGAGTACTCCGTATACGCAAGACCCGCGTATGAGACTCGAGGATTGTCGGTATCGCTCGGTGTTCCTCGGCAAGGCTCGCGCATCAGTACCGTAGTGCACAGATCAGTGATCCATGAATTTCATGGATTCAATGGATTCTCGCGTGCTTCTTTTGAGCGCTCGTATGAATTTGTATAATTTTTTTAAGGAAAGAAATGATAGGTTAATTATAAAAAATAATTTAATGACGCTATTGCTCAAAACATTTAAGTCTTTTCTCATTAAAAAAAAAATGTGTAATAATTAAAAATATCATATTGAGATATCATAGAATTATTAGAATTTTGCAGTAGCTGGCTTAATTAAATATATTAACTTATATTATTAATTTATATAACATTATAAAACATGTGCATAAATATATTATATTTATTATTAATTTTGTAAATAAGGTTTTTATAAATAAATAATATAATTGCAAGATAATTTTACCTTTTCTTTATAACAATATTATTACAGTAAAATAAATTAAAATAATGAACTAATTACATTCATGTTCAAAATGTTGCAAAAGCAAATATTATTGTTCCGGAACTTTAATAATTTTTTTCTTGATCATACTTCCTGTATATAATATATATGTACACGTAATTTGCATACATATACGACGAACGCATTTTCTGTAAAATATTTACACGTCAGATTGTTTATGAAAGTTGCAGTTATTTATTACTGGTTTTGCATAAGATTCTTTACGTATAATGTACAATATTGTTCGTTAAATTTATACGTTAATATATGTGCATTTAATAGAAAAAAAATCAATTGTTGCACTTTACTCGATAAAATAAACCGAATTTTATTCAGTGAATATTTTAATCAAATACATAATAATCTGGTCCCTACTTCTGTCGGTATCGATTGATAACTGCCAATATTAAAAAAAAAAGAAATATGTTTGTTATTAAAATATTTATAATGTTTCATATTCCGCTTTTACTTGTAAATGCAATTTGTTAAAATACATTATTTAAATAAATACATTAACTAATTATTAAATACTTAATATAATACAATAATATATCTAATTTACTTTTGAATATTTAGACAAAATTATATTTCTCGAAATGCAACAATATTTTTTTTTATAATAATATTATTTTTCTTTATTTTTTTATATTAAGTTTATTTTGGATGATCTATAATTTATATTAGATTTTAGCATAAAATTCTATTTAAAATTTTTTTTGTGTGCATATATTTTTATGTATATACATGTGTATTTTAATGTTAATTTTATATATGAAATTTTTTAATTCTTCTTTTTGTTAAGCTTATTAAAATATGAATAGAATTCTATCCTAAAAAAAATTTTGACACAAATTATAGGTAGTTTAAAACAAGTATCATCTTGGTTCTAAAATTTATTTAGAACCATTTATTTATTTTAAGTTCATGATATGAAGAACAATATTTGAGTGAAAGTAACTCGCAGATTTCAAGATAAACTCAAGAAGAAAGAAACATTTTAAATTATTTATAATTATACTTTTACTCTAACCGCGAAATTATTGTACAAAAGCGTAAACGTTCATGTCAAAAATTTCTCTTTCAAATATACTTCCTCTAATAAAACTTTACTTTCTATTAAATATTTGCAGTATGTGTCAGTTACAACTCAATGCATCACTACAGTGACAGATATGCGATTGATGAGAAACAAGAAAACAGCATATAGCGTGTCCAATATCGTTCAGCAGTGTTTCCGCATTCTTTCTTCAAGGATTTCTCCGTTTCGTTCTCGTGCTCGCCCGTTTTCATAATCAAACTTTCTGCTGACTCCCACATATGTAATGAGATTCTTTTGTGCGTTATGCATTCGTCGCATTTTCGCAACATATTATAGCAAAACTTTAAAATTAATTATTCATTTAAATTAATTATAATTATTCATACATCACAGAATTTGCAGCAATATCGTTGCAAAATCTCTGCTGTAGCTTGCTGTAAAGGAATTAATTAAATAGATCTTGCAATGTGAGTTGTAAGGCATTAAAAGACAACTTTAGATACATAACGTTTAATCATTAATGCTCTATATATATATATATATATATATATCTGATCGGTAATAAAATATTATACCCGCTTTACTGTCACTTCTCCGAAATATTATTTGCATGATAATATTAATTTCATTTTATATTAATAAATTACGACACAAATCATATAATTTTGAGATATAATAATTATTGAAAAACGATTACAAGTAATAAATCCATGCATAAAAAGTGATTACAATATAAAAACGATTACAAATAAAATATTTCAATTATGGATGTCGTTTATTTGCAAGCATACGTAAATTGCGTAATATTTTTGCGCTTTTTAAGAAGTTATTTAAAGTATTGCAGTGCAAATTCATAAATAGAACTAATTTTTTGCAAAATGTCATAAACCTATACATATAGAGGCGTTCATATGTTATCTGTGCGTGTAAGGTTGAAAACTGTGCGTCAGAGGTAGACAAGAATTCCGACATTCCTGCGCAGGTGAGTCTGCAGTGCTGATGTGGCACATTGGCCCCGTTCGTTCTTCTCCGAACAACACGTGTAAGGACCAGCGAAATTATGATTTCAGAGAAGACTCCTCTTGCAAAGTGGAGCATGATAAAATATGATACGTTCGATCGAGTTATCTGTTACCAAGAGAAAAACAAGAACAAAAACAGACAGTGAATAATATGACAGTGAATATATATTGCGTGCTACTTTTACAAAGTTCATCAGTATTATGTTACGTAAATACCTCTTTAGCTAGAGTTTATTTTTCAAATAAATCTTAAAATTAAGTACACGTTGTATACACGTACACAAGTATCTATTATTTAGAGATTTAGATGAACACTTGAGATGTGCATATCTGTACTTTTTTTATTTCCTGTATTATTTAATGTTTGAGATTTATATATATATATATATATATATATATATATATCTTTGGCATTCTCACAATTTATGATACACACAATCATTAACTCGTTCGCGTAGATTCGTAGATTACCTATAGTTAATTCGTTCACATTGTCACGCTATGACTAATTTGGCAACTCATCGAGATATGAATTAATTGCAATTGCGCGACTATCTCCACTTCAATTAAACGATTAAATTATGATATGTGAGACGAGTATTGTTGATATAATGTTGGAAGGCAATGAGATATATGTGCAATCATTGCACATGTATTTAATTGCAATTTTTGTGGACATAAATGTATCCTCACATTTCTTAGCAATTATTAACATTATTAATTTTTGCATATAATGCTTATTTATTTTTTGTCAAATCAAATTTTTTGCAATATTCATCTGTATTATATATAATTTTTTTAATTCTAAAATAATTCAAATTGCCTTTTTTTATGTCTCGATTATAATCTACCTACAGACTTTGAGTCGCGATTAAATCTGTGCACACATACACTGCAAATTCATGTGTGTAAAAAGTGATATATATATATATATATATATATATATCACTTTTTATAATATATATGTGTGTGATTGATTTTCCATACAAAAACAAAATATTATGCTACGTACAAAAATAGACTTACATATTTTAACATAATATAATATTGGTAAGTTAATGTTTCTTTTTAACTGAATAAAGTTAAAGACTTTATAAAATAATAAAGTTAAGTTAAAAGTTTAAGGAATAAAAAAATTAATTTAACGTAAGTCAATATTGAATTAATTTAAGTTAAAACAAAAATTAATTTTGAAAAAAATTATTTTTTAGAAATCAAAATGTTCTAATTTTTCTTAAAATGAGATTCAATAACTACAATATAACTATAATATAGATTATTAGGTAAATTTAATTTTTAATTTTTTTTACATGTAATATAATTTAATAACCATAGACTATGGCTGCATTGAACACTAACGTACTTAAAGCGCGTTAATAGTTTCGGCACACCAGCGTGATTTGCGACTTGCAGATAGGTTTTTAGGTTTTTATTTTTTAATAAGTCTTAAGCCATGAAAAATTGACCAATTACAATCGAATTCAAGAAGAATATATTTGACTGTAATTGGTCAATTTCTTATAACTTAAGGCTTAAAATATTGTAAATCCGGACTAAGACTTATAACATAAGGCATAATCGCATAAACCAAGAGGACTGTATTAGCATCTTAAGAAATTACTTAAGATGGTCTTAAAATATGAACAGATTACGAATATACGCCCTTAGTTTTATTATATCTTATTATTTTTCTAAGATATTTAAAAGAGATAAAAAAATTGTTTAACTTAAAAAAAAATTAAAAAGTTAACGTTTAAAAGTAACTTAGTTAAGTTAAAATTTAATGCATTTAAAATTAACTAAGTTAAATTAAAAGTTATTAACTTTTTAACTTTTCTTTTTAATTTTTAACGTTTTAGTTATTACCCAAGTATAATATAATTTTCATATGAAAAATCATATGCATATATTACAGTTACTTTTTATATATTTTGAAGCGTATGTAATCGTTCGTAATACTGTATAATCATACTGAGTAATCAAGATCAAAAAACCACGCTCCCCACCTCGCTAGAGTAATAAACTCGCCAGCGCGAACAATCGGGAAGCGTAGAATCGTGATTACTAGCGACAGTCAGTAGACAGTTAGCTTGCACACGAAGCGGATTCACATCCCGATGTCGGTCGATCAGGTATTGCTTTATTTTCATGCAAAAAGTATAGAGTAATTAAAAGGAATTAGTATCAGCGAGCATTCACTTTGTAAAATTAAATTTCACAAAATTAAATAATTTAAGAAATTAGAAATTATTCGAGAAATGTGGCGATTATATAAGACATAATGAGATTATTAAAATCTATAAATAAAATTATCTAATTATCTAATTGTGAAAAAAACAATCAGAAAAAGGAATACATTAAAGTGCAAAAAAATCAGAAATTATTATCTCAATTCCTGATTTCGAAGATTCAAAAATTCACAAAATGAAAATTTTCATGTTTAATTCCTTTTAATTTATGCGGTTTTTTATGCAGATTTTCTTAATTAACACGTAGAATGTTTGTGTTCAGTATTATCGTATTGTTTGTTTCAAAATGTTATGTATGTTTGGGAGGTCGCGAAAAGATTTATAGACGAATGTCATCATATGAGAAATGCCTATAACGGGGTTTTCTACGGTTGATTTTAGAACCGGTATATATTGCATTGCACACTTAAAAATATAAAGTATCCCAGAATTCATCTATCAAATCATATCTCTATTTATTTATATACTTTTTTAAGTCAGAATCAAATTACACAAAATTTATTTCTCAATTAAAACAGATCGAGCAAAGCTCGATTGAGAAATTTATTTTTTGATTAAAACACTGAAAAATTCAACTTTTACATTTATATTAAGTCAAGTAAATGTGATCGAAAATAAAGGGCATAAATTTTCTTAGGAAATTTGATTCTAGAAATGCATCTTGTTCTTCATTTAATCCAGTGAATTATAATATAATTTGTGAATTAGCTATAGAGAGATATCTAATGTAAAAAGTTGACAACTTGTTCAAAAATCCTATTTAATTTTCATTGAACGAAATTAATTTAAATAGCTATTATCTGTTATAATAAGCTATCTCTCGAAAAAAGAAACAAGTTATGTCGTTCGACCTTGGTTTACATATCATGATAAATTTTGTGAGATGGGGATTCATTTTTTATTGTGCAAACATTCGATCACAAAGTATTTATAATACTACAGTACAATCGTGCGATAAGGATATTTCTCGATCAGATATCATAAATATCTTTTTTTATTTTTCATTATGATAATTTCATTATAAAAAATGCATTATTAATGCTGTATACATAAAAAGTGCAATTTTTTTGTTTTATATATAAAAAATGCGTTCTTCGTACTTTTCCGAAGTTTAAAATTAGACTACAAAAAGATGTCAACGAATTGATCAAAATGGAAATAAGCTGCGAAAATTGATTTGGCGACACAGCATACTAATTTCGTTGATTACAAGTTGTGACCGTGCACAATATTATCACGTGCATTTCTCCGAAGAGAAATTTGGGACAGACAGTAGATTATCATTTAATCTGAGTATATTCAGTTGAAGAAAGTTTGGAAGTTCCGAACTTTCAATAATTTGGAATTTGTTCATTGTGATCTTAAAAATTATATGACTAAATACGAATATATGATTAATTACGAATTACTTATATAATTGCTGATATTAACAATTTTAAGTGCATGATTTTTGGTTTGTAAATTTAAATTTAGTTAATAATAAAGGTCACTTTTAAAAAGCTTAATGCAGAGTCACGATTCAAAGGTCACTTTCGTAACCTTTTTTGAGCATCCATATTTATAAGATAATAAACTGCTGAAAGATATATAGCGACAAACAACGGTATTTCTGACGAACATTCTTTTTTAACATTCTCTTATTATTATCAATATTATAGTTATGTGTTAAATAATAAAATATTATAATATTACTAATACGTATTAATATTAGTAATATATTCAAATATTATATTATTTTAAAATAATAAAATTGTACTTTTTTTAGCAATTTGAAAGGGCTGCAGAAGCTGTAAAGACGCTTACAAAGCGTCCTACTGACGACGAACTTTTGGAGCTTTACGCTTTATTTAAACAAGCTACACTTGGCGATAATAACACATGTAAGTTCCTATATTAATAATAACATTAAATTTCACATGTATACACACACACACACACACACACACACACTATATATAAGATGAGAGTAGTTGAGTTTTTTACTCCATGAGAAAAAATTATCGATTACAATATTGACTTAATGATCTAACTATTGACTTAACGAATTGATCGAACTATTGAACTTAACTTTATAAATCGTGAATAACATCATGCGAATTGTTAGTTTGAGCGCGAAAACAGGCGTTTGAGTGAAAATTGTTACAAGATATTAAAAATGCGTTTTTTTCTCAGCGTCCAGTAATTCGCACGATGTATCCACACATCTAATCTGTATCACTAACATTAGTCGAAAATTAGATGTGAGGTCAATAATTTTCTCGTAGAATAAAAAATTGATTCAATTATTCTGATTCACCTTGTATATAATATATTTGTATATATTAATTGTAATTATTGAATTAAATGTATATTTATATTAATTTTATTATAATTATATTTGCTAAATTATATTTATTTTGTCTCTCGTTAAATCACAGAAAACTAATTATTTATATACTTATTCTGTTTACAATGTAATATCTCTCTCTCTCTCTCTCTCTCTCTCTCTATATATATATATATATATATATATATATATATAAATAATTTAAATGATAAAATATATAATATTATAGTAAATAGTTGTAAAAAATAAATAATTACTATTATATTATATTAATAATATATATTGTATAATATTTTAGCCAAACCCGGTATGCTGGATTTGAAAGGAAAAGTCAAATGGGAAGTCTGGAATAAGAAGAAGGGCACTTCGCAAGAAGTAGCGAAGCAAGCCTACATCGATTATGCCAACCAACTGATTGAAAAATATAAATAATTTTATCTACCATCGCTGGTAGTTGCATTCCTGTTGTAATCATGTGAATCAAAAGAAATGTATTTTTATATAATTCCTCAAATATTAACATTTTGTTACTTATTGTAAATTAAATGTTTAGAAATTTTTCATTATGATTTTGTTGCGTGAATGTTTGAACTTTTCCTGATACTATGATATGATCATTTATAATCAAACAAAAAAATCAGATAAAATATGTTGTATCGCATATGTGTACACGACACGCAATCCTTATCAATAAGTTATCACACGATATAACGTCCTCCAATCATGTAATGCAGAGCTTCCTTTATTCATTTCCCTGCTTCAGTTAATGTCATATGTCTAATTAGATTTTCCTATGCGATTTTATTTGGCTGTCTTTTTCAAATGTCTTATGAGGAAGATGCTTGTCACTCTGGACTTCCGTCAACTTTGCAACTTCTAATTTTTTGATGGAAAAACAATAGCGGTAACAAAGGACGCAGACAACAAACGAACAAAAATAAAAGCGGTACAACCTGCCTTGAGTGAAGCACTTCCAGTAGTATCTTAATTTTTTTTATCGGTATAGTCAGGTGAAGCGTTATATTTAAGAAGAAATTTCGCAGAATAATCGCCGATTATCGCCGATTTGCTCACTGGCTATACCAAAGTTTAAATCTAGATTAATAGATAATTTTGTGTAACAAAAAAGCACGCAGGCAGATACACTCGCCTTCTCAATCATTGTGTTTTATTTCCACATACCTTTTTATTATCGGGATTTTAATATTAAACGCTCATCTTTCAAATTTATTTATTTATTTATACAACATAGAAACGTATAAAATACATATAAATTACAGGAATGAGAGATTTAAAATAATGAAAAATGCATTGAAAAATGATAAAAGCAAAGTATTACGAAATTCTCGTTGAATAATCTCAAATCTTTGCTTTCTTGTTTATTATATTACTTGAAATCTATCATTTGGCTTCTACAGGGTGTTCCCGCATTAAATCGCCAAATATAAATTTAGAACCTTAAAACAACTTCATACAAAATCAAAAGATATTTAAACATATATTAAGTTTGACGGTATAATCTGAGAACGCACACTGTATAAGTGAAACAAATAATTTTGTGAGAAATAGACTACAATAAATATAAAATGTTTTTACTATATTTAAATTATTACATATTTCTACCGTATAAAAATTATACATCTAATGTGTGATATATATAAACATTTATATCATATAATTATTGTTGTATTGTATGTTGTATATATATAATACACACACACACACACACACACACACACACACACACACACACACACACACACACACACACACACACACACACACACACAAAAACACACACACACACACACA
>Ga0157363_1007599_pt1 | contig 10264 bp, 6 predicted proteins | sample AttsexASBM1_FD_111477 | JGI IMG/M metagenome (GOLD analysis project Ga0157363, IMG submission 111477) | Fungus gardens microbial communities from leaf cutter ant in Ribeirão Preto, State of São Paulo, Brazil - Atta sexdens ASBM1 | ecosystem: Host-associated > Fungi > Mycelium > Unclassified ...
AGAGAGAGAGAGAGAGAGAGAGAGAGAGAGAATGTCCAAGGACAAAAATATATGTACAGGTCGAATACTTTTGGGATCATTTATAGATACTTTACAGATCATAAAATTTACCTACAATATTTTAAGAATAAAATATCACATTTCGTCATTGAATTGAAAAAATTAAAATATACAGAAATTTTATAACTTTGGCTTGCATATGAAAACGATTTTATTACAGTATATAAAAATTAGGCTAGAGATATAGATATGAAAATAAATAATGTTGGGCTATTTAAATAATTGTATTGGACACTTAAGCAGATTGCTAGAAACTGTTCAAACTTTTGATAAAACTTCTTGTAAGATTATCTGTTGAATGTTTAAGCATTTTACATAATTATTTTAATGGTTCAATTTATTTTCATATCTGGACTTCAGTGAAATCGTTCTTTACAAGTATCACTCGTAATTTATCATTTCACTTTGGCTTTACTTCGGTTCAAATATTATTCATGATATTTGATCTTATTTTGATATTTTTAGAAATATGATTCACATGTGACCGTTTGAAAAAATTCTACTTTTCCATATTTCCATCTGTTGTCATATATTTTTATTTTCCTTTACATTATTCTTATTTTATGTTATCTTTGAAACAGTATTTCGTTATAAAGTTATGAAAATGTTATCCTTCACAAAGATAAATCTAGAAGTAACATAATATAAAACTCAAGACTAGCATTTCCATAACAAGAAATGAAAGCAACTACAATAAGCTTTTCCTTTACATGGTTAATATTCGCGGATCGCAATGCTGCGTTGTAGAATCTCTTGTCAATAGCCATTAGCTCGCATGTTTGCCAATGTATTATAGTAATCGCGGGTCGATATAAGTTACCACGACCTGTTAGTATACGCAAGTAGCGAATATAGTTCGGGTTCAGGTTGAAATCGAAGTTCTCTCGCATTAATACGTCTTGGTCAGGCTTTAGGAACTCTCTCGCGGGATCTACGAAGCTTCATTACCAGCACTAAGTTTCCACCAGGCGTCTTTCGAAATCCGAAATGGCATTAGCCAACTTGCCATTACTGCATCAAATCTCTTCGAAATATTGCACAAACTCGAAAACAGAGATGCATCCCATATATAGGTTACATTTGAATAAAGTGCATCTGGTTGTTTTAATGAATGAAAATTAATATCTTTAATTCTCCGTTAAAAAATTAAAAAAAAAATTATTTTTTATTATATTTTCATCCGATATTCATAAGAATATGGGTAATTATTATCAAATTAATTTTTTAAAAATACAATATTTTAACGTGATAGTCTAAAAAGCTGATTAATAAACGTATTTTACGAAATTCAAACAAATTAAAAAAAATTAATTTTTGATTTCTACAGTATTACAACAAAAATCAAATTTATACAATACTATATCTGATATGTAAAAATTCTCTCTCTCTCTCTCTCTCTCTCTCTCTCTCTCTCAAACATTATTTTTAAAAATCTTAGAACATCAGAGATCGAAATGCGGAATAAATATATTAAAGAAAATATCACATTTAAGAGTATCACGTATGTATATAGTCATTAAAAATTAAATTATCTGATAGATGGTACAGAGATTAGATCGTATACGGGTGCAAGAGACGCTCACGAGATTGCACCGACGAGATTAACGGAGAACATGGCAAGAACAGCTCGGCAAGTGAATCTGAGTTGTGTTTCCCTCGCGGGCTCGGCGGCCCTTTTTTCCGTGATTTTATAGCGCACGACGGCGAATGCTCAACGACAGTTTCTCCCGCGTGAATATATACATATACCTGGGCAAGCTCGTTGCAATGCCGCAGATGCACTCGAGTTTTATCGATGCACATGACAGTCCCTTTCGAGCGGCAAATAAGATCGCGGATTTAAGTACATCAATGCGCCTCGCTATAGCAAAACGAGATTATACCGAGTGTGCACTGATGGTTCGCGTCAATTTATATTTTAACAATAAACGGCCGAGATCTCTCTAGCAACGGCATGGTAGCAGATGCGTTAAAAATATTTCAATGCATCATATTCGAGCACACGGCCGGTTAGCATTGCGTCAATGAACTTTCTATACGAATTTTTCACGCTGAAGTTTACAATGAGTGTATGTTTTTTTGACCATGTACGTCTCTGAACTCTGGCACCGGTTGAGGATAAATTTACATGACTACAGAAATAAATATTGATGAATATGTTCTATTTTTTACTGTGAAATATTCGTAGGAAAATTAAATAAAGAAAGATTATGTAGAATATCCATTTTAAAAAGAAGAATTATCGTAATAGTGTCAAGTTTAGCATCATTTGAAAGAGGAATCGTATAGTTCTATATGTATGTGTGTGTATATATATATATATGTGTATATATATATATATATATATATATATATATAAGTGCTTTATGCAATAAAATTATTGTATAAAGTCGTATTCATCAATTGTTCGTAAGCGTTTTTAAAATTACACATTATAATTCAGAGAAAATAAGATTATTTAATTACGTGAGTTAATTAAATTATTCTTAAACATCTCAAAATAAAAAAATAATTTTCTTTATTAGGTATTTTTAGGTATTAGCATAACTTTAAAACCGACCACTTTTAATAAATATTGTGAATAATCTAAAAAAGAACGTTACAAAATTATTATAAAAATATATAATCTAAGAAAGAATAACGTTACAAAATTATTATAAAAAAATAATTTATTATAAAAACAGTTTAATAAAATTTTTAAACTGCTTTTAATTTTTTCTAAAATGTAATTTTTCGTTCTTTAAAGAAAAAAATTCTTATGTATAAATTTATATTTTTAAGAAGTTATTTGAAAATTTTGTTTGAGATTGAATTAATAAAACAGATCTTATTGCTCATATAAAAGATTTTCAACTTTTCGACAAAAAAGTTAGTGTCTTACCCTATCTCGAGCAACATTATCCACCACGTAATTTGCCCCGATTCTTATACATACATTGTATTCTTGAAATTTTTCAACGAAATCCGTGTCCTCTCGAACAGTTGATAGGCTAAAGAACTTGCAAGGTAGTCGAATGTATGTCGTCGAGTGCAATTCGAAAACGGAACGCGTGCCGAATACGAAAAAGAAGTGAGGAAAGTGCAGGGGATAAAGCTGGAGGACGAGCCACAAGGTGAAGATAAATGCTGTAATCTAAGTTTTTCCATCTTGTGGCGCGCGGCGCTCCGAGAGAGAATAGAAGCTCTTCTAGTTCTTTTCGCCATGTACGCACCAGAGAGATCATCTTCGAGTTTTATCCCTTAACCCTTTAAGTCTAGTCCTCATCACAATCGTAATAAGTGATTTCTTTAATAAAAGCATCTTTTATTGTTATCATTGCATTAACATTTAAATTTTTTTTTAAATATTAAATTATGACAGATATTAGATTTTAATATCTTCTCTCTCTCTCTCTCTTTCGAAAATAGAACTGTATTAAATTTCCGAAACGTTTTTGAATTCTTGAATTCTTATATAGGAGGAGGAAGCAACATAAATTTTTTTGATTTTATATTTTTAGATCGTAACACTCTTAACTTTATCTCAAAACTTTCGGAATGTCAAAATCTAGAACCGTAAACTTTTTACAGATTTTATCTGTCACATCAAAAAATTTTCAACTCCTTGAATGTATCTTCTATCAATTAAATCATTTAAATCTTTATATTGCTTGATAAAAACAGGATTCATTATTCTACAACATGCTATTTGACTGTTATATGTATTTTCATTTTGTCTAATTAAAAATATGTTGACTACTAAATATGTATTCCATTTCCAAACCTCTCCATCGCACGATACTCATCTTCACAGAGTTTCACTCCGTTGAAATTTTCCTCGCATTGCACCCTCCAAAAAGCTGCCGAGTACAGAAAACTTTCGAGAAACGCCGCGGACTCCATTCCGACATTTCTCTCTTTACTCCGCAGTGGGATTTTTCCTCTTCCTCTCCATACCTACTATATCTCGTAGATTTACGAGCAACGCGAGCACGTACTTCACGAGCCGTAATTTGAAAAAAAAAATTCGCTCTTGCGGTCGGTGGTTGCACCGTGGTTTACAATGACGGCAAAAAATGGATTATATCGCACTTAAGTTTTGTTACCTCACTCGCGAATTTTTACCCATTTCGTTCTCTACGAAGTACTAGTTGAATGTAACCAAATATCGATAGTTCCCCAATCTTATCGCCATTCTACATCGGCGCAATCATTTTCCGGTTTGTAAATCGTTTAGTGTGTTGTATATCTCGATGTGTTCAATTTGCAATATTCGAGAAGCTTCCCAGAAATACAATCTTTGAATCAAGTGTAATCACACTTTTTTTAACCCATTCAATGCAAGAAAAATTGTAAAACTATCCTAACGACTTTCTTCGAATTTTAATCTAGATTAGAAGTTTAATTAGAAATTGATAAATTCTTCATACCAAATAAAATTAGAATGAAATAAAAAATAGTTTAATAAATACCCTTTCTAAAATTTTATATAAATAAAAGGGTTAAATAATTCAAGAATTTAACAAAAATATAAAAATCAATTCAAAAATATATAAATCGCCGATATTAACTTATATCCAAAGATTATAGTGATCAATCATTAAATACATAGATAAATTGAAGAATAACAAAACGACATTGTTTCATTATTGATTATGCGGCCATTCGATACCCTTGTTCTCTATTCAGCTATATCTTTCAAGATTGGTTCTATCAAAGGATCGATGAGTTGGAACGAAGGAAGGAAATTAGCTGATATTTCAATCACAGGATAAGTTTCTATATTAGCTCTTCAATACAATCTACGTTTGTTCTAATAAGAACTATCTTAAATCCGATTGAAAATAAAGTTTGATAACTTATCTGTTTAGTTCTTCAAATATCTTCAACAGATTTATACAGTCGTGTATCGAAAATTTTCAAAATTATATATAATATTCTCAAAAATATGTGTAATACTATATCTTTATCGACAGAACAACTGAAAATAGTAATATTATCAATGTGATACATTTGATAGCCATTAAACGTAAATAATACCTACTAATAAATATCATAAATGTTATAAAATACAATATATACACATTAATATTCTCAAATATCATGAAAAATTATTAAAAAATAAAATAAAAATTTATTTTATAATAAAATCCCAATTAACATATTATCTATATTTCACCTAAAACTAAATAATTTTTTAATTTTTAAAAGTTAATATTGTATTGTTAATATATATAAATATCAATATATCTTCAATAAGAAATTACATAGTATGATCTTGTTTTTTCGATAAATATATACTTAATAAATTTTTAATTAAAGAGAAGATTTAAAAAGATTCGTTATCTTTCGAGGTCATTATTAACAAGTCTTCATCTCTGAAATTCTACTCGCGTATTTCACCAAGGAGAACGCCGTTTTCTCATCTCTGCTATATAAACATCGCTGACCCTTCTCAATCTTCCGAAAACAACGTTGACCCTCAGTCGAGTACAATGAAACACCCTCACGTATGGTATGCTCTTATATTTTCCTGCATTTCGGTGCCCGAGGCCTGATTAAAGTATCTAAGAATCTAAGATAATAATTCTGTTTCAACTTCAAAATATTAAGTATTCAGGAAATCATTTATGGAAAAATTTTCTCAAAGAAACACTCACAACATTAAGTGTACCAAACATATTGTAAACAGCTATATTGCAAACGGAAGGAGAATTATAAATATAGATTTCCGAAGATCAATAAACCAAAAAAGTAATATATCGAGGATATGCAACAATACTATAACGTGACATTTAGATGATCCATAATTAAGTAAATTTTATAATCCGAAAATTTTCAAGGAATTCATAATGCTTAAAGCATAATTAGAATATTTCATTGCTCGTAAAAGCGAACTTTCGGCAACTAATGAAAAATATATAGTTTTAAAAAATTCATGATTTTTTATCATCCTGTATTTAAAGTGTATTAAAATTAGTAATTGTTGGAATTTTTCAAATTATACTATACATATATTGACAGATTCCGAATAGTACTAACAGGATCTGTAATTAAAAATGGGAATATTTATCTTTTTCTTGTACTACTCGAGAAAGAAAGTATTACAACCGTAACTCTGTTTAAAAATAATTATAGAGTATAGATCTCTATTAGTATTAATGAGAAATATCGATGAAATCATCACGATAAATTATCAGCACACATTCTACAAGTGTCACGCTGTCTTTTATGTAGAGTATAAGTAATGAACAACACTTCTAATACTTAAAACAAGTAATTAGTTACTGTCTTTCAATATTAGTCAATATTTCTGTAAGATATATATATATATATATATGTATAACACTAATTGAATAATTTACTAATTGATAATAATTTACTAATTGATATTCAATAATAAGAAAAATATACTAAATATAATAAATGTGTTCTTAATATCTAAAATTCTTTCAAAATAAATAGTCAAAATAATATCGTAACTATTATGTTTCTTCTGTGAATTATATTTGAAATTCAAGAGAACTATCGAGTGTCGTGTCTTAAAATAGTCTGATAAGATAAGATGGCCATTGCATGACGTTACCTTAAAATGGGGCAAACTGCAAATCCTTTCAGTTCCTTCTCAATAACATAGAATGTACAGTCATCAACAGCCTCTTGTGCTATCTCAAATATCCTAAGAATGTCGACAGCGTACAGCGTGATACCTCTGTATTGCATCTAACGCGAAACTAGCACGAGAAATGAAATACTATGTGAAACCATTTCTCCTTCTAATATTTTCCTTATTTTTATTAAAAATTTTATATTTGAGGAAATACTAAATAATTATGCACCTTTCTAAATATCAAAAAAATGCAAAAAGAATTATGTATAGATTAATAACTCTTATAAGAAGCTTCACATTTTTAGAAGCGATACATTATTATTGTATATGTATTTCTTCTCCGTATTTCTTCTTTTCATTAATAATTTATCTATTAACATCTGCTACTACTGAAATTATTTTGCTTTGCCATTCATAATTCCATTCTAGTCTTTAAACAAAAAAAAAAAGATTCCAGATCATCGTAGATATTGTCATTCTCTCTTCTTTTTTCGTTTATTCTCTCTTCCTCCTTTCTCAGAATAATAAAAACTCGCGAAACTGCTGAGTTCTGCAATTTCAACCAGTACTTTCGAACCAGCGCTCGTCGTTTGCTTTAATGTTCAAACGGAGAAAACTTTGTGTCATCGCATATATCGATAGGCACATTTTACGAGAGTCTGATCCATGCCATATTTTTACAGATTTTTCTCTTGATTCTTCATGATTATTCTTTTTATAACTATACGTCGCGACGTTTCCCATATCACAACGTGTCATAAAATTGATAGTTAAAGAAAGATCATTTCCTCCTGGCAAATAGCCTCTAAATATTTCATTTTAACATGAATCAGCTTTTTTTCAGATTTGATAATTTTTAAGATTATGATTAAAAACACATTTGGTAGTTTTGAAAAGTGTATATTTATATAAATCTATTAATTACTCGCTGTATATATGCTAACGATTATATTATTGATAAAATATAATAATAGTCAAATAATTTAATCCATTTAATGATAAACACAGAACTTCAATACGTATTAACTTCAATACAGGTTTTTCTAAATATACTCTATAACCCAAAATTATATTAAGTGCATTTTTTATCACAATCTAAAAATAAAAGTTAAATTTGATATATGTATTTGTATATATGTATATATAAACAAACTCTTTTTTAAAAAATTTTCTTCTATCATATATATCTATCATATATATCGATAGAAAGCTAAAATTTTTCAAAAAATCAATATTCTCATTTTCTTTTCAAGCATTAAGAACTGTATTGCTTGTGCCAATCCCGAAATAAAATGGGTTACGCATGTAGAATTGAAAAGGATTTTGCGGCTTTTGCTACTTCCAGGCGAATTACTTCTCAAGATTTTTAAACCCTTTGCACGCCATAGAATGGATACATAAGCGAGGATCATCGCTATGAATATGTCCGTACGTCGGAATGTAAATAAGCGAAAAGCTCTGCTCGATCCGCTTTGCAATATGTTGGAAAGCTCGTACTGCTTGCACTGAAAACTTTTTCGCAAACAATCTAGACCGACTCTAACGACCGATTGTTTTACTAGCAATTAGCGACATATATATAGATAAGGTTAGAAGTCCACAAAATCACACTTGTTACGAACTGCAGAATTTCGAAGTAGTAAATTTTGTATGTTTTCCTGACCTAAACCATCACTTCATACATTCGTGTGTAAACCGGAAAAATTTAGAAAAAGAAGCATAACATAAAGCAATGTAAAATCAATAAAACTAAATGTATAAATAAACAGTAAAATAAATATTATCACGCTAATCGTTTTTTACTATATCCGTTTTATAAGTGAAACGGATTTTAGCCATAATTTTTCTTTACTCTTCCTTAATTAATTCCTCTAATAATTAGAATACTCCATAAAAAGTCCGCACAGAAAAATACGATCAAGGAAAATACGACCGTCCATTACACGCGTAAGACCTTTCAGTTTTTTGTCCGCTTTCTTTCTTTTCATTCGACCCCTTTTTTTCTTTCTAACAAGACATTTGAGAATGAATAGTGAGGTCAATGACGTAATTACGAGATTGAAAAGGCTACAAGATCCCTCATCAACGTGTTTCTTACATCTGATTTGTAGTATCCGTAACGACTGTCAGATCTAAAAATATAAACATATTTTTATATAAATTCGAGATTAATTAATATTTAATTTAAAAATAGATAAAAATAGAGAGAGAGAGAGAGAGAGAGAAAATTTTTGCATCAAAATGTGAAAGATTTTAACAATGTCTATATATGAAATCAGTAATTCTTTGTGTAATTCTTTGTGTTGTTGTGCTTCAGCCAAACAACTGTTCAATAGAAATTTTTCGCAGGGAAACTTATTGAAAAGTGGTCGCAACAGAGAAATTATTCGACCGGAAGGTCTACAGAATTCGATTCGATGGGCGATGATCTTCTTAACTGGCCGTTTCACAACGTGAGAAAGTCGCAGAATTGGCTACCAGCCAGAGAGATAGCCGCGGAAATACGATTGGACGATCGTGCCGAGTCCTTGGACGAGTCGCTCGAAAATGCACATTTCCCTCTTTTCTTTCGACGCTATTGAACGTATAGGAGTGTCCGTCGTCACGAAATTGAGAAGGGTCGACGTAAAGGAGGATCTTAGAAAAACGATAGAGAAATAGACGAGCAGAGGAAATCTTGCTTACAAAAGGAGCGATAATCCTTTTGCAAGAATATCCCTCGCGCAGCAACTGTTACTTTAAACGCAGCTGTGCGAAAAGTAAGTAGAAGAATATCATGCATAAAACGCGAGATGTTATATCGTCTAGAAACGAATATATCGTCCAGATGATCATAAAGCCGCAAAATTTCGCTTACGATAATTTCTTTCTTACAGAAATTAGAAACTAATCGTATATCGATGATGAGTCATGAACAAAATTTTATATTAGAAAGGTTGATATAAAGCAGAGTTAGGAAATAATATGTTACTTGCAGTAATGTTACCGTTACAGTTATTTTTTCGGTAACGATCGATACTTTTTTGTCTGTAATGGTTAGAACGGTAACATCATTTGAACGATAATGGTAACGATTTCATCATTACTTTTATTGTTATTTTAATCCTTTACTATCTTTTTCCTTCCCTTATTCTATTCAAGTAGATTCAATAGAATACAATATATTTTTTTATTGGATAGAAATTTTAAATGGAAATTTAAATATTGAAAAATATTGAAAAATTTAAAAAAACTTGTGTTATAATATATACATATAAAGACTTGTTTGTAGTTTCAAGTTTTAATATTAATTGTTACAATTAATATTGATTATTGAATAATATTTTTTAATCTAATATCTTTAACATTAGAAAAATGTAACAAAAATAAAAAATCGTTATGATATAAAGTAGGTATAAAATAACAAACGTAAAATAACAATGTGAGAGAGGTATCAGAATGTCTTATTAGATAGATAGATTAAAGATTAAAGATGCGACATATTTTTCTTCTGATATTAGAGGAAAATTGAATTTTGGGATGATACAACATCATTAGATAGGTAATGTGTATTCAACATGTAAAGCGAGAGTCGATCTAAGCTAATCGATGGCCACGTTTCGTCGTCTAACTGCA
>Ga0157363_1007602_pt1 | contig 10262 bp, 4 predicted proteins | sample AttsexASBM1_FD_111477 | JGI IMG/M metagenome (GOLD analysis project Ga0157363, IMG submission 111477) | Fungus gardens microbial communities from leaf cutter ant in Ribeirão Preto, State of São Paulo, Brazil - Atta sexdens ASBM1 | ecosystem: Host-associated > Fungi > Mycelium > Unclassified ...
AAAATTAAATGAAATACGAGAAAAGCTACGAGCCAAAAATAATATATAACTTAATATAGACTAACGAAAGATAAAAAGTAGCGCTATATGAAAACGATTACAACAAACGACGTTTTGACTCCGATCGAACCATTCTCAATGTTAAACATATAAAACTGATAATTATAAACATACTAGTAATTATAAACGTAATACTAATCATTATAAACTGAGAAAAATGTTTGGTTGAAAATAGACAAAAACCAGAAGATTCTGATTAATTTAATTTAACGTTTAATCAGAATCTTCTGATTTTTGTCCATTTTCAATTAAACATTTTTTTCAGTGTACAGGAATTTTTCAGACAGAAATTTCCGAAGTCTCTCTACATTTATTCCAATTCAGGTAAAAAGATCGCGACGCCAAAATTCTGGACGAATCGGTACATCTCGTTCGACGATTGAACGAGCCTTCCGCAAAGGAGAAAAGTCAACATATCTGGTCGCCCGCAATCGATCCTTCGTACCTTTTCTCCGTCCAGAAATAATAAAACGGATACGTTCTACGCACGCACTTGCCTCACGCACACAATTTTTCGAAACGACACAATGCCGTACGGCAAGAAAACGGATACGATCCGATATATGATCCGCTCTCGCCCGAATCGGGGTAACGATTGCCTGAAACAAGTGCGTCTACATCATTAGACGCGCGTCAGAAGGAGCCTCTTCCCTCGCCACACCCCTGTTGGCGCAACAACGACGAAGACGACACATCGGCGGCACTATCGGTGTTTACATGCACGTGTGTTGTTAACGCGCACACGCGTCGTCCCGGCTGATCGATCCCGTCGGGAAATCCGCGTCGCGCGGATATCCAGGACGCACCGCGACGCCCATGGGATTCGCACGACTGCAAATATCCCGCAACACTTGGCACACGTTCAATGTCAAAATATCATGTTCAGATGCTGCTGGATTGATTATGGCACCTTTCCCGCGAGTGCGACGCAATGCGATCCCGAGATTGTTATGTACATCCTGAGTTTCACCGAATAGAAGATTTCTGTTAAACTATAGAAAACCAAGAGTTAAACTCCCTCTATTCTGATTGGAGGAAAAGAAGAAGCTTTCCCAGTCTTGCTAAATGGATTTCCGTTAAACTCTGAAGCCAAGAGCCAAACTCCCTCTACTCCGACTTTGCAGTCGACGGTACCAAAAAAAGCGAAATGCTTCCCAATCGTAAATGGTGTAAAGTCAGAATCCAAAATCCGCAATAATATATGAAAAAAGAAGATAAGTCTCCTTGAAGTTTGGACTTGGAGTTCAATAATTTTTGTAATGCTTTTTATTGTTTTTATGCAAGGCTCACGCTTGTTACCGATGCAGCACTGATTCCAAGGGATGGCCCAGACGAATGCGTCAATCACATTCACGTGCTACACCGAAAACGCATGCGCCCATCGTCGGCAACAAGTTGGTGTCAGCACCAACCGTACTCCGGAACGCAACGGCACCCACGAAGGAAGCGTGGAGAAGCGTGCGGTGGCGTGATTATACATATAAACGGCATCGATAGGCCAAGGACAAACTGACGACGCCATTAGTGGGATGGTTTCCTCCCCCTACAACCACTTAAAAGGGCCACATTCGGCGAATACCATTACTATCACGAGTCCCACCAAGCTTCGTTTTGTATTGAAGATAGAATCTTTAGTGCATAGATAAAATTAAAGATTTCTAGATAGAAATCAATTGATTTTATCAAGGAATTCTTGTAAATTATCCCGAGTTATCAGGAAAATTGATAATCGCCGAACTAAGGACTTTAGCAACTAAACGTTATTTGTCGTTCAATATAAGGCTTTTGTTCACTCATCACTATTACCTTAGATTGTGACGTCAGAAGCGCGAAAATACACGATAAAAATTCTGGCCATGTGAAATATGAAAATAAAATGAATTGTTCTAATGAAATTAGAAATACACCGCAATCGATAAAACCAATTTATAAAGTGCACCGAAAATTTCTTTTATTTTGTTAAATACTAAATAATCATATGTGTTTACGGAAATAAACGGTTATGCATAATTCAGTTTCATGTATCTAGAAATAAATTATGCATAATTAGAAATAAAATAAGCTGTGGCAAATTATTAAATTAATAATATAGCACAATAATATAACAGAAATAAGTATGTGTAATTTAATTTCTCCTCAAAAAAATAAAAATATAGTTTTCAATATATTTTATAAATTTATTCTGTTAATTGCAAATATTGTTTTATTGAAAAATATTTCTATTCAAATATAATTTGCCAGAATTGTTATTGTACTTTTTTGCTGCTGATGTCATGATCTGAGATAGTAGTGGTGAGTAAACAGAAGCTCTAAAGCGAAGTTCGTTTCAATAATAATTTGATTCATTATCTACGTAGAACGTATTAATTCTAAGTAATTAATTGACAAATTAATTTACTTACCATCGGAATCCGGTGATCCGGTCTCCTGCAGCTCGATGTGCTCCCGCGTTCTCCGTTTGCTACTGCCACGTGTAATGGGATCCAGACGAAGACCGATATTGTCGACATTATCGATGTCTCCGAGATCGATGGGGCTGCCGATGATGAAGGGCCCGGTGGATTCCTGTTGTGCGCCGTCGTTCGCCCGGTTAGCCGCAGGTGACGCGTTGTCGTTGTTGTTACTGGTGCCGTTGTGCAGGGATGTGTCGTCCATATGCGGTATGGAAGAGAGATCCGGCGGGGTGAACGGTCGCAACGGCCCAGGACTGGGAACCCGGGGGTTCCCCCTGGCTGGTTGCATTGACTGTGCCGGCGCCTGCAATGAAATCGACGACATCGATCGATTTACTCGTGACCTTTCACCTCACCAACGCGAGAATACATAATGTATAGCTATAGTCAATGCGAGAGCTGATTCGTATACTGATTTCGGTACGTTGAGAAAAAGATAAGATGTAAATTAAGAAAGAAGAATCGTATAGATCGTAAGTTCCAAGAAATTTGGTATTATAGTGAATGGCAAAAGTTCTGGAACAGCTAATATCTCAAAAAATATTGATTTACTTAAAAAATATTTGAAACAAAAATAATAGGGTTTCCAAAAAGTAATCAAATGATGATATTAATTTGACCTTGGAATGATCTGAGGAAATGCTTTCAACATAAAAACGGTCTTAAACGGAATTACTCATTTTTCATAGTATATCTTTATAGCTGACGTTGAGACGTTTCCAGAACACTGATTACAAACTTTTTCTTCATAAGAATTTTCCGAGTTACGGCATTTGAAAGTTACAGTATCGCCGGCATTAGCATTAAATTTCTTGGAACCTATGACCTATACGGTCTTGCCTTTTTTTTTTAAATTTACATCTTATGTCTACTAATATCAAAGATTTTCACTAATTTGTTGTACAAATCGAGATGATCTTCGGTTAGAACGTTTTTAACGTTCGAAGAAAAGAACGTCTTATGTTCAAAATTTGAATCATATTATCTGGGCATTATCAAATTTTAGATTAAAGTTAGATTTAGGATCAAAATTATCTCATTTTACGGTATAGTAGTATAATTTTATTAATCGAACATTTGATTGAAATTATTCTACCAAAGCTTTTCATCTAACTATATAATTTAGATCTGATTATTATTAGATTTTTTTCAATGTAGCAAAGAATAAATGACGCGAATGGTAAGAAAAAAACTGACGTGGAATTCATATCAAAGATTTTGTAATTTCCTTTAGTGACTTCCTTTAGTTTCTTAACCGATTAATCATCGATATTAATATAATATATATATATATATATATATATTTATTCTAATATCCTTCGCATATTTCTCGAGATATTTGCAAACCCGTTGCAATGAAATCCAAGGCTTAGATCATACCTGATTAAAGACACAACGAGGGCTTTATAATGACGCAGATCGCGTATCGTGCGTATAATAAATCTATAAAATAACAGGTGACAATAGCACGTATGTAAAATATCTGATGACCCTGAATGAAATTATATCAATCTCTCACGGCATTATACGTCACTCGATTCATTCACTCGCGACTGTTTCATCTTACGCGTCATGTACGACATACGTATTGTATTTCCTTTCTAGAAACGAAACTCCTTGACAAGGTAAAACTGATTGAGCCTTGGTGACCTGATTTATTCCTTTCCTTGAATTAGCCGGAATTGGCGAGGCTAAGAGCGAAATTGTTGAGTCACATAGTGGACAAAAAGTCTATAAATATTCTATAGAGATCAGAATTGTCAGAGTTATTCATGTCAAAAGAATAAAGCTCTGACAACTGTGATAGACATTTTCGAGCGAGCGTTAACTATTCTTATTGAAGCATCTTCTATTTTTAAATTACGAACTTTTCAGATAACTATTTTCTCATTTTCGACGTATCTTCTTCGTTTGACAGAACGGATTCGGAATAAAAAATGAAATAAAATTAAAAAGCTGTTCTTTATATGACACTGTTCATTATTTATGTACTATATGTTCACTTGTATTTAAAAAAATTCAAAAATATTATAAAATTTTATATAAGATTATATTAGCTAAAAAAAATGTTAGAAAAATATTATATAGAGAGTCTCAAAAATATTCAATTGCAAAATAAGAGTCGAATTTGAATCAACATTGTTTAACACGCTATTTATTTTTACTTAAAACGTGGCAATAGGTTGAATATAGATAGATTTGTCATAGAAATATACTTGGTACGAATAGCATGACACCAATGACTCATACTCAACTTGACGATAATACATTGCGCATTCATTGGCCGTATGATGCAGATAATTTATATGAGGGTATACGAATATTATAATTATATATTTAATTTCTGTAGTACTGCAACTGTAAGTTCCAACGAAACGCAATAAGATATCTTTGACGATGAATGAGTAATGAGTATTTATATAATTAATTCTTCGGTATTACATTGTACGTTTTGTCATGCATATAATATACTGAATATTAAGAAATATTACACAAAAGTAAACTAATAACTTTTTTTCAATCAAAACACTAAACAGGCATATAATGATATAAGAAAAGTGTACACGGAAACAACGATTTTATTAAAGTATCTAAAAAATTGGCTAGATACACATCTAACAATAATTTTATTGAATTAAAATAATCATATAGGACACTTAATTGGTTGATAGAATATTAAAATGTTTTGTAGCATTGCTCATCGTGCTCGAGTTTTCTATATAAATATTTTAATATTTTCAGTGTTTCTAGTTAAATTTTTAAATATTTCAGCAAAATCGTTCTTTCCGTACAAGTTCCTTTAATAAAAAAGGTTATAGCACATGAAATAAAAAAAACAATGGGATATGCTATTGTACGCACAGTGGCAACGAAGGATTAAAAATTATTCTATTAATGATTCCGTATCCTTTAAGTTCTTTGGAGTGACATTTTGAAAAAAGCTCAATTTTCACTCTTTAAAAGTGACATTTTACTCTTCAAAGTGACAATTCTAAAAATTTGACTAGTCTAAAAATTTGAAGAGTAAAAAAAGATATATTGTCTCCAAAAGCAAGAATTTGTTTTTCGAAAAAAGTATGTTTAGATCAAATGAATGATCGCGAACAAACACAAACAATTCGTTTTGCTATTATTTTTATAATTATTTATATCATTCTCGTTGAAGCAAATTGTTCCTTCGTGCTCATTTGATTTAAACCTAAATTAATTACACACGTGCGTTTCGAATATAATTTTTTTTTTTTTCATAACAATGATGAAAAAAAAATCTTCTGATATGGAATAGGTGAGATATTACGTAAAGTTCATTCCGCTGCAACAAAGGTATATATGCGTTTTTGCATTGGAATTGAAAAATGACACCGGAGGTCATGTGTTGCGTGTGCCACGCACGTGCGTTTCTTCCTTCCGACTATGAATTGTTCATTGCATTAAATATGCGGCATATCAAATGCTGAGGGCAAACAAATATAAAGAATAAAAATGAAAAAGGATGAAAAATCAAAGCTTACAAAGATTACAGCAGAAAAAACTGATCAGTGCGCACTCAGTGATTCTTTAATATGATTGGTTTTTGCCTTTCTTTGCTGATCTAAGTGTAAGAATCGATCATATTAAAACATGTAAAGTAAAAGAAACAGTCAGGTATGTCATTGTATCCATAGTGGCACCGAAAGATAAAAAACCTGTTAACGATTCCGTATGCTTTAAATTCTTTGGAATAAAATCTCATTTTAAAGAATGAAAATTGAACCAGTCTTGAAAAAGAGGGAAGTTCAAAGAATCACTGAGCACTGACTGATCCATTTTCTCTGTTGAAAATAGCCAGAGATAGAGATAAGATTCTCTGTAAATCAGCCATTTACTTCACGGAACCGCGATAATTTGTTTGACACGCGTGAAAAGCACAATATGATAACGAGGATGTTATTTAAACTCTTCTTAAATAACTGAATGACGTAAACAAATGTATAATGACAGTGAAACGTTTGGATAAATATGTGTTTTTCGAGCTCGTTTGATTACTTCTTAAATTCTTCAAAATAAAAGTTTACTCTAAAGAGTGAAAATTGAGTTAGTTTTGAAAAGGAGTGGCTCAATTTTCAATCTTTAAGAGTGACGTTTTACTCTTCTAAGTGAGTTTCATTCTAAAAGTGTTAGAGAATATAGACAAAAAAAAAGTGTGTTTCGCCACACGCATTTTCAAGGTTCGTGTAAGTGCGCCTTGCGCTTATTGCTTTATGTTGGCTGCACTTTGCGAATTACGTAAATTTTTAACAGATCCACGTGTGAACGATTACCTCTTAGCAAATACAATGAATCATTCGCTATTACGATTATAGATTATTTTAATCACACAATGATACTCACTACTATTAAACGTGTCAACCGAGGCCTATTTTTGAGCCTCGTTTTGAATTTCAATCGATCGATTCCACGTCTCGTTGTATTTATTATTACCCCGCCTTATCGTTGATCAACGACTCGGTCAATAATTCATTGCCTGGGAAATTTGCCAGAATGAAGCTAAGCAAATTGCGCAATGTCTGTCTTAAACTGCACACCTTGGCAGCAATATATACATATACATTAAAATGTGTATACAAATGCAGGTTTTTAATTAATTATCACTCGAATCACTTCGTTATCATGAAAGTGACGTATATCGTGAAAGTGATAGATAAAGAAGGTATGAAAAATGGATTTCCGACAACTCGCGATTAACCGCTTTATCTATGGAAGATTTTTGTTCGAATAAACGTATCAATACAATATACGTGAATTAATGAAGATTATTGTTTCCAATAATAAAAACATGAAAGTCAGACCTTTCTACATTAGCAAAAAGATTGCTAAAATCGAATGCTAAAATCTTATAAAAGCTCTTTCTTTATTCTTTTGAAAAAGCATATAAAGTTGTTGTCGAAAACTTTGTAAACATTGATATTTATCACTTGAACACTTTTTCTATGCGTCGTAAAATCAATAATATTTTCAAAATTCTTTTGAAGAACAATAGTTGGAAGAAGAAAAATGTTGATTGCACTCTTCTTTGGACTTCAGTTTTATCTGCAGTAGCAACTCTCGGAAAGAAGTCAACTATAATCTATTAAAGTCCATTAAAGTCTATTAAAGTTCATTTAAATCCAAGCGTCAATAACGCGTATAATTGTGATAAATATTCAATAAAAAAATTTTTTTTGCGCGCGAAGAATTAGTATAGTAGCTAAATAAGAGAAATACGCGCTTCTATCGCAATTTGAAAAAATGCACATTTGTTATCACTTAATTAAAAAAACAAGTCACTATTGGCATGCACTTGTCGACGCTGCAAGTAAAACTGCACTCACAAACCATCGCATCAAAGTTTATCGCGAATTTCCGAGTATAAAAAAGTTGTCATTATTTAAATTAATAATTACGTTGTAAACGGTGAACGTTTATCATGCAAGTAATATCGAAGTAACAACGTAGCTAGGAGCAGTTTTTTCCCCGAGGAACGTCTAGAAGTCACTGTAAAAATCGAACGTGATACGCGAGGCATGGCCAATAGGAGTGAGTAAAACGATCGATAAGGCAACACACGAAGTTTCGACCGGATAAGATCAAGATTTCTATGGCGCTTGCCTGGCCGTCCGTTCGTGTGGTTTTATCAAGACTGTCACGACGATTCCCGCAGTCGTCTTCGACAAGGCAGGCCTTCGATTAAGAAGGTCATCCTTCACTGATCGCATCTTGTAGCAACTAGGTGAAAGAAGAAAAACACCATCTCTTATAATGTATAATTTAAAAAAAAATAAAATTAATTACTCTGTGCCACAAAAAAGATATCGTTCCCTTGCATCAAAAGTAACACAATTAAAAAAATTAAATTTTTCAAAACAAGAAAACTATTTTTTAAACTTAATAGAAAATTATTATCTGATCAAATAATATCGGTAAAGAGAATATACTCTTAGAAACAAACGTCATTTTTATCATTTTTGTTTCATAACCTTTGAATTATGATGATTTTAATACAAAAATTTATGACAAATTCAGAATAATTCATCAAAAGTGATATAACTCGAAATATTTATTTAGTTTATATTTATTTAATCAGTATAACTACATTTAAAATAAAATAATTTCTTCTTCAAACTTCGCCACTCTAAATGTTCTTTGTAATTTTCCTTTTTATTTACACACAATTCAAAATGTGTCACTCTTGACAGGTGTTATAATCTCTCTGAATGTCACAAGTGACGAACAGATTGTAAATTAGTTACTCTTGATGATTGATTGATTGATAGATAATCTTTACTTAACTCATAATAATAACTAAAAAGTTAATATTTTTTATTAATTGTCACTTTTGAAATAAAAAACCGACATATCTTCTTCAAACACAAGAGTTAAAATAATAAATTTTCTATTTTTATTCGTGTTATTTAATTACTTTAATTGCAATCTAAGAAAAGTTTTCAATTTTTTATTATCACCTAAAAAAAATTTAATTTTGAAATTTAATTCTCTGCTTGTATTATTGAGTTTTTCAAAGGAAAGAATACATGTTTTTATTCGCTTAAAGGAAGAAATGCGAGAAATCCTGAAATATTCTGTAGAACAAAACAGAACGTTCAACATTTATAACGAATTTCAAAGAAGATTAATTTCCAAGTCGTCGATTTCCGGAATCAGACCATGGAGTTCTTAATTATTTCTATTACACGATTGAACGCGACTTTAGTAACACCCTGATAGAAGCATCGATCGCGATGTGAACCTTAACTTATCGCAATGTGATAAGTTTGTAATTTGATTGCTGAAGCGTACAATTTTATTAATCTTTTGTATCCTTCCTATTCATAATTCTTTAATAAATTAGACAAACACTTAAGATATTATCTCGTAAATAAATTACATACTATTGCGTCATACATATCACTAATATAGTCTCAATTTATTATCTCATTTATTAAATCTCAAATAACAAATTTTTGCAAATTGCATAATTCTGAAATCAAAAATTATTATTTATTCTTGTCACGCGCTTCGTTATTCACAATTTTTTAACACATAAAATAAACGCTCAAGCTATTACATCTCATAAATAAATCTTACATACCATCTTTATGTATATCATACTTAAATATATTCTCGATATACTCTCTTTATTATCTCATTAAACTTTAAATGATTCTTTCAAATAACATAATTCTAAAGTAGAAAATTATTATCTACGTCTACTTACAATTTTTGCTGCGCGTTTATTTATGCATTATTAAAATATAATAATCGTAACAATAGCACAGAGGGAAAATTAGATACACGTGCTGCTTCCCAAGGACCCACGGACAATTCCCAGAGAGACGCGACTTCATCAATAACGCAAACACGATGCGGTGAGGAAAAGCGCGATGATGGAGTGCAAAATGGTCGATATTATCGACGATGCTTCTCCGTGGCAAGGCCATCATAGATTGCCAGGATCGTCAGCAATAAAGAGACATTGAATAATTGAATTTTATCGAGTTGATAATGAAGTAGTGAAGCACGATCCGTGCGTCATTTCAACCCATTCTCAGATGTATTATAAAGAAATGACCTTTCCTGAGGAGCAAGTTATCATTAAAATCATTGTCCTTTCCCTTTCGAAAAGAGCGTCACGCTCCGCGACGAATGTCGTGATCGGAAATGTCGATTCCCTGGAGTGGTGACTTTTCATGTATCGTCTTTATCGATGCGCAAAATAGCGCGACAACGTAA
>Ga0157363_1007603_pt1 | contig 10261 bp, 6 predicted proteins | sample AttsexASBM1_FD_111477 | JGI IMG/M metagenome (GOLD analysis project Ga0157363, IMG submission 111477) | Fungus gardens microbial communities from leaf cutter ant in Ribeirão Preto, State of São Paulo, Brazil - Atta sexdens ASBM1 | ecosystem: Host-associated > Fungi > Mycelium > Unclassified ...
TAGATATATATATATATATATATATATATATATATATATATATATATATATATATGACAATGTTTTAAAATAAGACAATGAATACTTGCTTAAGAATCGTTCTCCGAAAATTTTTATCCTCACTTTATGTGTTTTACAAAATAATTACAGAGCAATGTCTTGATTCATCATTATGCTAAAACTGTATTGAAATAGATATATTTAAATCAAATAAATTCATTCATGAAATTTTAGTTTACTGACATAAAAGCATATTATTTTAATAAACACAATATACATATATAATGTCATATATAATTTACATATATAATGTCGTCTGCAGACAGAGCAACTTCCTCAGTTACATTAACCTTGTTTACACCGAGCATTTAATATGCGTATTAACCAGTAACTTTTTATAAAATTATTTTAATTTTTTAATTTCGGCATATAAACGTATACACAATATGGCTATTTAATTATCTAGATACATAATGTACCAGCTTAGTACACTATTCTTTAAATGTATTGTCGAAATTAAGATAATTTAATAGAATGTTACTATTTAATACACGTATCAAGTTTCGGTAAATTAGAACATTAATTCCTTACACTTTTATTTTCCTGTTCGATTTTCAGAATAATTATTAAACGATATCGTCTTTGTATTTGTGATCTACTCTTTTATTGTTTCGATTTTTTATATCTACTTATATCTTATATAATTATAAGAAAAGGAAATAATTTTTACATTGTGATATTACATTTGCTACGTGCAACATGCAATTAACAAAAATATTGCAACTGACTTTGATTACGATTTTTCACAGTTCTATAATAATTAGAACTTTAAGTTTAAATATAAAATGTTTTAAGGTTTGAAAAATTCGAATAGAATATTGATATATAATAGAATATTGATATTTTGATCTGCGTCGAATAGATTTTGATATTTTATCTTAGTAATTTCATCTGTTGAGTGATGCGTTCAAATAATCTGACGCACTTTTAAGAATGTTGATAAGTTCATTATTTTTTTTCCAATCGAATCAAAATTCTAGAAATATATACATCTATAAATACATTTTTTGATAATTAAATTTTCCGATAAAATAAAATTAATTAATTTAAAAAATCGATTTTTTATTTGTTATCTTATACATCCTTTTAAATAGCTCAAATTGCCAATGTGTTATTTCTGCAATAAAATTAAGCATTTTTTCTGTAATATTATACAAGAATTTTATTTCATTATTTATTGTATAAAATATAATACAATTGATTTTATTGATAATCAGCGAGCTCAACATTTTGAACAATTTAAAAAGATTATTTATTAAAACATAATACAAAATATATCGTACAAAATATATCGTACAAATATATGATACAAAATATGTCGTAATTAAATGATGTAACTGCTGTTACTAAGAATGCAATTGTAAGTTTTATAAATTAATAAATGTTTGCTCAATTTGCTTTTATGTTTTCCTTCCAGCAATTGATGGATTATTTCCTTATTAGGAATATATATATTTCTGCTTGCTACGTCCCTGAACTGATACCGTTATACCTGGCGGAGCGTTGAACCAGAAACCGGTGCAGTGGAACCACGACCGTCATTTCACGATATACCACCGACAAATGTACCTGAGTCCAAAAACAGTAAAAAGTTATTTGCGTGTAAACTTTTATTTTGCCTGTGAAGATGTGTGAATGACGACGACACAGTAGGACATGTAATTCTTTGCGTAGAATTTTGTAAAATTTCCGACCAGGACAAGTAATTGTCCACGCGATTAATCGATAGTGATTCAAAATGGGTATTTTGTGACCTGTTGCTTTAGAAGATAACATGGAAAAAGCGAAAGAAAATGGATTGTATATGCATGATCCGGGATATAAAAGTGTTAAAACTAAGTTTTGGGCTTATTTTTTCTGGTTGTTCGGTGGACTCTTTGGAGCACATCATGTGTATCTCGGCAGAGACGATCAGGCATTCGTGTACATCAGTACATTCGGCGGTTATATAGGTTGCGGTTTTCTCAGGGACATTTATAAGATACCTGCATACGTGGCCGATGCAAATAACGACCCAAGGTTCATCGAGGATTTTAAACGAAAAGTCAGAGCTAATCGAAAGGTAAATAAATATTCGGCGTTTAGAATTCACAGACTAGCATTAGCCAATGACGTCGCTAGTCTTGAAATATACTTCTTAATATCAACCTTACACTACGATTGATGCCATTAACTTGTTCTGCATCGCTGTTATTCGAAGAATTGATGACGTTGCACATTACACGATAATCACGTACATAATACAATAATCATACAAATGTTGAACCGCAATTTACTCGCTGACACGTACAGTAATTAAGGATGTAAGTGGAAGTTGGCAAAATATATGCAATCCGCGACGCTTTGTAAACTGATGACGAAATCGAATTTATTATTATTTTTTTTTACAGCCGCCGTTTTCCGCAGTGCGATTTGCGGCGCAAGCTGCGGTTGCTTATTTATGGGCCGAGCTATTCAACAGTGCGATCCCGCAGGAAGAAGTGTACGGTATTAATTTCAGATATCTGCTGATTCTAGTACCGGCTGTGATCGCGTTAGGTAAGAATAGTATTAGAAAGGGAAAAAAAGTTCATTTCATTATTATCACGCGGGTTTTCTTATCGCGCGTTTGTTTTACAAGTCGGTTATTTCGAATGATAATATTTTAAGGTCGCAATATGTGACGTATGTCATTGGTTAAAAATAATCGCTGATGATAAATGGAAAATAACTAATGGAAAAGCCGACACTAAATCTGTTTTTATCTGTTTTCTAACGAGTTCTTTATTAGAATACTGTACCTTAAATTTCAACGAGTCTTTTTTATTTAATTCAAATAGAATTCAGATTTTCTTTATCCGGAAAAAAATATTATATAAATGAATATATTTTATATATAATTATATATGATTGTGTATGAAATATGTTAATTTTTTAATAATTATAGGAAATATTTTTTCTCGGAAATATTTTATAGGAAATATTTTCTTAGAATATCGCATTATTGTTATATAAGTATATATATTTATCATATATTAATAATTAAATTATAATATATGTAAAATAATTATATTTATATAAATTATTATAAACATATTTGTTATTTATATCTATATAAATAATATATAAATAAATTTTAAAGAAGTAAATTAAATTATATTCATATTTGGTTATAAAAATTTAATCTTAAATCTGTATATATAAAAAAATGTTTATAATTAAATATGAATATAATTTAGTTTACTTCTTTAAAATTTATTTATATGTATATACAGAGTGATACTTAAGTAAATAAAATGTTTTAAAGTGTAAAATCACTCATATTATGCAAATAAATAATCAATAATCGAGCCAAAAATTTCTAGATTAAATGTAATGAGTAAGATTTATCTGTTATTGTTATTGTAGGATTATCTGAATATGTATAATATATTATTATTTAGATAAAAATAATATTAAATTATATGTATATAAATAAAGAAAACAGAAATTTTACGGAAAGAAGGATTTTGTGAAAATATATAAAAATTTAGTTAGATAATAATTTATTAGACTGAAAATAATTTTTTTTTGGATTATTAAAATAGTTATTCAAAAATCTCCAGCATGATGAGCAATGTTATAAAAAGTTTTGTATTTTAGCAATCAGTCTGAATTCTCTAAAATCTTTGGAGTGGAATCTAATTCTAAAGTGACAATTGGTGAAAAAGAGTGACTCAGTTGTTAATTTTTAGGAATCAGATTTCATTCTTTAGAATTAGATTCCAATATAAAAATTTTAGAAAGTACATAATTATTTTGATGATCCAACAAAATCATTTTCAGATTTAGCTAAATGTTTAGATACTTCAGCAAAATCTGTTCCATGTAGAAATATAAATATTTTACAAAAGGCTTTATTCATTTATTAATACTTCAATAGGTGTATGGACGGTCGGGAACATTGGGAGAGAACAAGGTTCGATATGGATAGCTCTTGCCACAGCATATCTATTTTATCCGACCTTATATTACATCGCCGACGATACCATGTGGATCTTCCTCATGGTGGTTACCTCGAGTCTCAGCTTCGACACTTTCAGCAAGCAATGGCGGCTGAAACCGAAAAAAAGAAGAAGCTTCTTCCGACGTATAGCCTGCTTAGGCTTAGCTCTCATGCTCTACTTCGCCGTAATCGGGAGCTACTTATACTTCAACGCGGTTATTACGGATAGCGAAGGCGAGGAGATCAAACTGTCGGAAGCGGTGCAACATTTCCTCACTTCGCCAATTTGGACAGATCTCAAGGTGAGTCTACAATAAATCTTTTGAATTTTTAACTCTTCAAAGTTAACGATGGACCTATTGAATTCACTCAATTATATTTTTTATCCGCAAATTTCAATTATTATTATTAAAATAAGTTTATTGTTAGCATTTATTCTTTTCTATGCAAGTCATGTCTTTGGTTCCTTGCAACTGATTAGTGTCTTTTAAACATAAATTAAATGGATCTCATAGATCCAGCAGATTTTGGCTCTAAAGGGTGAGCAGTAAATTTCTTGAGATTTGAGAGATCTCTTTCATGCTGATGTTCTTTATTTTACAGGCGAGTTTGGAAGCGACGTGGAATCAGGCGAGACATCAAGGCTTCTGGGCAACGTGGGCGCAACTGGTGGACCTCACGGATCCTCGAGGCGAGATAAATGCCTACAAGGTCGGCTGTTTATAAAATTTTATTAGATTTGGAATTCAAATTTATTTACAAAGAAGTAACTTAAGAATGTATAGAGTCAGATGTATATAGTCAACAAAAAGCGAGTAAAATGAGAAATTTATACTTTTATAAAAGTTGATGTTATATACGTATGAAACAGTTCAATAAGATCAATACTTTTATTTTACAATACAATTTTTTATAGTTTTAATAATTTTCTCATTTTTATCTTAATTATTTTTTTAAAACGTTATTTTTTATTAAATTCTTTTTATCCATGCTTGCCGTCAAACTTTTTTATATTACCTATTATTTTTATACGTAAATACAATATGGAAAAATTTGTAATTCTTTTATAATTTTTTCATATAATTTTTTGTTTAAAAAATACGCGTAAGAAATTCTTAACATTTTCTCATTCTCCGCAGATCCTGGGTCTCTCACAAACCGCTTCGCAGAACGAAGTCACGGCACGATGGAGAAGTCTATCCAGGGACAATCATCCTGACAAGGTTAAAGGTTCAGAGGAGGAAAGGCGCAAGGCTCAAGAAAAATTCATGGAAATCCAACAGGCGTATGAAATCCTGTCTCAGGCGAAGAATCGCCGGCAACGACGAAATCGTCGTTCTGAGAAATGAGCGTACTTTTGATTCAAAGGATCAATAAAAAACAAAGACTCGACAAAAGAATCTCCAAATACGCCAATCTCTGTGTTTCAACTATGTATAATCAAAAGACAGTAACTTTATTAATAAGATTAATAAGACATTTATTTAAACAACCATCTGATAGTAACTGCATCGATATAAAATCTTGTACGTAAAACGCGTGTATTATAAGTTAGGGGGAGGCCTGCGACACATTAATCGCAAGTCCATTCGATTATCTTTAACTTTAATCGGTAAGAAACCCCTGAAGCTTCGCTTCGGCGCGTTCTTCAAGTTAAGCTCATATCAGATTAGAGATTAAGATTGAATTAAAATTTGATCAATCAAAACAAAGTTCACTAAACTTGATATAATTTTCTTTTTTCTAATCGGTTAAAACCCAATCCAATCATAATTTCAATTTCTAGTCTGATACGAGTATTACACATTCACGTTTCCTGGAAAAAATCGAGATTCCATTTACCGAGGTTGGGAAGGAGGTAACTTTCAGTATCACGATTAACGCGATCTCTCGATTGTAACTTTGCGATCTTCTGTAAACCGCCTTTGCGCGCACGCAGCAAACTTTGTTTCGTCACATCTCGCGCGCAATCCATTATAAATCTAAACTAAAAATAAAATTCGACCGTTCCAATGTTTATGCGTCCGACCATGGCGGTGGTTTACATCGAAAACAATCTCGAATACGAGGACTATAAACATAACTTCAACGGCAGCTGCCGACTGGATCGTGGTTGAATCGGGAACGATCGAAGTTTCGAAGGTCCTCCCTTTTGATCTCGCAAAACGTCCTTTCGGGTGAAATGCATCGCTAATATTTTTTGGCGAGGTAAAAACGAACAACCTACGATCTACTTGAAGCACCGCGGCTCCGAACGATCGGCCAGGCAACAGCGGAATCGGATAATATGTAAATAATCTCAAATGGATCATAAATACTCTGTCTCGCTGTTTTATGTCAAACAGACTCGATTAAACCTTTCAATCTCCGCTCGCGTGTGTTCAATGCCAGACGGACGACTAAACGCGGCCCGTAATTTTAATCGCGAAAGCTTTACATTCGACTACTTGCTCTTCTTCTTCGAGCGTGGCGGCTTTGCCATGGAGTTCTCGATCTTATCCGTAAAATTTGTCCCGTACTTTTCAGACGTTTTCTCCAGAAAATCCTGCTGCGAAACCAACGTCACCCTGAAAAATAGCACAAATTTTTATTTTCTCTTTTGAGTTTACGTTTACTTTAGAATTAAAATTATCGAATAAACGTGATTTAAAGAAAATATCCAATTAATATTTTAATGTTATCTATTTCTTCTTGAAGCTGCTTGTAATTTTCTACTAAACGTCAAAGACATTGCAAAGTTTGTACTCATTGAAAAATGTGATTACAAAGTATTGATCGGCATGACTCAGAAAGTTTTAGTTCTTTGATGAAAGTCACACCTTAATTGGGGCACGCTCAACGGTCGCAGAAGACTTTTCACAACAGGTGACGGCTTCGGCAAAGCCGGACTGCTCGCGCACAGAGCCGCACTGGTGAGCTGTGACACCAGAGAGAAGGTTCGATCAGGGCTGGAGGTGGTGCGGAAGACTTTTCTTATTTTCGACTTTAGTCCCGAGGGTTGCGGCAAAGGCGTTGAAGGTATAGGCGTCACCTGGCATAGTTTGTAAGGATTACGTCTTTCAAAATCCGAAAGAAATCCGATTAAGAGGAGACTTGACATATCGCGCTATTTACCTTTCCTTGTAATACTTTCGCAGCGAGCTCGGGCTCGCTACCCCAACGACAGGACGTCGTTCTCTCTAACAGACGATGTCTCGCGAACCTTTCAATCATCTCGGCGCATACATACCTGCCGCAAAACCTCGCCCATTGCTCAGCTCTTAGGCCTCTACCGTGATCACGTAGTGTAGGATTTGCACCTAGGAATTCACGAAAATAATTTTCAGGCGGCGTAGATGATAAATTTTAAGAAATATTTCGTGATGCTTTGTAATTATATTTTTTATAATATCATAAAATGAAATAACTTTTTATTTTAATATTGCCCAGAAGATTTGTATATCAAAATCAGGATATAAAATATCTCAAAAATTCAAAGGACAATTTAAATTAAAATTTCTTATGTCTTGATGACGAACATAAGTGCTCTCAAGACATTTTTTTTAATTAAGCCAAAGTTACCCCATTTTACGATTAAAAAAATTTGATTTTTATTAATTGAATGTTAGAATGTTGGATTTATTTATTATTTTAGATTAATATTTATGTTTATTGTATTTCATTCTATTATATTATATATTATATTAGATCATATTATCTAACATTATTATTTAAAGTAAATTAGAATTAATTATAAAATTATATTGAATCACTTATTTGTGTGCCAGCTACACAGATTTATTATCTTACAGATTATTACTCGGAGTAAATTAGATTTATTAATTAATTATAGTTTGCACTGATTATTGCACTGAATTACTTGCTTACCGGCGAATAAGAGAATCTTCGCGCATTTGGTTCTACCTTGAAGGGCGGCTTTCATGAGCGGTGTGAAGCCCAAGGTATTTCTAGCGTCTACTTCGATATCCGGACATCTCTCCAGAAGGATGTTGAGGCATTCGGTCTGTCCTGTCCACAGATACGTAACAGAGACCATGTACTGACATCATCGATACTGATTTTATTCGCGTGCAAGACCTCATATATTTCATAACTCGTGATGTTTTGGCTCGGAACGTTTTTCAGCACGCGTCATCACATAGCTGCGCGTTTGTTGCAAGAGGCGCTTCGATGTTCTCCGCTATTTTCAGCGATTGTGCCACGCGATGGGATCCCCATGTCGGTGCAAAAAATTCGCCGACAGATTTGGTATTAGGCGTATTTTCAGTATTTTCCAATGGCTCTTATCGCTATTCCCACATTATCCCCATTCGCAAAAAATATAATGGGATCTTGGAGAACATTTGACAGACAAGAGATTACTTGATTTAACGTCGATTAAATAAGCCGTTTCTCTTTTTTAAATATACTTTCCGTACATTTTTTTAAATTAATATATTATATTTTTCTATGCTGTATTAAAAGAATATGTATAATAAAAAAATTAGCATTACGAAATGAAAAGAAAAGGTACGGATTTAATAATCATTTACTTCTAATATGGCTGCTTGTTATTTTCTCACTTTATTTCAGCCTTTAAACGCCATGAGTTATAAACTTAAATAAATATCTCTTGAATTTTATCCTGTTATTTTTTATGTTCATGATTGATCCGCGACTGTGATGGATGCATATAGTTATTTTGCCATTGGCAACTTACTAAGGGGGGATGATTATGTGATGAAAAAAAGCAGAAGTAAATATCAACGTAAATTATGTTCTAAATCATTCCCGGATAAACATATTTTTAAGATTCCTACAAAAACTATAACATAGTTTAACTACAAAAATTTTAACTCCTATTCATCGCTACGTTTACGCCATAAGATTGATGCAACATTTATTCTTGTCACTCATTTTCTCTATGAATAAACGCGGCCATCCTACTCTCGCATCTCGCCAGATTCATTTTTGGAACATTGGTTATAAATTGCCAAAGATGATAGTCTGAATTCCGGAAAAAGAGAGAAAGAAGTGTAAGAGTGTAAGAGTGTAAAAAATGTCTCTTTAAGCTATTTCTAGAGATGTTTGAAATTATTTGTAGAGATGTTAACTATTCAAATATGAATCAAATGAAATCAGATAATCTCCATAATTTTAATCTCAACTCGAAAATTTCGAATCTAAAAAATATGAATATGAATATATTGACAATCTTATAAAATCATATTTCTAGTTAATAAGTAAAATAATACAGCATATGTATAATCAATATTTTTTACCTTTAGAAATGTTTTAATTATCTATATATTAAAATTCAATTTAATAATAATTATGTTATTAATTAAAAGTTATGTTTCAACGATTCGATTTAATGAGATTCGGATATATCGATTTGAATCAATTCGAATTCGAGCAAAGAAATGAAATGAAATTCAATTCTAAATAATCATTAAATTAAAACATTTAAGATCTGCTTCTCGAACGAAAATAGGAATTCTTTATACTTAATGAGAACAATTGAATTCTATTCGGTGTCCAAAAAGATTCGCATATCTTTAAATATTCTACTACTCAAACGATGTCTAAGATACTTTAATATCTCATACTGTATTTGCAACAATATTATTATATTTAATCATATGATTCCATCAAATATTCTTGAAATCGAATTCTGGAAAATTGCAGGATCAAACGGATTGATTTCCGCAATACGTCAATGACATTTTCCCGGTATCTCGTATACGTTTCACGTAATTACAGTAACTTGATATTCAAATGATATAATCGATCACTCACCAGCCTGAGCGGCAAAATGGAGTGGTGTATTACCCTCATTGTCAGGCAAATTCGGGTCCACACCTTCAAAAGAGAGCGCCAGCTCAAGCATCGCCGCTGCACCGTTCCCAGCCATGTAACTTATGGCCGTCTGCAATGGTAAACAAATAATCCTCAGGTTAGTTTGAGTTAAAAGCACGATTATGTAAACTCGTGTTTCGAGCGGGAAACATTATTCATCTCTCCACCCTCTCCTCCCTCCCCCCAACATCAATGTCTCTTGTACGGCGTTTGACTGTGACATGAAAATCCACGCAATTCCATGACACACATTCGCAAATTTAATTCGTTAAATTGACACTGACTAAACGTGGAATGACTAAACACGAATTTTAATTTTACATGGAAAGAATGATTTTGCTGAAACATCTAATTTAGCTAGATCGGAAAATAATTTTATTAGACCAAAATTATTATATA
>Ga0157363_1007604_pt1 | contig 10261 bp, 16 predicted proteins | sample AttsexASBM1_FD_111477 | JGI IMG/M metagenome (GOLD analysis project Ga0157363, IMG submission 111477) | Fungus gardens microbial communities from leaf cutter ant in Ribeirão Preto, State of São Paulo, Brazil - Atta sexdens ASBM1 | ecosystem: Host-associated > Fungi > Mycelium > Unclassified ...
ATATATAAACATATAAACACAAACACACGTACACACACACACACACACACACACACACACACACACACATATATATTGTATGCAATTGTAAATTATACGTGCCATGTATGTGTAGGTAAGCGAATGGTACAGCTGTCGATGGGACTGTCCAGCAAAATATCAATTGGAAGTTAAATTAATTGGTGTTGACGAAGAACAAATGGATAAGTTTAAATTTGAAGATATTTTAGAAGGAGAGAAACAGAATAGATGGCTGCAAGTGAGTATTAAAAAAACATGAAAAAAATTTGTATATTTTACGTAACGAAAATTGAAATATGGTATACATACAATCTTCAATTTATATTTTTTTGTATGCTTTATCGCAGGTTTCACATGTATTTGAAAACTATGGAACTGGTCTCAGAGTTATCTCCTTTGAGCACAGTGGGAGAGACAGATTATATTGGGCAGGACATTATGGCAGTAAAATGGCTGGAGCCTGTGTTTCTGTGAAAATTCCTGAGAATATTTGCACTTGCACTTGTAAAAAAACGTAATTAAAACAGATATTATAAAAGACAGAGAGATCAAATTAGACAAGTTAGTTTATGAGATTTTCTCTCTGTTTTTTTAATAAAAAGTTTTATGTGACAAAAAGTCACTGATTTCAATGAAATAAAAAATGAGTACCTACGAATATATAAAATGTTAAATATATAAAATTTTTTATAAAATATTAACTGTAACTACTTAATAAAAAGTAATTTTAAGATTACGTTTTTATTATCACAATTGCAAATTAAAAATGATTCATATACAATGTTGCGTATATATAATAAAAATTTATTCAAAATATGCGTATTTTCTGTATACATACACAGTGTAAGTGTTACGAGTGTAATCGAAAAGCTATTTCAATTAGATTCTGAGGTGCAGAATCTTGATGGCACACGTACAATTCCTTTGGATGAGGGCTCGTATAGAGACGTCCAATTACCCAAAAAGCTGTATTTTCCCATTCAAATAATACACCGTGTTCTTTAACAGCGATTAAACTTTTGTTGATTACCGTTTTATCTATATCTTGATTCAACATCTTAAATCTTACTGTATTATGTAATAGTCTATGAATAACATGTACACACTTATTAAAGTTAACAAGAATCTTGTTATCCTTTGATGTATTTTGAATAGGTATTGATGTTAATAGAATTCCTTCCACCATGTCCAATTGAACATAATGATACAAATAATTTTTATCACCTGCAGTTAGTTTTTGAGGTACTAAATATTCTGCTTGGTTTAACAAGTTCTCTCGTATATTGGATATATCCATTGTAAGCACGTTACTATCACTCTATAAGAAAATATTGATAAATATATTAGTATTTGAAACAAGTACTATGTATTTTTTTAAGAGAGAGAGAGAAAGAGAGAGAGAGAGAGAGAGAGAGTGTGTGTGTGTGTGTACCTTATATATGTCGATATCTGAATCACTGTCATCTGAATATCTCGATGCCGAATTGATCTTCTCTCTGATTGCTCGTCTTCCAAGTATAGGCATTGCCTCATCGCTCATTTCGCTAACACCACCTGTTCCTTGGCTGAGTGAATCTTCGGATGTTTGTAAGGAATACACTAAACATGTGAAAGAATGCATATACTCGTAAAATAATAATATTCACACATATAAGAAATGAAACAACTTAGATTATATAACACTGTCTTATATATATTGTAAAAAGTGACAAAAAGAATTAAGATATAGTATAAGAAATATTTGAATTGATTTCACTATTGATATACATACATTGAAACTTACCAGAACCCAAGATCACAGGATTTTCTTCAAGATTTCGTTTCTTCAAGATAGAAGGCAATTCTTGCGGTTTCTTACTACTAATAGCAGGATTGACATTTTGCTTAGACGGTACAGTTTGCGCATCGGACGTTGATTTTATCAAACCAAATAGGTTTTCCGTTATACTGGATGATGCTTTCGTTGTTATATGTTCCTCATATGGTATTACTTCGGGTCTGGTATTGGATGTAATCCATTTCGATGCCAAAACCGTAACTCCTATTTTTTGTACATGCTTCAATGTCTCTTGAGCCTCTTCCACGTAAAATACATCTGGGCCAATCGCGTCATTGTATCTAATAGAATAATAAAACTTGAATAAAAAGCAATATTTAGACTATTTATGTAAAATAATACACACTCACTTTGCAGTGCATCCGCCAGATTCCAACAGCACTGCTAATAAATCATGCCCATACCCGACAACCAATAAAAACCATTTTCCATTTAATATTAATAACTGGTTGCTGTCGTTGCTATCAATATTGCCACGATTGCAAGACGAGGGATAAATTTGTTTCCACAAAACTAGGCATTTTACTTGTTCTTGGCTCACCAGATTTAATAAGCCGTTATGTCTCAAGAACGAATGTATGTCGATCAGATCTTCGTGAGGCAAATGAGATCCTAGAAGATGGCTCTTGTGATAAATGCAGCTCCCTAATATAGTATATAATCTTTTACAATCCATAGGATCTTCGTTCTGTTAAATATGCATTTAGATACAATCAATGTAGATTTACACTTTAACATAAGCATACTTAATTATTTAAAATATAATTGTAATAAGTATCAATACCCAGTCTCTGTAATCCATAGCTTCCATCTCGCTTAGCGCAGCGTCTATTTGAATTTGCGCGTCTCTCGGTAACTGTATAAAGCTTGCGACTGAAAAAGCGCTTCTAAATTTATAATTCTCCACACTTTCGGTACTATTTTGTGGCTTTTTTTTAATATCAATAGATTCTTTGTAGGAATCTTTAATATTTATTAATCTGTGCATAATTAAAGTGAAAAAATGATCCAAAAAAAACTGATTCTCCACAGAAGTAAAGCACTTTGTTAGTGATTGATAGGTAAATTCTAATGTTCTGACAATGTCTTCTGTAATCTTAATAATCTCCTGAGAGGTACAGCTACAAAGAAATAATTGATAAAATTCATATTAAAATAATTGCTGTATTCTTTCCAATACTGTACTCTGAAGTAAAATTCACCATTTGCCAGGTAAAGCTATTAAAAGTAATTCATCGTTACGAGATGTGTACGCAATATGCGTTTCTTCTTCGCCTATATAGACAGTTGTACTAAAAATATATACGTTATGCGACGTCCAGAAAATCGCCTGCAATACTTCGGGAAGTGATTCGGGACTCGAAAAGGAAAAAAAATATATAAATCACTTCCCAAAGTACTGCGGGTGATTTTCCGAACACTCTTATATATATAATATATACATATATATTTTTAAAATAATTTTTTAAATAATATGTATCTGGAGATACAGCGTTAAGCAAAGCGTCATGTAATATACCTGAGTGGTTCTGTGCCTACTATACTGGGTAATAAATGATTAAGAGTTATAAAAGCTCCCCTTGCTGTACATAGAGAAGAATGCACATTTTTAGTTTCGGAGCGTGGGAACGTATATAATACACCTTGCAACTCTTGTCCTATTTCCGAAAGATCCGCAGTTTTTAAATATATTACGCCCAACGGATAATTCAACAGAGATTCCATAAAGAAATTACTGGATTCTTTATTCACCAAATATTGGGCCAATATTGATTGCTAAAAATGTACGATCAGTAAAATCTTATTTCATACATATCACGTATTCTTACTGTCGTAGTTATAATGAAAACTAATTACTTTTGGTTCATTTACTTTTGGTAATTTTGCAGTAACATCAACACCAGCTACTCTTTGCAGTTCTAATGTTACCTGTAAGTAAAGAATTTTTTAATCTTTCCTTAAAAAAAATTAAAATAGATTCGAATTATTACAAAATTATACATAGCAAATTCCTGAATTTATTAATCACGATTACTTATCAATTATTAACATATATCAAATCTCACATTTGATGGTGTAGTGATTTCAGATAGTATCCGATCTAAATTCTGAAAAGTAATGTTGTTCGAATTGATGCTTCGTAACCAGTCTCCAATTTTTATATTTCTCTTTTTCATAGCTTCACCATCGGGTATAAATCCGGCCACCATAACTCTCACTTTGTCCGAGAACGCACCCGGAGTAATACCGAAGTACGCTTCACATAAGGTTGCCCTTCTTCCCAGTTTATGTCTTCTCTCAGGATCGACCCATAATGTGACTTGTCGAATTTCTCCTGCCTGATCATTACAGATAATTACATACTTTAACAGATACATACTTTAACAGATACAAGAAGATGTGACATTTTATTATTTGTCATGTTAAATTTATTAAATTACAATTAAATTTTACTTTTAATTCACGTTTTAAAATCATTTATTTTTAAATGTTGTTTTCCAAGATATGTTCATAGTTCATCGCTGTTAGTGCACCAAATGCTTCAGTACCTGGAAATCTTGAAATTTGACTTCCTTGCTCCCATCTCCTTTTTCTTCAGCAGTTACATTATTTGTCGCAGCGCTATTAATCCTTTTATTTCTCGTGCTCCATCGCTTGCTTTCCTTACGTCTAATAAGACGAAACAGTTTACCAGCTCTCGTACTACGGCGACGTGTTAATTCTGGCTGAGGGCTTTCGATGTCATTCTCTGAAATTGTAGGATTCTCGAGTAGACTTTCCTCTGCGGATTCTATATAGAATATTTCTCCGGTGGGTCCAATCTCCGATTCCCATTCAACCACAGAGCTGCATTTAAGTATATTAAATCATGGAAAAATCATTCATATCTATTCACAAATACGCCTGATTGTTGAATTTACCTGTCGGTGTCTGAGTAATATGACCCTGTGCTGGAACCACTGTCACTTGCCCACCAATCGTGATCATCCTCATTATAGATATCCGCAGAGTATGGCTGATCGGACTCGCATTTGGATTTTAATAAAGCATTTCTGTTCTCCGCCTCGCTCATTTCGTTGAAAATTTGTGTCAAACAGCTTGATTTTATAATAACTAGCTCTACAAGTAAGACCTGAACTAATATACATACTAATATACATAATATTAATAAGTAGGTATATCATACATTTCTGCATTGATATCCTAAATATTATAATGTGTCTAACAATTATTACTTCACTTGCATTTAGTTATTGTATATAGGTAGACTGTATGTACAATTTAGGCAAGTGGAGCCTATTACTCGATACTACCTGAATGCACCTGTGTTGCGTACCTGAATAGGTTTGCCTTACTTGTGCGGAGGGAAAAGAAAAGGAGTGGGGATGTGATGAGCAAATCTTTTTATTCTAATGTGTGTGAAAGGTAGATTTCTTTATATACGTAACGCTGAAAATGAAGAATCAGATGATTTTTAAATACACACACATATATATATATATATATATATATATATATTTTTTTTTTCTAAATTTACGAAAAATTCCAAATAACGTAATAAAAATAAAAAAAACTTTTCTTAAAAAATTGAAAATTATAATAAAATTTAACAAGATAATCATAAAAAGCTTTATGAAATAAAAATTACTCAATTTATAAAAAAATTTATTTTTACTTCTTACAGTTGTATAATTATTATCTTAAAAATGATTGTTGCAAGTAGAATCTGAATTTTCATATAATATAATAAAAGTTAGAGACGCTAACGCAAGCTTGTTTGTACATTGTTTAATAATAATATGTTCTTACATCTACTTTCTTCACCGATCGTACATGTATCTGAAATGCAATCTTGGGTCTATCAATATTAGTATTTACTTTTGCATTTTCTTTCTCTGTATAAAATGGATCAATCAATTTATTCGATACGTCAATATTTTTATGTTCGATAATATTCGACCATGTCATATATCTGAATTAATTCTATTTATATTATATATCTGTATATACCGATTGCATACAATCAGTTAGAAAAATAAATACTGGAATGATCGCTAAGCAACATGCATTACATGTCGATTTTATCGAATCGATTGTTTGAGCCTAGACGCAACTGATTTTATGTCGGTAGATTCTTTTTTTTTCTGTGGGTCTACTTGAAAGCACTTCCACAACCTTAACGTTTCGTCGGCACCAGCACTAAGCACCGTAGTTCCATCCGGAGACATGGCTAAATGTAAAACGCGACTGGTGTGTCCGGTAAGTTCTGCGAGCTTCGTCATCATTGGATATTTCCAAATTGTTAGCTGATTTTGCGCGTATCCGTGTCCAGAAACAATCTCTTTGTAATTCGTAGACCATAGCAAAGCGCAGACTTGAGACTTTGTGTCTATTGTATTCAAACAGGCACCTGTAACAAAAAATTGAATCATGTGTTAATATAATTATATAATTTTTATTTTATTTTTATTACTTATTTTTTTTTTCTATAAATTTAATATGCTTTAAATTAATGCTTTAAATTATTATAATTTATAAATCGCCTCTTCCGTAACTTGCCTGAGTTGCAATTCCAAAATCTAATGGTCCGATCGGCGGTACCACCGCCACTTGCGAGTACATTGTTTTGCCAAGGACACCAAGCGAGTGCTTTTACGGCAGCTTGATGCTGATTGAACGAATAAATAGGTTGCGTCTGAGAATGCCTTTGCCCAGCGATTGACGACCAGATTTGTAGCATATTGTCATTGCCACCACTCGCCAGATATTGCCCATCAGGCGACCATTTTAAGCCACACACTTCTTGAGCGTGTGCGTTTACAGTTGAGATCAAATGATCTCGATCTCTGACATCATGATGTACTATTTTACCAGACCTTTGAAACAATAATGTAATTTTAGTTTTACTTCCAAAAATTTTCGAATTTTACTTTTAATTTCAATCTTAGTTACATCTCTTATTTCCACTTTATTTATTTCCACTTTAATATTATTTTAATGTAATTTTCAAAATCTTTAATAAATGTACTTAATTTCAAATAACTATTATATTTATCAATCTAATCAGCTTTACAAAATCGTTCTCTATAAGGTTCAATTTTTTAAAACTTATGGGCAACTACAAAAATTAACAATTTAGTGTATTAATGCATACCTGCAGCCGCTTGATAGTACATGGGAATTCCAGGAAAGAGAACCAACTCTGGCTATATGTCCATTCATAACGCGCATTCTTTTCATTTGACTGCAATCCCACAATTCTGTATTTCCTACTGTGGTACCCACTGCTAAACATGGACCTTCTTGAATCCATGCAACGGAGCATACATAATCATTTGCTTCTAATTCAAATAACTGTTCTATAGTACCAGTTCCAGCGTTCCATAAATAAACGTTAGCACCTAAAGCTACAGCTAAGATATTATTGTTTGACCAATCCACCAAGTTTAAATCTGTAAAAAAAAATTTTTTTTTTATCCAAGTGCTCTTTCATGCTTTTAGTAAATAAAAAAATGCGAAGGCAGGTCGCTTACAATAATCATCGATAATTTCAGGTGCATCCAGTATTCTATCAGGAGCTTGAGGTATGTACCTAGTGGAAGCTCTGACACTAGCTGGCGTTTTAGTTTGACTGTACAGAACTTTGAGAGGATTCTGATATCCTTCTGGCGGCGCTGGTGCTTTAATTTGATAAGATAAAACTCGCGCATTATTTATATCACCACCATGAAGATTCTCTCCTATGAGACGCTGCATCTCTCGTTTCTTAGGACTCATTTTATCAGCTTTGTCTTTATCTTGTTCAGCATTTTGTTGTTGAAGAATCTAAAATAGAAAAAATAGTGCATAAATATACCAAAGAAATTTCAAATATACTATAGAGAATTTTTTGTTAATGAACACATTCAGTGCAGAGTGGATAAAAATCATCGTACACAAATTGGCATAAAGATATTTCTTTAGTATTAATAGAAACAGATTAAATCATGGATTTTTTGATACACTTTATTGTACTGTAGATAAAATGTATATTTTATAATTTAAAATATTTGTAATTTTATACTCGGGTTAAATTAATACATAACGACTTTAATGTCCACCAATGCACACTAGTGCACCTGAATTTGCTCACTTTTAGTCACAAATATTTGTTACCTTGAAATGGCTTAATTCGAAATTAGTCGTGGCTCTTGACGGAATGAATCTGTCGCCACCGCTGGGTGTCTTGGATGGAGTAGTGGCTCGACCTATTATAAAATAAATCAAAATTTCATTTCTTTCATTAACAATATATAAATATTAGGAATCTTACTTGGAGACTTTTTGATACATTTGGAGGGAGTTTTCTTGGTCTTGCAATCATTTCTCTTCGTCGGAGTCTTTCCTGATATACTGCTTGTGAAAGAAGTAATTTTTTTTGACGAGTTTAAACTGTGATTAATGCTGCAACATGAGGTACATGTATAAGACAATATTTGCATTAAACAAAGCCAATGTATTTGCATGCATATCTAACAAATTTACTCAATGTTTTAAATTCATGTAAATTGTAATTATAATGTAAATTGATGGTACAAGAATTTACCAATTTAATAATAAAGTATTAATAATCAAATTCTCGACACAAAATATAAAATTTAAGATAGTTACCTTAAATTCGATGCTTCCATGCATTTCTTTTGCCAACGTGGGATTGCGCCCTTAATAGCATCATCCATGCGAGTCAAATTGTCGAGCTCCTTCATGAATCTCAGGTGTGACATAACGAACAAATGTGATGTGTCTTCAAGTGCACGATCGACCGCTAAAAAAAGTTTTGAAACAAGTAAGTTGAAAACGAAACCCGATGTACGTATACACACATTGACGAGATAATCAACGTCGAATCATTGTTGACAAGATAAGAAACGTGTCGAAAAACAAAATTTGGAAAATTGTAACACCACTTGATTAATTCAATTTCTACCAACGTCTAAGATACGCGTCGGTGTCGGTGTACATACATATATACACATTGTACATACCAATGCCGCGTGAACTCTGATATTACAGATTCCTGCCGCCTGCGTGTGATTTAAATGAATGGATGCAATATCAAGAAGAGATTTAAAAAGAACGTTGGATTTTAAACGCCACCGGTCATTTCCTGTTTTGTTTGCGCAGATGTCGTCACATGCTTCCAGTTAAAGTCCTATATTTATGCAGCGATTCTTCGGACCTACGCACAATAGAACAAATATTAGGGCTACGTTCCAAAACTTCTTCTCCGAGGAAGATTTTATTCTATATGCTATAATATACGTTCCGTATATATTTCGAATAAAATTTTCCTTGGAGAGGAAGTTTTGGAATGTAGCCTAGGAACAGGAATAAAGATTTCAACCTATTAGATATCAGTTATACCGAATATAATAATAACAAGGCCCGGTTTATATAATAAGCCGTAACCGTAATTCAGTTTCTATAGTCATAGTGATCGTTACCGCATCTAGGCTCTATAGTCTTGAACAAATATCGCACACGAAAATTCCGTATAAATCACAAAATATACGAAAATTATTCATATGTGTTCAAGAATAGGTCCACAATTTGTTGCAAAGTGCTGGCGAATGATAGCTGTTGAATGAGCACCCGCTGTTATTGGTACATTTTTCCAGACTGTCCAATTAGATCTTCAAATCTAGAAGAATAAAGTAATAGCAGCGAGCGTTCACTCAATTATTGAATCTGCTGAACGCGCCTCCAAGACAGAGGTCTCTACCATGACTCTTCGTGCTTGGCGGTGCCGAGCCTTAAGTGAGGAGAGAGTTTGCTTTTCTAGTAGTTCTAGTCTCTCTACGCTTCGCAACCGGCTGACCGATAATGGTCGATCTCGGCCGAGCGAGGCCGAGTCATGCATTCACAGTAGACTGCAGTACATTGGAGTATTGGAGACATTGGAGTAGGCTATGGCGGCCGTGACAAGATATTTGCCATTTACGTGCGAGTTGCGAGAGTGAGTGATCTTGTTGTGTACGGGACTCGTGAGCGCGAGTAGCGAGTCACGAGTCGCGAGTAGCGATCCGCGATCAGTATTCGGCAATTCGGCTGGGGTGCGCGCGCGCGCTCGCGCACATATCCGCCGTGGCCGATCCGTGAGTCTCTCGTGAGCCGGGCTAGGGCAACCTAGGGCAATCTAGGGCGACCTGGGGCGACCTGGGACGATCGGAGGCACCGCGCGAGGCAAACGATACTGATCCGTACGCGCACTGCGACGACTGACAAGAGTGACGAGTGACGAGGACAACGACGACGACGACGACGACGACGACGACGACGACGACGACGACGACGACGACAACGACGCAGACGACCGCGACCGCGACGACGCCGACGACGACCCCAAAGACGACGACGCCGAAG
>Ga0157363_1007605_pt1 | contig 10260 bp, 7 predicted proteins | sample AttsexASBM1_FD_111477 | JGI IMG/M metagenome (GOLD analysis project Ga0157363, IMG submission 111477) | Fungus gardens microbial communities from leaf cutter ant in Ribeirão Preto, State of São Paulo, Brazil - Atta sexdens ASBM1 | ecosystem: Host-associated > Fungi > Mycelium > Unclassified ...
CAAACTGAAAAGGAGCTTGCAGAACAGCTTGGCGTTACGCAGCAAGCCATATTTTTTCATTTGTTTTTGAATAAAGATTGAATTTTACAAAAAAAAGCTCAGAACTTTTTTGTACACCTAATAATACATATAATTATGGCCTACGTTTAGCTCATATATGTAAAATACAAAAATTAAAAAATGTATCGATGATTTAGAATGTGTATTACAAAAAATAATTTTAAGAAACAGTATTTTTTGTCTGAGCTCTAATGGAGATGTATGGAAATATATAATACGGAAATATATATATATATATATATATATATATATACCAGGTGTATAAGCTTAAATCCACTGTTTTTAAGTCAGAAAAACACATTTTTTTTTCCTAGGAAGCAAAAACAAATTTATTCAAAGTACTTGCCCTCACTAACTATACATTTTTCCCATCTTTCGGGCAATTTGTGTATACCACGTCAAAAAAATTCCTCATCTTTCGAGGCAAATCACTTATCAAGCCATTTTCGGACGTCTTCGTAAGAATTGAAGTGCCGCTCAGCGAGCGCGTGGCCCATGAAAACAGGTGATAGTCAGAAGGTGCCAGGTCTCGTGAGTAAGCGGGATAGGGTAGCACTTCCCAGTTGAGTGTCTCCAAGTAGTTTTGGACCATTGTTGATGTGTGCGATGGTGGAGGAAAATCAGCTTGTCATGTCTTTTCCGATAATGCCTTTTTTCACGCAGAACACGGTGCAATTTGATCAGTTGTTGATGGTGAGCATTAACACCAGTTTCACCAGGTTTTAACAGCTCGTAGTAGATTACACCCTCCTGATCCCATCAAACGCACAGCGTCGTCTTCTGTCCGAAGCGATTTGGTCTTGAGGAAGATGTTGGGCGGAATCAACCCAAGATTTCTTGCATTTAGGATTCTGAAAATAGATCCACTTTTCATCGCCTGTCAAAATCCGATGCAGGAACGACTTTCTTTTTTGTCTGGCAAGCAGAATTTGGCATATGTTTTGGCGTCGCTCCATCTGCCTATCGTTCAGTTCATGCGGCACCCATTTTCCGATCTTTTGAACCTTCCCCATAGCATGTAGCCGCATGGAAATGGCTGCTTGAGAAACACCCAATTGCTCGGCAAACATTTTTTGCGATTGGGTATCGTCCTCGTCCAAAAGAGCCTGCAATTGACAGTTAATTGCTCAACCTTCCTGGGCCGATTTTCACGCTTCTTGTCACTCAGGTCAAAATTATCGTCATTGAACCGGCAAAACCAATCTCTGCACGTTGTTTCCGAAAAAGCATTGTTGCCATAGGTCTCCACAAGCATTCGATATGATTCGGCAGCCGATTTCTTCAAATTGAAACAGAAAAGCAAAGCTTCCCGCATATGCTTTTTTTTTAGCAAAAAACTAGGCATGTTTACGAAAGAAAAAATGTATGTTGTTGTATGAAATTGCTGATGATGTGCACTGGTTAATATTGACAGATGTCAAACACATAAAAAAAAGTGTGTTGTGTGCCCAGGGTAGCTTTGTACGCTCACTAATGCCACCTACAGCAAACAGCGGATTGAAGCTTATACACCTGATATATACTAGTGTATATATATATATATTATAAGATAATTGCAAAAATCGTAACTTTTTTATATGAGTTCTTTAAATATTTAAGATGTATTACGTAAAGTTTCATTGACACAATAGTTATAAAAAGAAAATAATATTTTTAACTGAAATGCATTTATATTCTATTTTTTTTTTTTAATTGACATTTATATTATTCGATAGAGTAACGTTTTAGCTTTAGACGCAAAAATTGCATGATTATATGTTCTGTAAATAAACAAAATATTTCGGATTGCAACTCTCGACATTAAATTTAAATTTTGTATAGTGCAGCCAAGAGAGAAAACACTATAGGAATCAAACGTGCCGCTTGCTTCTTTTCTCCTCAATGCAGTAAGCAGCATAGGCTAGTGACCAATAAACTTTAATATGAATTTTTGTTAATATATTAATTTATGCACATTTTATTAATTTCCTGTTATTTTTTTCAATAAATTTACTTAATAATTGCATTTAAATCAATTAATTCTATTAAAAAGTGCTTAGTAATGTGAATTTGTCACTAGCCCGTGCCGCTTACCGCGCTACATATAATAGAAGAGAAAAGAAGCAAGCAGTACGGTTTGGGCGGTTCCTATAATTATCTATAGCGTTTTTCTCTTGGCTGCACTATTACCCAATGCAACACTCAGGACAGTGTAGCGTATTTCCTTGACTGGTGATAGGCGAACTCATTCAGTGTAACATGTTTCCGTGGCTATAGTGTAGTGCAAATTTTATGCACGAAGTGAGGTTTTGCTACACGATATCAAAGAGATAGTGTAGAGCCAGTGTGACATTAAAAATTTGAAAATGGAAGTCCGACAGCAGAATTAAACACGATAGCATGAAGTAGAGTATACTATGGTATATGTACACTTTTGTAGTGCAGCACTGATACAGCATTTACACGCAACTGATGTAGTATAAGGTTGGGATACACTCAGTGTATCCCAAGAGAAAACGCTAGTTAGGCTATGTTTTGGAAATATCATTGGTGTGTTTCGATGACTTCAGTGGAAAAGTAGTGGGGATCGTGTACCTTTGGATGAATGTTCTCAAACGGCTTCCGTGTGGCATATGTGTCACCTCACCGTTCACGCTTAACCCTAACCTCGAGCTAAACAATTCACAGGTGAAAAAAGACGGTGGAATGTTTGTAAAGAGGAACCATGGCGGTATATGTTTATAAAAAGAAAGAATATAAGTCATTCCACGATTACCGGTGCCCATTAAACATTTCACTATCGGGTAATTACATATTGTTGTATCGACTTTAGACAATAAAATTTTTCATCGTGAAAATTCGAGTTAATATAATGCTGATTCTACAATGAGTCGGTAGTCTTATGGGTCTTCTACAATAAGCCATAGATAATAAATTATAAGTCATAAATTAGAAATGAATCAATCACTGTAGTCAAGTTTCTGATTTATGACTTATGGCTCATTGATCTCATCGTAGAGGCCTATTAATCTTAATCGATGAATTTGATCAATCAGCATTAGTCTTACAAGTTGACTATTGGTCAACTTTACCGACTAAGTCTTTCGATTATCGACTCATTGTAGAATCAGCATAAGATTTAACAAATTGACCATTCTGATTGATCAAATTAATAACAGGTCTTATTATTGTAAATTCTTAAAGAAAATTGACATCAATGATATAAAACTTTAGATGTTAGATATTACTTTATCGTTCAAAGATCTATTAGTTCCTGCGAGACTTATTGTTGATTTTAGAATAATTAGTTTTGTTTTAAATAGTATTGGACATATACAATTTTATAACATTTATACAAATAATCTGTTGTATATAATATTATATAATATTGTATATTATATAATATTGTATAATATTATTAAAGGCAGAGCAATATAAAAAGAAAATTAAAATAAAAATAAATTAAAAAATAGTAAAACTAGACAAATTTTCTAGATTAATATAACTGCTCAAAATTTTTTGACCCAAGAATGCGATGTAATTTTCCTTTTCTCTCATTTCATGGAAAAGAATTTCGATTGGTCGATTCCCTTATGTATTATACGTTATACAAGTCTGTGCTACAGCCATAACACATCGACTCCCCTTGCTTTTCGCACGGGTAGTTTAGTGTCACTCGGTGTGACTCGACGTTTCCGAGATCTCATACTAGTGCATATCGAGTACACGCGAGTATTTCCGAACAGCTGGTGTGTATTAGTGGCACACCAGTGAGTGTTTCCGAACGCAGCCTTAGTTTCTGTACCGCATACCGCATATCACGCTACATGTATTCGCACCCTTATTAAGACCGGTATTCAATTAGTATTTAGTTAGATCTTATATTCAAGACCGTCTTAAATGTGTTCTTAAGAAGTCACGAACCAATCAGAAAGCTACATTAGCGTCTTAAGATATTACTTAAGACGGTCTTGAAATAAGACTCAACTATGAATACCGGCCTAGGTAACTATATAGAAACATCGCAAACCATGCCACTTGCTTCTTTTCTCCTTTACGGGTGCGATTATATGTAGCACGATAGAGAAGCTAACTTGATAACTATAGGAACCGGCGCAAACCATGCCCGCTAGTTTCTTTTTCCTTCTATTATATGTAACGCGGTAAGATAGAGGAAAAAAGAAGCAAGCGACACTAAACATTAGAAAAGTAGGTATTCGTGTTCACATTTTTATTCCTTTTCTGACTCCTTGCTCTGTCCCCATTCCATCATTGAGCTGTGACGAATTATGGTCATTACAGGTTATGATTTGTATTTGTTACTTAAAATTTTGCAACTCCTTTCATTTTTGTTCTCAAAATCAGTTGAATATCTGTCATAATATTAGTAAACCTGAAGAATGTTTAGCATTCAAGTATTTCTAGATAAGATGCCAAATATGTATGCCAATTTGAAGAAAAAGATTGAAATTTCTCATCTGCGAGGAAGTGTAGTAATGTTTATTCACAAGTTATCTATAACATTACGGTATAATTACCATAAAGTATCTATAATATTACTTTAAATACTAAAAAATACTGAATTATAAGAGTGAGATTTGTTACCAAAATTCCATTCCGGCTACATGGGGTAGATAGAGAATTTTTACGGAACGAAATGATATGTTCAACTAAGTTGGTTGAATCTAAAAATTGAAACGAATATTCAACCTTTTTTTTTGAATCTACAACGATAGAAAAAAATATATAATAGTATTACTAAATTAGTGTTACTAAATTTACCTTTAAGGGTGCCATCCCATGTACATGAAATCGGACTGACGGAATGGATTTCTTACTAAAAATGAGTTCACTAGTGTTCTGTTCCGTAAGACGTTTCTCTACTGCATCGAAATCATGGTCGGAACAGTATAGAAACGATACAGAATCAACAGAATGTCGAGTGTAAGCTATCGATTCGGCTATTGTTAATGTTGAGAATTTGATATAATAACTTCGAAGAAGAAAATTAATAATTCTTATTTTTTAATACGACATATTCTTGTTTATATATACATAGTCCAACAATAATACCAGCAATTCTTTAAATAATTCCGATGTCATTCTGAAGTAATTGAAGAACGTCTTACGATCGCTCATTTGCATTTCAAGGATTAAATTGTCATTTGCACCTTGATGCATCGTTTCATTCTTTGTGTAAACATTGACTACATCCAGAATTTTTGTTTTCTTGCATATTTCTGTTGCAATAAAAGTTACAAGCGAAATCAAATTTTCACACACTCTTAATATCGGAATAGCATTTCTTACCTTTCGCAATAATTTTAAAATTAGTAATAACACTTCTTCATTCATCATTGTAGATTTACAAAAAATTTCTGAATATTCATTTCAATTTTTAGATTCAACCAACTCAAATGAACATGCCATTCCGTTCCATAAAAATTTTCTCTACCCATCTCATGTCGCCGGAACGCAATGGGATTTTTAGTAACAAAATATATCTCACTCTTATAATTCAGTATTTTTTAATATTCAAAATAATATTATAGATAAGATAATTGCACAAATTATGCATACTGCTTTTAGTCGCATTAAAATAACGAAATATCGATTAAATTAAGCAAATTAGTTTACGACCGAGGCGACATTCCGTCTGTTTCCATTCCGTTCCATCTATATAGGACGGATAGAAAAATTTCTTACGGAATGGAATTATAGTGAACTTAATTTTCTAGTAAGAAATCCGTTCCGATTCCGTATATATGAGAAATATAAATAGATAAATTAAGAAAAAATTTTTTTAAAGTTTAAATAAAAACGTTAATAGTGATTCATATAAATATAAGTAAAAACGAGTACCTTAATAATCGCAATGTGTATAAATCACAATCCACTAATAAAATTTGTAATGTCAAATAATAAAAATTTAAATCCGAAGTGTAAGATAATATTATATAATGTAATATAATAATATATAATGTAATATAAAATGCACCAACCTAACCAATAATATTAGAAATAATTATAAAAATATAATTTTTTATTTGTCAATTGGAAAACGAAATGGATTTCTTTTCTACAATTGTTGCTTTAAATTCCCCTACATGAATTATTTCAAAAAAAATTATATGAAAATATATTTGACCTAATATACATTTATTATTACTTATTTCGGAAAAAAAACTATGAAAAAAAAAAGCAGGATTCAATTCTCTAACGTTCTGATCTCGTGCCTTACGAGCGCAAACTTCTTGCTATTTGAATTTATGAAGGAGATATATAACGCTCATAAAAAATCATAAACAATTAAATATCTCATAAATTATTGCGTTTTAACATGATTTATTTATACTATTCTGGATTAATGGGAGAGGTATACCATTATAATTTATTAAAATTTATGTTATTTAGAATGCCTCTCACCCTTTACTGATATACATCGAGCGGCTGAGATTACCGAAAAAGCATTTTTGATTACTTGAAACAAGCGATCAGAGCGAAAAAGATGGCTCGCTGTCTCGTTTGCTCATGGCGCACCGAAGGCGAGCACACGGACATGGGCTCGTGCATGTGTGTGGCTCTGTCTGATTCTGTCGCCACCATCACAGAGTTCTTAGCTGTATACTGAGAAGTATTCTTAATCTCAGAAAATAATATTAAATATGTATCGATAAAATGAGTCTACATAAAAATTTGTAAAAAAAAAATCTAATAAATATAAAAAAGCAAAAGGCAAAATTTCTCGCTCCATCAATGAACAGTTGTATGGAATGCAAATGTGAAAGTATGGGAGCAAAAAAAGAAATGACAAGGAAATGACAGAAAATCGAGAACTTGCTCGTTATATTTTTCAATAAAAAATTTATTCGTAATTAGTTCGAATTAAAGATTAAATGTTATAATATACATGCAAAGAAACCGTGAATCTTTTCTCTTAATTAATATCTTTCTTTGATATTATATTTATATATATTTGCAAATTACGTTTCTTCACATTTCTTTTCATCTTTTCCTGTAATTATATATGGAAATTTTTCAATATATATATGAATTCAAGATATATATGGAGATTTTTCAATGTAGTGACATGTACCAATTAAATATTAGATATAAAATTCTCAAAACTCAAGATATCCTGCTAGAAACAATATCTATTTTTGTTTAGATCATCGTTAACTGAGGGTATATACAGCCGGTCACAGAAAAGTTGCAACATTTTTTTCAATGGATTTCAGAATGCAGCTTGCTCTCATCAAACGATTCATAGATCCACAAATAAGAATCAATCGTTTAGTGGTAATAGGCGGCATTCCAAAACCCATTGAAAAAAAAGTGTTGCAACCTTTCTGTAACTGACTATACAGGGACTGTATCACATAATTTTTTGCAAAGCGCTTTTGTGTAGACAGAACGAACTAAATTGAATCGAAATGTTCTCTACCATTTTGCAATTTTCAAAACGATATGAATTTATAAAAATAGCCAAATTCGCCCGGCCAAATGCAAGCGCGCGGCGAAATAGGACTGCCCAGAGAGTTGTGCCAGATTCTGGCTTGCGTTATCACTTGGTAATGTGTAATAGGAGATTGGAGTAGTTGTCATAGTAGTTGCTATGAAGCTATAGCTATCGGCAACTATACTCCACTCTTCTCCCACCACGCATTACCAAACGGTAGCGCAAATCTATGATGGAAATTTGGCTCCGCGCAAACAATATGCCTAGCGATGCCAAGTGCCATTACACTTCAGGCAAAAAGGAAAGCAAAAAGGATAGCATGCTATTGCTCACTCAGTGCCAAAGCTGGTCGAGCGTGGCATCACTTGATGGAACAAAAGTGAAGAGGCTAATTTTCTGTGTTACGCGGAGCCAAATTTCTATCACTGGCGCAAGCCAGAATGACACCACTGCAGATATACATGGAGTACATTCCGAGTTACACATGAAGAACATGATATATCGTTTTATCCTTCTTTATTTGGTAAACAACAAGGATAAATGATGTATCATCATGCGCTTCATTCGGAACGCACCCTTCATAGCTATTCTTCATAGCTAGGCATATTGTTTATAAGCGACATTGACAGGCCTAGCAAACGCACGCCTCGCTGGGCGATCTTATCTCGCCGTCTGCTTACATTTGATGATAGACCGGACGAATTTGGCTACTTTCATAAATTTCGTTAACTATTTCAAAAATTGCAAAACAGTACAAAAAACTTTTCGACTTAGAGTTTAGTTCGCTCTAGCAACACAAGCGCTTTGCCAAAAATTGTGGGACCCTGTATAAATATAAGTTTTTAACGACAATATGTTGGCACTGTCACTTTAGGACGTTTTTTGGATTCCATTTCCGAAAAGAATTCTTTAATATCTTCTTCACGTACAACTTTCTTGTTTTCAGCAAACTTTTGTAGGTATTGCATTAGCCGTTCTTTCATATTGTTATATTCTGTAAACAATTATAAATAGCTTAAACATTGGTGAAGTGATATACAAGTGATATACATTTTCTGAAAAATTTAATTTGAAAATTTGATATTTCATAAAATATTTTTAATCTCAGAGTTTTACCTTCAATCGCTGTCAGCTTTTGTACATGCCCCATGCTGGCAAGAGCTTTCATGCCTTTTTCATATTGAGATTCCTGCTTATTCATTTTTCCTGCTTCCTCATATGCTTGTACACTATCTTTTGGATCAAGTAAAAATGCAATGCCTTTTGCATTATATAACTACAATGACGATAAAAAATATAATAAAAAATAAGATTGTCATAAAAGAAAGCACAAATTTAACAAATGTAATATATCAATAATAACAAAAAAGTATACGAAAAAAGTCAATATCTCACAGATTTGCATTCGTCGCAAGTGCACAGTGCGGTTCTCCAACCCTCTATCCAAAAACAGCTTCCTTTAGTATCTGCACAGCTAAATTTTGGCATTTGACATCCTTTGGACAACTCACTGACGTTTATTTCTTCACTTTTTTCAGATGCATCCAATTTCACATCTGCTTTCTTTAGGACTACTTGTAGCAAAATAACATATTCATAAGCTTATAATTAAATATATCAAAAATAATAATTTACAATTCAGTTTGTGTAGGTATCATAAGATCCAAGTAACCTGTATGTTTCGTTGCATATTTCCACAGAAAGTTGTGTTTCTTCATACAGCCTGCACATATCATTTCATCATAAGCATTATCTGCTGGTGCATTGTTGTCACATTCCAAATGCTAAAAAAAATCCTTTTTAATCCTTTAAAGTTTATTCTCATTAAAGACATGTACATTACATACATATATACATAGAATAAATCTTAAATAATAGAATGAATCTTTTAAAAGTTAACCCAATCAACAATACTTTACTTTTTGTTTTTATTACTTTTTTTTATCTTTTATCTTATGGATACTCTCACTTTGACTTTTCTAAGTTTATTTTTATATACATACACAATATATATATATATAAATTCTTTAGATAATTAATATAAAGTCCAAAAGATGTTAATACAAATATAAGTTATATATGGTTTATTTTGTAATTTACCTTCAAATGATACCAATCCTCACATATTATACATTGTAGCATGTCATCTTCATCACCTTCTGGATCAGGATATGGTCTTGCGCAGGTGCAATAAACACCATCAAAATTCTGATTGTATTTATTTTCAGTATTGATAGCAGATTTTAGCTAGAAAGCACAATAAACATCGGTCAATCAACGCAACATAATTTTATATAAAATGTACAAAAGTAAGTAAAAAATCCGTTACTTTCTCTAGATTACATTGTTTGCCATCAAACTTAGTATTTCCACAGTCGCATCTGAAGTGTCGCTTTGTATACAGTTCTACAAGTTCATGGCCTTCATGACAGTGAAAGCTACATGCCAAACAGATGGCAGCTCGAATTTTGTTTAAGCAACATGTTTTACATGCATACAATGCCTGTCTTATATATCCCTACAAACAGTTATAAATAAACAAACTAATTAGTTAAATGAAGAACAAAACTATAAAGCGCAATACTGTCACAGGCAAAAGATCAAAAACATTGCTACCTTACTGTAAGTACAATTCTGGTCATCGGATGCGCCTAGAACGGCATATGCATCCTCTTCGAGCTGATTTTCTACCTGGAGAACATCGAGCATTGTGACAGAGCTGTCGTCCTCCACAGATTCGGCTAACTGATCAGACATATTTC
>Ga0157363_1007606_pt1 | contig 10259 bp, 13 predicted proteins | sample AttsexASBM1_FD_111477 | JGI IMG/M metagenome (GOLD analysis project Ga0157363, IMG submission 111477) | Fungus gardens microbial communities from leaf cutter ant in Ribeirão Preto, State of São Paulo, Brazil - Atta sexdens ASBM1 | ecosystem: Host-associated > Fungi > Mycelium > Unclassified ...
AAGAGGAGTTTGCTCCTTCTCTTTTTCATTCGTTGCCTTTTCTCTTTAAACTATTGTCCTTTCTCTCCTATCCATTGTAGGATACAGTTCTTTCTCTTTCATCCGCAGTTCTATACTTATTATTTGTGCTCTCTCTTCCTCTCGTTGCGCTCTCTTTTCTTTCCTTCTTTCACACACAATTTTATTAAATAGATATTTGTTTTTTTTTACGATTTTTTAATAATATGATTCGGAAATAATTTTAATTTAGCAACTGATAATATATTTAGTACATTGGTATATCATGGTGAATGATTTTTCGAGATTGTGCTCGAGTGCAAAAAATTCTTAGCTTTTTATCCATTATATTGAAAAGAGGGGAGAGGTTATTTTTCTTTTTAATGATGATAATTTAATGTAAAAGTAATACTTTCGTACTACTTGGACAATAGACTGTATTCGATCATGTGATCTGTATGATAAGACAATAGGTAGTATTCACTGATATATTTTCTTTAAATTCAAATTCTAATCGCACATCCACGGTGCCACTCTTGACGGACTCGTTTTGTCGCGAGCAATCAATGATTAGAGGAAAGAGATTTCTAAAGAATCTGAATAATATTTCACTTCTTTCATTTGAAATTTAATAGTAAGATGTATGGAAACGTACAAACATATCAAAATAGCGTATATCAGAATAGCGATTCTGCGTCGAAGTCTAGATTCAGATCATCGTATAGGAAAAATTCAGAGTTCAGATAGAGTTTCACATTGATTAATTTACAATTGTCGAAGTAAGTTTTATGTGTTGTCATATTATTTTTTCTACTAGTCTGCAGAGCAAAGATGACGTGTCGCGGCTTCTCGAGCTGAGTAATCTTGATGCCCCATGAGTGTTTCGTCGTGCTCGGTAATAGATAGTATTCGTACAGATCCCATGAACGGAAACTCATACTCAGATGTCGTTCGCTCTCCAAGGCACGCAGCATGGATAGTTTATTGATTTCATTTAACATAACGTGAGGCATTCGCCACTGTATCTTGAACAATTCAAGTTTCGGCTCTGGATCTCCCATAATGCAATTGTTGTCGTTGCGCGCTCGTATCAAAATCAATTCGTGATGCGCGTTAATCATTACATATTTGTCAATCTTCGCAAAAGCCAAACAACATGCTAAGCGGTATATAAAAATTAAAGTATCCATCATGTGTTATTAATCTTTTCACGGTTTGATCAAACACTGGATTCGGAAATTCGATATTTCTCCATATAATATGCGAAGTCACCTGAATCCGATACATAGCCTTTCATAAGACTAGTCATTCCAATGTTTCTATTGCAATCGATCTCCGTATCATGAGTTCATATCGAATTTCGTCAAACATGAACGCAATTACATCCAAGCGTTGGTTGCTGATCTGCATTTTTTTCGTTTAACATCAATCTTCCTTTGATGTTGAGAAAGCTTTCACACGATAGCATGTATAAATCCTACTGCTGTATCGTATTCTTATCTCATCGCTATGTTCAAACGTGGTGTTAACGTACGTGTGAGTCTCAATCCTGACAATGCGATCGTCAAAGATTGTCTCGCCTCCAATATTCAAGATATCAACCATCTCAGATATTTCGTACGATAAAGCTTAATGATTGTAAAGATTTAACATTTGATGCAGTGAGTTTCTTTCGATCATTAGATGATCGAATGTTTTTGATCGCTGTCGTCCTTCTAAAAATATCTCTAGTCTGTTTCGCCTGTTCATTCAAAACAAGCATATCACTTTATTGTTGTAGTCTGCGTATATGCAATCTAACAGTGATCTCCTCTCCGCGAAAATTGAGCAATCATCCGTCTTGATCCACAACGCGAATCATCAGATCTGTAATGATGATCCGTACGATGATCGGAAAGTAAATGATCTGTGTCTTTCCGATATCTTATATCCTGGTGACGCTCGGCGAAAATTCATGTGCACTTATCGTTGCTGTATGCGCTTGCAGTCACATTGCATTCAATAGGAATAATATTTACGTTGAGAATGTTTATCGATACGTTTGATTCATGCCACTATTGCGGCTCCGAGCACGATTCGATGAAAATTCCAACAACGATCCAATATTGTGTGATATGGTGAAATTTACTCGATAAGCCCATTTGATCTCACTCTTTACTGTATTGGGAATACAAATTAGTTCCGTTTTTTTGTTTTTTTTTTTTCAAAATAAAATGAATGAACAGATCAAAGTATTGTCCATCGCTGCCTACTACTTTTTCCCATCTCTCAGGCAATTTTCGAATTCCACCTCGAAAAAATGAGGCGATTCAATTTTAGAGCCAATTTTCGATTTTTGCGAAAGAAGTAAATCGATGACTTGCTGCATTCTTCGGACAACCAGTAAGATTAGAAGGAGCAATGTGCGGAGAATACGGCGAGTGCGGTAAAACATCTCATTTGAGCGTTTTCAAATATTTTTTTACGACTTTAGCGACATGAGGCCGAGCGTTATCATGAAGAATAACTTTATCATGTCTTTGCTCGTATTCCGGCCGTTTTTCTCGCAATGCACGGCTCAAACGAATCAATTGAAACCGATACCGATCGCCCATAATGAAATCGCTAGGTTTCAGCAACTCATAGTAAACAAGATCCTTTTGGTCTCACCAGATACAGAGCATAATCTTCGAACCATGAATGTTCGGCTGTGGTGTTGATGTTGAGATCAATGGCAACGATTGACCGAGTTTAGCCTAGTATTTTTTCTTCTTAGGATTGTCGTAGAATATCTACTTCTCATTATCAGTCACAATCCGATGCAAAAAATATTTTCTCTGTTGTCTTTGAATCAGCTGTTCGCAAGTGAAAAATCGCTTTTCAACTTCTCTCGGTTTCAGTTCATAAGGCATCCAATTTCCTTGTTTTTGAATCATTCCCTCAATCGTACAGAAACGACTTGTTGAGTTACCCCCAATGATTCTGCAAGCTCTTCTTGCGTTTGACTCTGATCTTCTTCGAGTAATGCCTCTAATTATTTGTCTTCGAATTTTTTTGGCTGTCCAGAGCGAGACTTGTCTTCAACGCTGAAATCTCCATCTTTGAAACCATTTCCTACATGATTTATCAGTTGGAGTAGTGTCATCATAAATTTCGACAAGCATTCGATGGGCTTCAGCCGCACTTTTCTTCCAATTAAAGCAGAAAATCAAAACCTCCCGCAAATGCTGCTGGTTAACAAATTCGACATTTCAAACACAGTAAAAATCAAGGTTTTTGTATGAAACTCAAAGCGATATAAACTGAATATTATTAGTAGATGTTTAATCTCTCTGAAACCGCCAAAATCAGCTATCACTATGAATCATTCACAACAGCTGGAGTCATTTTTAGGGAAACGGACCGAATTTGTACTCCCAATGTTGTTATTGGTACGAATAATCAATAGATATTTTTCATTCTCTTTACGAAGCGTTTTCTTACTCGCAACATCATTAGGATGAAATTGTAGAAATTGCACGTTTTAGATACTTGTTTATGTCACGTATTTCATATGATCCTTCGGGAATGACAATCTTCTTTGTCATCGTCAAAGTAAAACTTATTATTCGACGAATTTACATTAGATATCGGTAGGTTTCAAAGTCCGTCTCGTAGACCTCGTAATCGTAGAGCTCGTAATCGCCGTCGCTCAAATCTACGCCCGGAAAATAGCAGGCCGCGAGGTCGCTACTCTTACCGGTGAGCGTAAATGTCAATGACATGTTTAAATGAATATTGAGTTAAAAGAGTGCAATGTCAATTCTTAAATTGATCATCAACCGTCTGTAAAAACTGTGTAGACACAGTTGTCCACACTTGCTTTGATTGTTACGTTGATAAGGCGTGCGATTATATTCGATTTGCATCCAAATATCGCATTAATTCCTTCGGTGGTCGAAGATTGCCGAAACTATCAAACAGCACGATCTTCCCGCTTCACGTACACCATCCAATGAATACTTGGTCCATCAGCATTATTCAAATTCACGATGCTCTCGTTTCGATACCGTTCCCCTGTTGGTAAGGTAATACGCATAAAAATACCTCTAAAACATGGAATACATTTTGCCAGTTGTACATTGATAGTTACACCCTTCAGTAATTTTGGCAACTGTTTAGCATTTTTTTTTAATCTTTTTTATTTTTTCCGTTGTGAATCCTCGTCCACGTTTGTGGTTCGAGCGAACTCCATGACCTTCCATGACGTGGTTATGATGTTTCAATTCCTCCAACTGACGTTTATTATTATATATAATAACTGACGTTATTTGTTTATAACTTTTGCGACTTCTGCCGCGCCGCTGACCAATGAGCCGAAGATTCCCAATAGAATAAGTAAGATACTATCGATAACGCGTTTTGCTATCGATAATATTTAATATAAATTCGTTTTTTCGTCGCTTTTTCTTCTTCGTTTTTATACCTATACTAATTTTCGTTTTGGCTTTCATAGCCGCCGAAACAGCTGTGGCAGCAGCTCTCTCTCCAAGAGCCAAATCTTTCGCGGTAATCCGTTTCCGCGCTTTTTCAGCGAGTATTTTGACAGCTACGTGTCGTTTCGTGAGATTTGTTCCGCAAATAAGCTATATCGTGTTCGCGACACGCCGCATCCAACGGATTAATATCTCAATCACCTCTAGCCAATCGCTTTTCTAAATGCGTACCTGGACCACAAAATTGATATCTGGGGATATGCAACTCGATCAGAAGTGCGTGTGATTTAAAAAAATCGTAGCCTTTTGTTGTTTTTGACATTGGCTACAATTTCTTATTATTAGCGGCGCTGGACCATCTGGACCAATATGCGATCGATGGCAAGGCCAATTATAATATTTCAAGCACCGATGATGTTGCTGATCCTCTGAATTAGCCTTTACTATTGTGATCAAAAAATAAGGTGAAATTGTTTATAACTTTTAAAATCTTTATTTATTCTTCTAAATCTATTTCATCGCCTTCAAAGTACTCCCCTCTGGATACAATACAATTTTGCCAATGTTTTTTCCAATCCTCGAAACAATTAAAATCGATTTTCAGAATGGCCTTCAAAGCGCGCAGCGATTCGGTTTTTATCTCCTCAATTGTGTCGAAACGGTGTCCCCGGAGCGGTCTCTTGAGCTTAGGGAAGTCACACGGTACTAAATCAGGCGAATACGGTGGTCGTGAAACGATATGAGTTGAATTTTTGGCGAAATGGTCTCGAAGAATCAATGCAGTGTGAGATGGTGCATTATCGTGGTGCAAAAATCAAAAATTGTCTGCCCATAATTCTGGCCTCTTTTTGTGAATAGCTTCACGTAAACATTGCATAAAGCTCAAATAATATTCCTTGTTAACAGTTTGGCCCGGCGCTAGGAATGCACCACACCACGATAATCGAAAACTGTTAACATGATCTTAATTTTTGAACGACTCTGGCGATCTTTTCGGTCTTGACTCACCTTTTGCACGGTATTCGCTTGATTGATCGGTTGTTTCCGGATCGTATGCATAGATCCAAGTCTCATCTCCAGTTATTATGCATTCCATCTTATCCTGATATTCAAAAAACATTGTTTCATAGACTTCAACGCGACACTGTTTTTCCAAAAAATTGAGTGTTTTTGGCACCAAACGATTTCACTTTTTTCAGGCACAAAACATCTTTCAAAATGGTCTGGACTGATCCAAATGAAATGTTAACAGTATCAGCGAGGTCTCTAATTGTCAATCGATGATTTTTGATCACCAAATCTTTGATTTCATTCACGTGTTATTCATCAGTTAATGTTGATGATCGTCCAGAGATTTCGTCTTCAACGCTTTCTCTGCCTTCTTTGAATTGTTTATACCACTTGTAAACATTTTTTTGTGACATAGCCTTCACCGAAGGCCTTCTGCAACATTCTCAATGTTTCTGCAGCAGAAATTTCATTCCGCAAACAAAATTTAATGCAACTTCTTTGCTCAATAAAATCAGACATTATAAAAATCATTAAATTAATTTTTTGTTGTTTCAAAATACGCGCGTAATTATTAGACAAATGCAGGTATTGACATGAAGTTTGGCACAGATGTCAGTAATAGTGCTGCCAACTTAAAAAAAAAAGATTTGTTAGAATCGAAGAGCGCGTGTATTTTAAATTAAAAATTTCACCTTATTTTTTGATCACAGTAGCATATGCTCGAGTAATCGGTCCCACAGTTGATCTATGTAATTTTTAAATTCTCGTAGCAAAATAATTTTCGATATATATTCCAACTCTTTGGCGGTTAAACTATGTACATCACATCAGTAATCCGACACGATAAGAAGCATTTTGAATACTGAGCGGTTTCGCTTTGGGCGCTACTATAAATACATTCGTTCTCGATGTTGTTTTTTTCAATATTATCAGTATCGTGAAGAGAGAAAATATGAAGTTCGTGCGACAATAAAGTACAGACAAAAGAAATACGCAAGCATGGAAACATACTGCCGATTTCTATACGCGGAATCATCTGAGATTCATCGAACTGCGGCAAAACAAACGTGTTAATAAATTTGCTGGAAAGTCCACATAGCATATGTTTCGAGAACATGTTCTCGAAGTCGTTGCAACAACAAAAATATCGATACTTGAAGAATTTATTAGTACCGATTGAAGAAATTGATTATTTTATACATTCTCTAACGATGTATTACCACCAAACGAGACGCTTCCAAATTCCATTTTTGTCTTCGATGATGTGGCATGCGATTAGCAAGACGCGATCAGAGAGTATTTTGCGATGGGTCTTTCACGCGGACGTCGACTGCTTTTATCTGTGTCAGACATACGCAAAGCATCTTATACGCGATAATGCGAATCTGTTGATCCTGTTCAAACAGGACGATACTAATCTGAAACATGTATACAATGATTATGTAAATACTGACTGTCTTACGAGAATTTCTCGCAAGAATTTCTGCGAACTGTGTCGTTGCTGTTGTTATTCATATTGTAAGTCGTTAGTCATTGTCAATATATCTATTTGTTGTTAGTCGTTGTCAATACATCTACTACAACATTTTCTTGAAAGGAAATGTAGTAGATGTATTATATTAACAACAACTAACCACGTTAAGGTATTGCATACTCATTAAATCCTTTTCTGTATCGTCCTTTCGTAAGCGCACTATCTTTATCTATGACTACGAATCTATACTTTTGTTGCCAATAGCAACAAGAGCTCAAGGATCGCGAGAGAATAGCGAAACAAAAGTGAAAACGAGTGAATTGATTCGTAAAAAAATAGCGGCAAAATAGAGGAAGGTATAACATTGGAGAAACACTTTAAGCCTATCATCGAATCTCTAAAACAGATTGTCGAGAACATTGCTAATGATGAACCAATTAAGAAAGAAATCAACATTGTAAAGGATAAAAGTATTAAGAAAAGAAAACCTGAAGATAATAAAGATGGTCATGTTAATAAAGATGATAATGATGATGATGACCTCTGGTTAATTTATGACTTCAATTAACACCATCGTCTAAAAAGCAATGCACAAAAGAATCGGACATTACGTCGAATTTCAATTATGCGTCGACTGAATCACATGAATTATCATACAAATGTTCGCACGTTTCCTCAATCGAAAACATTTATGAAACACCCAATGAACCGTTTGAAATGTTAAACAATTATTGCAAACGCGGCAAGTTCGTGAGAAGTTGCATAATCAATTGGGAATACTTGGACAAAAATACGTAAACATGCTTCTCGATAGTGACAGAGAAAAGGCAATCGATCACATTTATAACGTATACCTCAGCAAGAATGGCACGATGCTCGGTGACAAATATTTCGATGTAGACATTAATGACTTTGATTGTAGATGGAGTAAAGTCTAAAGATATACCTGGTTTGAATTAATTTTCAAAAGAATTCCCGATGACACTATTTACACAAAGGATGATAAACTACCGTATAAAAGTATACTGTTGCAATGAATGATCACAGGCGCAGTCATAAAGCGGATAATCCAATAGTGGGCAACAAAAAGGTACAAATATAAGAATATAATAGCATCCTTGGTGTCAGATAAAATACAAGTTGAAACAGGCACACGCCAGGAAACTAAACAAGTTAAATAAAAGAGTCGGAAAAGGTGTAATACTACGCACCATGATCCTAAACGACAATAAAATAGATTATATTCACTGGGACGATCCTAACGAGCTAGTGGATTATCTCCGATTGCTTGAGGCCTCGCGTCAGGCAGATCACAATGCCCCACGATAATGAAATATTTTTTATCGAAGAACTTCGTGAAGCTGGCTTTATTATAAATTGAAACGAGATACACAGTCATTTTAGTTCACATCAAAGTGCTTATGAACAACGTTTAAGAACTTTGATATTTTACGCATATATAGCAATAATCATAACATAACATAACATGTCTGAGAAAAAAGCTTTGAAAAGTGGCGACTAGTGGACGAACTGCACACTCCAGCAAGAAAAAATTTTCTATGCAGACGTGTCATAGTTTACGGATGCGATGACCTGTAGCAGGCTGATATGGTCGAAATGTGACCTTACACACGATTCAACAAAGGTTATTACTACATTCTCATCATTGAGTGAGCATAGGCCGTTCCACTGAAAACCAAGAGTGGAAATGAGATGGCTATAGTGATCGCAAAGATAATTCGAGATGATGGAAGATGTCCGAAAAATTTGCAAACTGATATGAGAAAAGAATTTTACAACGCAAACGTGCAAAAACTCTTAAAAAAACACAACATAAATCACATTCATACATTATTCAACATATTCCATAATGAAGGTATCTGTCATTGAACGGTTCATATGTTGAAAAACGATATGTGGGAATAATTTACCCACAATGGAAATTATCAATGGATCAGCTTGCTTGAGACCGCATCTCGTATCTAAGTACAACGCATGAAAGCATCGAACTATCGGTATGCGGCCGACTCTCACGACTGCTGATAAACTCTTAAACACGGTGTATAGTAATGTAAAGGCCGTCGCATTCCTGCAATTCAAAGTGAGTGACTCGGTACGGTAAACAAATTCAAGACAATCTTTGAAAAAGATTATACCCCAAATTGGACCACGGAGGTGTTTAGAATCGTCAAAGTACAGAAAACTAATCCTATGACGTATCTACTGAAAGATTACTGCGGAAAACCGGTCACTGGAGGATTCTATGAGTATAAGTTGTATCGTGTCGCTAATCTCGACGTATATCTAGTTGAAAAGATGTTGCATAAAAAAGGAAACAAGGTTTATGAGATTTAAGGTTATGTGAAAAGGCTCAGATTTGATAATACGTACAACTCTTGGATACACAAGGATAGCGTGTTATAAAAATAAAATTTATTACAAATTGTATAATTATTTTTTTTCCTATATAAATATATATAAACGCATTATACATGTTATACATACTACACATATTACAGATGCAATCGTACACATGTACATACATACATACATACATACATACGTACAAACATACCATACATACATACTATACATAATATACATATTAAATGTATTATACATATTAAATGTATTACACATCATATACAAATGTGTTTGAAAGATAAATATGAAAAAAAGAAATGAATTTTTTTATAATAATATTTTATAATCCTCATGGCAGCGTGTCGGTAGAATCTGGAACAATGTACCGCTTATCATCGTACGGACTCAGAGTGATTTTCGGATATGGTATATAAGCCAGGTGTATAAGCTTAAATCCGCTGTTTGCTCATAGATGGCATTAGTATATTATAGTGTACAAAGCTACCCTGGGCACACAACACACTTTTTTTTATGTGTTTGACATCTGTCAACATTAACCAGTGCACATCATTAACAATTTCATATAACAACATACATTTTTTCTTTCGTAATCATGGCTAGTTTTTTGCTAAAAAAAAGCATATGCGCGAAGCTTTGCTTTTCTGTTTCAATTTGAAGAAATCGGCTGCCGAATCGCATCGAATGCTTATGGAGGCCTATGGCGACAATACTTTATCGGAAACAATGTGCAGAGATTGATTTCGCCGGTTCAATGACGACAATTTTGACCCGAGTGACAAGAAGCGTGAAAATCGGTCCAGGAAGGTTGAGGATTATCAATTGCAGGCTCTTTTGGACGAGGACGATACCCAATCGCAAAAAATGCTTGCCGAGCAATTGGGTGTTTCTCAAGCAGCCATTTCCATGCGGCTACATGCCATGGGGAAGGTTCAAAAGAT
>Ga0157363_1007607_pt1 | contig 10259 bp, 8 predicted proteins | sample AttsexASBM1_FD_111477 | JGI IMG/M metagenome (GOLD analysis project Ga0157363, IMG submission 111477) | Fungus gardens microbial communities from leaf cutter ant in Ribeirão Preto, State of São Paulo, Brazil - Atta sexdens ASBM1 | ecosystem: Host-associated > Fungi > Mycelium > Unclassified ...
ACACGCATTATCGATAAAACGATCGTTACGCGTTACCGAGAAAAAAAAAAAGGAAAAACGCTTGCAAATATTCACATCGCGACAGAAAATATCGGCATATACAATGCTGCCTCCTGAAAAAAAGCCCTGTCGAGTTCTGGAACGATAAAATTTGAAAATATCGACTTGCTATTTTCACGCCGTTTTTTCCACACCATACGAATCAGTGACTAATTATTCGACGCGATCGTGCGGCGCGACTCAATTACTAAAAAAACGTGCTACTCTCCCGTTAGGTGGTGATCGAAATGCATCGATTAAATGGATCACGGATATAAACACCCATTGAAATCGCAATAAGTCCGCCGCACAGGTGGTTTCTCCTTGCGATTAAAAAAAAATAATCTAATTCATAATCTTTATGAATAATAGGATCGCCAAATTTTTTGTGATTTCTGAAATTATTATTGTAAAAATTCCAGAATGTAAAATAATAATATATCGCTCATAAAAAGATTGTAGCTTTAAAATAAACGCAATAAACGCAATCGCCTTATTCGTAGGATTACTCTTTTAAATAATACGTATGAGATATTATGGAAAATTCCTGTATTTTTTGTAATCTTGTTGGTGATTAATTTTACGTGTATTTGCACGCGTATTGAGATCTATTCCAAAACTCGTCTTCAAACGAAAAACTTGCGCGTTCGATGTGTGTTTTTGCGAAATGATAGGTGAATAAATGTAGGCTCAGATCATTTGATTTTATTGAAGTTCTGCTGTTGCACGGTGTAAGTCAACGGAGTCATCGTTTCGGTGAGGGAAAACATTGAATACACGGATAAGATGTTGCGTAGTTTATAATGTGGATACGTTCGAACGTAATTGGAGAATTCATCTAACTTATTTACGTATATATACAGTGATAATTATTTCTAATGTACAGTACTGATTTAAAGAGAGTAACAAATGCTATCTTACAATTATCTTTATACAGCATAATCGAAAGAATGTGCTTCGATCGTGTGCGCGGTGACGATTAACGAGTTTGATGCCAATAAGATTTCTCGTTTCTGCGCGAGCACCAATATTTGCGATTCGTTTGTAACGACGAATCCGCTTCCTCGGTCCATTTAGCTCAGCGATACATTTACATTAATAGCAATAAATACCGACGCAAACGTCCATGCTACTTGCCTTCTTCGGGCATTACTGTGACATTTACGAAATCTTCTCTATGATTACGTCGGTTTATTCTTCACGACCTCATACGTCACTTTATTACGGTAATAAGGATGGTATAAGCTATAGATGGGATTGTCTTAATCTAGAATCGTGTATCTTGGACCGGAATGAACGTTGTGGAGAGATGTGTAAATAAAGAGTTTCAAATCGAACATTTTTGCCTGCTGTCATTCGCAAATGTGTTTAAATATATTTAAGTTTACGCGAAATTTAAAAAAGTACTATTTGCGTTACTACGTTAAAGAGGATCTGAAACTGCAATATTGCTATTCTCGATAAATCTTGCACAGATCTCGAGGTCTTTAAATCTAGCATAATTTGAAATACACGCGGCGATTTTTATTGCGCGTCCGGTTGGATTTGCATAAAGCGTGCGATAAATCCACGCGTGAAGAACCACTCACGTTAATAATAATGTAATAACAATATTTTTATCGAGTACAACAAACAAATAAACAACAGAAGATATATAAAAAAATTGCAAATTTTTTTCTTTTTCAAAAGAATTTAAAAGTATAAATAAATAAAAAGTATATATATATATATATATATAATAAAATATATTATAAATTAATATAAATATATCTTTAAAAATTATTTCCTTTATAACTCTGGAATATTTTTCACGAATAAATTGTCGATCAATATACACTGATCACGTAAATTAGGGCCGTAATATCCTTTCGAGAGCAGTGTCTTCCGACGCCATATCTGCCGACAGACACGATGGCCGGCCTTGTTAAAAAAAAAAAAGCCGCCCTCCAGGCAGCTATCAACCCCCGCAAAATCGGTCCCTCCCGCAACGAAATCAGCCTCATCGAGAGACTACCACCCTAAACTCTCGCGAGAATATATTTCGGCGGGAGCCGCCTACGTGTCTGCGGCTCCCTTTCAATTTCCACGCGGTTCGCGGCCGCCCTTACACGAAGGAAAATATTTGCCGGAAACCGATACAACGTGCGGCAAACAATATGCGCCCGGCGCTATCCAATAAATCCGGTAATAAAGCTCCCCGATACCGAAAAACGAGAGAGCCGCTGTAAATTTAATGAATGCTCTTGACATCGATCGACTTCGGGGAAACTAAAAGGGAGAATTCGCGCATGTCGGGCGAAGTGAAAAATAACTTTTCCGGCACATTATGACGCTTATTAAAAAGATTTTTTTGTAGCAATAAAATTATCGGTAAATGCACGAGAGATCAAATTGTTCAAATTGTATAATGAATATCTTAAGGAAATTATATTTTTGTACAGATATAAACTACGACGATAATTAGTGGTTCTTCATGCGAAAATCCTCGACGTGAATCCTACGAAGGTAGCGTAACGTAAATCATTTACTACATACTATCGTGAATAGGTAATTACCCTGCGTGACCCGGGGTCATGCGTATACATCTACGAAATCTAGATCAGACACGAAGTGGAAGATGGGTAAAATCCATTGGTTCGAGCTCGAATTATAAAACTTATTGTGCTGTCTAAAAAATGCCGCTCTGTGTAATCAGATTACGTTGGTAAAAAATCTTTTCATTCAATTTCAAAGAGGATTTAATTGCGACGAGCTGCTGCTCCATTACTGATCGCCAATGCGGGCGTTGGCAAATTTACAAATTGTTCAAGAAGGGAGGGGGAGGGGGGAGGGGGGAGGGGGGGAGAGGAAACCTATCCTATCTCCTAATCCTAATCGAATAGTTTCGTAGATAGGTATTGCCATTCAGAAAATTGACGGTCGTAAACATTCGAGGACGCGAGTTATTAATCCGACATGCGAGGAAATTACACGATTAATGATATTAACTCTACGAACAATTAAATATTGTTCGATCAATCGAAACACTACAAGATATAATTGCAACGTCATTTATCAAGCAAATGTCAATGTTTCTGATAAAAAGCCTTTATCAGCTTACATTTGTGGATGGAACAACGTTCGTTAATAAATAAATGACCGCGAAATTAAACGAACGAAATTCTTCAACTTAGAATAAACATAAGAAAAGGAAGAAACATTTTCGGACACTCGTATCATCATTCGGAACAGTGTTCATTCCACGCACAATCGACACTAACCGCGCGTCTTCGATGCGATCGGCGTTACGCTGTCGTGCGAACTATCGGAAGGGCGAGCTTTCGACTCGTAGCGTCTCGTGGCGTCGTCGCACCGACAGCGATCGTCACCGTCGGCAATCAAGCGCGAGGAAACGCCGCACTCTATATCTCGGGGATATGGGATGACACTTGCGCGACGGTGCACGGATCACGGAAATTCAGTCGTTTCACTCACTGGTGTCGGAGTTGTGCACGGGGGTGGTCGCCGGTGTGCTGGGGGCCTGATGCTGCGTCGACTGCGTCGGTATCCCGAGGGAAGCGAGGAGCGGTCGTGGCACCGCGCCCGGGGTGGCGCTCGGCGGCGGCGGGCTCTCCTGGCCTACGAGCAAACTCGCGGGCGGGAACCCGAAGAGCTGGGATCACTGGAGCCTCGGCCAATAGTTGCCTGCCAGGTCCGGGGTCTGCGAGGGAATCTGCACCGGCACCGAGACGCCGGCTGATATCACTCCTGAAACAGTTTCAGATGTCGGGGGATTGAGCACATTTCATGCGACGGCACGAGAGCTGTCGAGGCTCTGGAAAACGGAACGGAAAGATAAAAAGTAATTGTAAACGAGCGAAGCAATACGGATGCTACAAATGATGGGGGCTGAATCTTATGGCACACAAGAAATAGATATTTAATTTTCCACACGAAAGAAAAAGTTTCGCTGAAGCATCTAAAATATCGGCTAAATATTATATATACAGATCTGAAAATAATTTTCTTGAACCATCAAAATAATTATGTAAGACACCAAACTAATTCAATTGGTTAAAACTTTTGGCAGCGTTACTCAGTCTGCTCGAAATTCCCAATTTGTGATGGTCCAACAAAATTATTTCAAAAATAAGTACGACCTTACTTATAAATAATATACATAATTGTGATAGGGAACGCCAATAATCGGGCAAAGTTAGATGTTATGAATACAATATATATTCTTAATTTTAAATTTAATTATCTTAGATGTGACTGTGTGCGCCGAAACGTTCGGACATTAACCACAATCGATCTGAGACGCTATAATATAAATATGAATATGATAAGGCGTCAAAATATTCGAACATTCCTACATATGAGATAATCTTAAATTAAAATTATTTCAAATTTTTATTCAGTTAAATTCTTAGATACTTCAGCAAAATCATTCTTTTCCGTAGGATGTTCGATAATTTCAAAATTGAATAAAATTCCTAAGATAATTTTCCGTGTCGCTTTAAATAAATTAAATTATTCATCTCGTCTCATTATTATTTAATGATTTAATTTATTTCACTATTTTGTAACAATGCATGTATCTTCTTGATTAAGAAAATACAGTTTCAGCAACTTGCGACTATCGTTGCGAGCGGAACGCGTCATTAATCGCATGAAACACAGTAGGACTAATTCGCTAAAAACAACCGAGTACGTATTTACGGAAAACGACATGAAACGCATTCGCGAGTGTCGCCCGCGGCGACGGTTGCATAAATAGGATTCGGTTATGATAGCGCGCGGCGGCTTCGCACACTTCTGCAATTTGAATTAAACACCTTAACGAGCTGCGTCTAATCCAATATAAACTTGCCGCGAAAACATTTACGCTCTATGGGCCTCGCATCGTAACTTCGTTCCTCATGAGCTATAATTATGGCATAAATGCAAGACGGGTAATTTGGCAAACGTTGCAACGAGAACGCGAGCCATATTTACGTTAATCGTGAAACTTTTATTCAGTTAAAAATTAACATATTCAAAATATCGGAAGTTAATCATGAAAATAAAGATAAAATAGAAAAAAATAGAAATAGAACAGAATCCTATTCATTTGCGTTTCTGTAATTCAACGATAATATCAAATAAACTGAAAGACATTTAGTACGTATATAATTATTTCATTGATATGTGATTAACAAAAACTTTTTCACTTTTTTTATTTAAAAATTGTATTGTTCTAATCAAAATTTGGTTCAGTTAACCAATTGAAAAGAATTTGAATATAATAGAACAATACAATAATTTTTAAATAAAAAGTTAGAAAGTTTTTATTAGTCGCATATCGACAAAATAAATGGTTATACGTACTAAAGCATTTCTCTCAATGTAGGGTTTAATTCAAAGATGATCGATGCCGCCGCAAAATAATTTCTTGGCCACGCGACTTTTTAGATTCCGACATTCAATCGCATCTTACCAATCTCTCGAGAGTTTCATCATCTTTAACTTCATATCCAACGAATACTGTCATCTCAATGTCGAGGGATTAATCGAATATCCGTAACTCTCTCGCTCACCACGTCCGCCAACTGCGAGGCAAACTCACGCGGTTACGCTCGTTTCCGCGGTTGAATCCCGCTAACTCCGGGGGCGGCTACTTAACTATGAAAACGGCGCCGTTTGAGCCGGCAGGACAGGCGCGGCGCTAACGAGCGCGGTGAAAGTCCTTACGGCGCTCGTGCACGTAAAGCGATTATGATGGATAACCCGCGGCTCGTTCCGCACGTAAGGAGCAGGAATGGCGGGAAAACGAGAGAGGGGGGAGGGATGAAAGAGCAGAAAGGAAGAAAGACGGCCGCGAGAAGAGTGTTCGGGACAGCGAGAGGGATAGCGGGGGGGTGGGACACACAGTGCGCGCGTGTTCCGCAGTATTCCACCATTCCGGCTTGTGCTCCGCTCCGTTCCGTTCCTGTAGATACGCCGCGCACCCCCGTATTTCCTCCCCTTTGGGTTCGCACGTTATTGAGCGCTCGCCCAGCCGAGGCGAGACCCAACCCATCCACATCCTCTGTTCACCCCTGTATATCCTCAGGAGGGAGAGGAAGCGAGAGAGAAAGAGAGACGCGGAGAAAGAGGCAAAAGGGAGACCGGCGGAGGGCGACGAGAGGGACGGATAGATGGATAGACACGAAGGAGCGAGCGCATCCCTCACGATGGAAGAGTATAGAGGCGAAGGGGATGGAAGAAAGGGGGAGAAGAGAGAGAGAGAGAGAGAGAGAGAGAGAGAGAAGAGGCGCGACCCTCCGTGGTGGCTTTCGCTAAACGGAAGACGAGAGGGTGAGATAGTGAAGATAGACGGAGAAAAGGGATAATAGAAGAAGAGAGTCGGGAGAGAAAAGAAAGAGCCGAGTGGAGAGCAACCGACATGTAAAAAAAGAGAGAGAGAAGGGAGAGAGAAGTTGAGTCGAGAAAATGGAAAATTCACCAGCTACATCGGCGGGGTTGGAAAACCGCCGAACATCCCATTCTTCGATTCAGCCCAGCGGCGCCATGCGAGATTTGTTTTAAAATCCTTTTACAATTCCGTGGGCGAGCGTGGAGCCGCGACCACGTCGTTGCCCGCTCGCTCTTTATATCTCTCTCTCTATCTCTCTCTCTTGTTCTGTTAGCAGGACTATGTAGATTGCGTGTGAAGAGGCTCCCAGGTAATTCTCGACGCTTTATTTCGCGCTTTGAGCCGGCTAGAGCACGAGGAAGAAGAAACGGCAGTCGCTCGCCGAGCGAAAATTGGAAACGAAAACCCCTACTGGTTTTTGACGAGAATTCGTTCGTTCTATCATTACATTCTCGTACATATACTATATGTTGTATCAATGAATGCATAGAATTTTTGAAGATAATCTAAACAATGGGAAAGAGAGTTAAGAAAAAAATTTCATAGCTATTGAGAGAGAGAGAGAGAGAGAGAGAGAGAGAGAGAGAGAGATGTATATAATATTTCGATATTTTTGTTAGTTAAGGATGTATCAGATGTACAAGCTTTGCAAAAAGAGAAACTGGAAATTTATACTTTCCATATAAAGACAATTGATATATACACGTAAAACAGATCAATAAGATCAATATTTATATTAAATAATATAATTTTCAAATTTTTTAAGTAAAAATTTTCCCATTTTATCTTAATTATTTTTTAAAAATTGTGTTTATTATTGAAATAATTTTTTATTCAGATTCTTAATCGCCTGTCAAACTTCTTGTGTGACTTTCAAATATAATATAAAAAAATCTGTAATATTTTTATTTTTCATTCTGTTAAAAAATAATACATCTTTAATAGTAATATAAAATTTCTACTCTTAAAATAACTATAAGAAATAACGAGTAATAAAAACCAATGGAATATAAATATGCTTAATCGGAAAATCACAGAAGCAATGAAAAAAGAATTTTTTAAATTTGATAAAAAGTACCGTTTTGTTATTTGTAAATATTTTGAAAGATATGATTATATGTATATAATATTTTTCCTCTTGTAAGAGGACATCGTTAGTTGCTTCCGGCAAACACTAATTATTCCTGGCTCTACCTAAATTATCTTGAGTGACCTTGAAAGCACGAGGCACAGAGAACACGAGAAATTAGTCGTGGCGAGAACTCACCGGTTGCGGTCGAGGTTGTCGGCTGATAAGGTGCTCCACCTGGTCCGGCGGGTTGTCCCCCTGGCGTCGTGGGGGTGCCACCGTGAGACGTCGGGATGCCGCGATGCGGTTGCGAGTGCGCGGCCGCGGCCGCGCTGTGCGCGTGAGAGTAAGACTGCGTGAGCGAATGGAGAGGCTCGTGAAACACGTACGCCGGGTAGCCCTCAGCGCGTTGCTGAAGACAGCTTCCACCCATTGACCCGCCCAGGCTGCTTGACATCGAGCTACGAGTGAGAAAAGCATCCGTATCGAAAAACAACCAACTACTCAACAAGTCACGATATGCATTGGCATGCATGAACTCTAATTACAGTAACGTGTAATTACATTTGCAAATGGAGTTTCAGGAGAGTCATTTACAGAAATATTTAGCATCAAAATTTTTAGCTTTGTGAGCAAGATTTAACAAAATTTCAGCAGAGTCATTTTACTTTTTACAACAATGAATATCGCGCTGTTATCGAACGATCGAGATTTACTCTTGCATATAAATTTTGCGTTTGAGAAAAATGGTGTTGCTTTAACGCAAAAAAAATTCTCTAACCTGTACGTGTCGGGCATAGTGGCAATCGGTTGCGGTATCGATGAGTACATGGCGTTGAATCCAGCGTTTAAGGGTAACCGTGGCGTAGCAGGGGTGGCCGCGGGAGGCGCGGTGCCGCTGCTACCCCCGCCGCTGCCACCGGCGACCACCTGATCGACGGCGGCCCTCCTCTGGTTCCGTAATTTCTCCTCTCGACGCCACTTCGCTCTGCGATTACTGAACCACACCTGCAACCGACACAATGACGGTGCCTTTGTCACGATAAGTGTGCAGCCGCACACTCGCCGCCGGCACGGTATTTCACATCATCCGCACTCGTCCGCATTCGTACTCATTCGCACTCCACGACTCTCTTCTGCTTCCTCTCCGGAGAGAACGCCTTCATCCTCCCCGAAACACCCTGTTGTCTCGTCCCCTCCCCTCCTTTCTCTCTCTCTCTCTCCCCCCCCTCATCCCTCTTTTTTTCCGCCTCTATCCGACTGAGCCTCTTGTCTACTCTTCAGGTAGCACGAAATCTAGTACCCAGACTACTCTACTCTGTTCGCATCTCGTGCGAACAGAGGCGCGAGTTTGCACGAGGCGCTTCTCCAATTTGTTAATTGCGATTGAGCAGTTGTCAGACGGGAAATTGAGTTACTCTTGCTCGCTTGGTCCTTTCCCATGCACAGCACCCTTCTCTCGTTCTGGTCTCTTGCGCATCCTCTCTCTACATGTTTTTATCTGCCGCCCCTTTCGCTGTCGTGCTTTTATTTTACGTATCTCTTTTCAAGCTTCTGATTGTACTATAAATTACAGCTCGATATCCGAGAAAGAGCATACTCTAATACGTAATATTGGTAATATACTCCGTCATGCCAATATCGCACCAATCTTGCATTAATATTATCGGGACGGGTCGAAAGTCTTTGATTATTTCTATCTGCGATGTTATTAGATTTTAAAACGTCGATTAACTTTAACCTTTACTCAATCGACTCCTTGTTTCTTTGCAGGGTTATAATTAGAAGGAGATGTAGAGAATACGTCAGAATTATATAAAAATGTGACACTGTAGCGAAAATATTAAAGAATTAAGAATGATTTTAACGTCTAAATGTCTTTTCACTATGTCGAAGCGATATCCCAAATAACACGATGGAGGTTCGTATAATAAAAATCGAGAGTTTATCTTTCCCTATCCTATGCCTGCACGGATTTCCTGATTTTTGTGATTCCTTTCGGCGATAAGAGGATTCGTCCCCTTCGATATATCGGTTTTCCCTCGCCGGCACTTAGAACAATCCATGAACCGTGCATTTGGCTTTCACATCTCTTTTTTATATATATTGCAATACTATTTAGTCAATTATGTCAATTTTACAAAGACACACAATTACACGAATTTTATCATTTTACGAATTATGTGAAATCATTAGATGAATTATATGAAATTCACACAAAATATTATTAGGCATCAAAACCCGCTTTGACCGAATATGGACTTCTTCGTTTATTTGATTAAACATTTCGATCGATTTTCATTTAATAGCATTTACATGAATTTTGCGCTTTTCATGTATGATGAAATATTTTAATGCCCCATTCTCTATACGATTATACTTTACTATTATTAATTATTATAGATATAAATTTGTCATATACAATTTCAATCATTGTGTTGATGTAAATGTCAATTGACGGATTCTTATTCACGAAATAATGATCATCATTAAGGGGAGAAAACCCAAATTTAATAAGTTATATTTAATACAGTAAATATAATGGTGTAAGTACAGCGCAAGTTTTTGAGAAAGTAATCCGCATATTTTTGCATGCTAGTGCGCGCAGATGAAAATAGAAGACAAAGCAATAACGGCAATTTCCATTTCTGTCGATTTTGACGTAACGAATTATCGCGTGTACGATACAGGAAAAAAAGAGGGATGTTTTTCGCAGCGGAAAGAAATGCCATCAACGTAGAAATACAAGCCTTCCGCAATCTCACGTATAACGCC
>Ga0157363_1007608_pt1 | contig 10258 bp, 7 predicted proteins | sample AttsexASBM1_FD_111477 | JGI IMG/M metagenome (GOLD analysis project Ga0157363, IMG submission 111477) | Fungus gardens microbial communities from leaf cutter ant in Ribeirão Preto, State of São Paulo, Brazil - Atta sexdens ASBM1 | ecosystem: Host-associated > Fungi > Mycelium > Unclassified ...
ATACTGAACCTCTAGAACACTATTCAGTTCAAGTATTACAACCAGTGAGTAGCTAATTTGTGATACAATAGATTGCACTTGATAAGGATGGAAAGAAGAATCAAATATCTTCTTGGCTGAATAAGAGAAAGAACCTTGTATAGGGTTTACACAAGAGAACTCGATAGAGAACTTTGTACAGGATTGTCTACCTTATATACTAGTTCCTATGGTTCATGCAAGCTATTTCTAGCCTATCCTAAATGACTATGTGTATACCTTAAGGTTAACACGCATTATGCATATTGTATGACGTCATCCTTCTAGAACCTTCTACATTCTTTTCTTGTTTTGTAACCTATGACATCTTGATCAATTGTCACCCTACCCTAACCCTAGATTCTAAAAATTGAAAATTGAAAAATAAATCAAAAATAAAATAAAAATGAAAAAGAGAATAAAGAAAACCAAGTCTGCTATTCTTAATCTTGACAGCCTACTCTCTCATCAAAAATGCCTTCTATATAGATTGTACATCCTCCCTATAGTACTTTACAGATTTCCTTTGTAGTTCTTTAATAAGGCCTCCTATTTGTATCCTCTCAAGAAACTCAGGAAAATCTAACAGAAAGCTGTCATTTGGATTGTGGATACTTTTCACACCTCTCTTATATTAGGAGTTGAAGCTATTGCCAGTTTAATTTCTATTCATTTGTATCTCTAAAAACAAACACTTTAAGAATACATCTTTTTATCATCTTTTCTTGGAAAACATGACTTCCAAACAGCAACTTAAAGTCAAGAGTTCTATTGTAAATACTAACAATCATCTAAATGGAATTTTTACATCTTTTGACTTCCTTAATAACAAATTTTCTTCTGGTTTTAGACTAATTGATAATTTTCCTAATTATTTTTCCTGTTATCGAGCAAACTACAAAGATAAGAAAAGAAAAATAGCTTATCTTTGTCAACTTGATATTCTCTCAAATATATCATTAGATTCTAAATTTATCATCATTATTTTGAATACTAGTATTAGAAACAATATTGTCACATCCATCTCTCATATCCACTTTTCTCTTGATGACATCAGAAAAACAATTCATCATGCTATCAATGTTACTTCAACTGAAGCTGAACTCTTTGCTATCAGATGTGATATCAACTAAGCTATTCAAATACCAGAGGCCACTCATATTATTGTTATTATATATGCTATTTATGTAGCTTGTTAGGTATAGTTCACACTTAAAGGTGAAAGTCCATGGAGTTGGCTCAGATATATACAGAGTATAGAAACTCTATGCAATGAGCTTAGTAATGCAGACTTGTCGGAACAATCTTGGCCTTGACTTATGTGTTGTGTTTCCTACAAGCCACATGGTCACAATTTCAGAGGATAATCTTGTAAGGAGTTATAAGACAAGAAGTAAATCATGTCACTATTGACACTGGAGATTTAGCATCAACTTTAGTCAATTATCAGACTAGCTATTACAAAGTGATCACCAATCTTAAATATATAAAATAACCAAAAGGATTAATCAAAATTGATCTCTGAGTGAGTTTCAGTAATAAAACACTAAATAGGAGTTCAGATTTGGAGAGGAGTAAAGTTCAAGTAAATTTGCAGAGTTTGAAGGAGATAATTAGGTAACAGAAACAGATAAAGATGACCACAGATTTTAACTCAAATAAAGCCAAATAACTATGGGGATTTAATGTTGTATTAAAGTCAAACATGTTTCAGACATATTTTGGAGTTTGGAATATGACATAACTGAGCACATCTTCAATTCCACTATACACCCTTATCAGCTTCAATCAATTGCTATATTGAAGGATCTTAGATCATTCTTTCTTAAGCACTCAACCAACTCCATTAAGTTCTGAGATTACCTAGTAAATGTCAGAGTTTAAAACAGTGGACTCTAACTATTTTATCCTTCTTATTTTTCCTTTTCTTTTTCTTTTCTTTATTTTAGGAGACTTAGGTTTAAGGTTAGTGTGACAGTGACATCACACTGTCACAGACTATCACACAACAGTCACATGACATGGTCACAGTCACAGTCACATGATCATGTGGAAGAATATAGAAGGTTCCAGAAGAATGATGTTATATAGTATATTGAACACATGTTAATCTTAAGGCAAACATATGGCTGTTTAGGATAGGCTAGAAGAAGTTAGCATAGACCATGGAGTTTTAGTATATAAGATATACAATCCTATTCCAAGTTCTCTATTGAGTTCTCTTGTGATAACCCAATACAAGGTTTTATTCATTGATCCACTCTAAGGTCTTTGAGTTATAACAGTAAAGATAATTGGCCCTATTATTATTCAGTTAATAAAGATATAAAGAAATTCAAACTTTCTCTATTATTTCTTTACAAAGAGTCATAGGATTTTAATAAGAAAGAATAATGTAATAACATCATAAAAAATTAGCAAATGACTTTCCAAGTATTAGATCTCAAGGGTAATCATTTCCTTGACCTGTTAAATAACAAACTCCATACTATCAAACTCTCATACATTAAAGGAGGACCATAGATTAAGCATTTCAATCATTCAAATTTACTATGTACAAGAGCTACAAGAGCAATTACAAGTCATATACCTATAGATGAATACCATCTAAGGCTCTTCCTAAGGAAAGACTTTAGTTGTCCATACAAAGTATACCCAATCAAAACAAGATATCATATCATCCATGATTGCAGAAGATATAACAAATATTGGAATCTGTCAAGGTCTACACTAAGCCACTTTGTAGCCTTTCTTGAGTTTAACCTTAATGCCTTTTTCTATGAAGGTATTACTTAACATAGTAGTTTTCTCTACTTGTTTTATGTAAACTTCTTTTCTTTTTCTTTTAGTTAGTCTCTATATAAGTAGTTACAAAGTAGCTACCATAGACTGCCTTCACACCTTATGTAATAAATTGTTGATTTAAAAATTAAAAATTAAAAAGTAGTTATCTAAAATAAAGACTGCTAAGCATTATTCTGGTTACTAGTAATTCTTAGATATCAGAGATGGAAATCCATAGAGTTAGTAAGAGTCTAACAAGGATGTCCAAGATGGAATAGAGGCAAGTGATCTGTACTGGAAGGGATTAGAGTGTGTGTGAATAAGAGAAAGGCATTATTTGTGAGTTGGAACAAATATAGCCAGATCAGGATGTGTCAGCTGGAAGATACCTTTATAATATAAGGTAGAGATACTAATATGATATTCTCAAAGAGAAGAGAGCTATAAAGAGCTACTACCACCTAGGCAGAAGTAATAGACAAGGAAGTATTAAAGTCCTAGTAGAAAACATCTAAAACCTTTAGAAAAGATTTAGACTGAGACAAGTGACACTCTACCTCAGTAGTCTTACTAAGACCAGCAGTTTTTTTTTGCCACTACTTAATCACTTCTAGCTCTGCTGCTAAAGTAACAGAGTTGATAGACATAAATACATATACTATCTTATACCTTGTATATAGACTTTACTTTGAATTTAGAGCAAGCCTCAACCAAGCCCTTGTTACAGAACTCAACTACTAAAGTAGCATTAGCCACAATGATCTCTATAGCAGAAGAATCCAGTAGAATTAGGACCTGCTATCTTGTAGGCTTATAGATCATCATCTTAAATACTCTTGATGTCAGATATATAAAGCCTGAACACTAACTTCTTTATTTAAATTCTCTTTCTTTTTCTTTTTCCTTTTATTTTCTTTATTCAGATCTAGGGTTAGGGTTAGAGTGATGTCACAATCACACTGTCACACATCAGTTGCATCAGATGACATAGTCACAAGTTATGAGATTACAGAAAAGAATATAGAAAGTTCTGGAAGGATAACATCATACAACATATGTAACACATATTGACCTTAAGGTGAACACATGGTTATTTAGGATAGGCTAGAAAAAAAGTAGCATAGACCATGATAGTTTAGTATATAAAATAGACAATCTTGTACAGAGTTCTCTATTGAGTTCTCTTATATCAACCTAATATAAGATTCATTCACTTGACCAATCCTAAGGTCTTGAGTTTGTAACACTTGAGATACTGGAACAACTAGCACTTCTTTGAAGAGCATCTGCACTGCTTTAGCTGGCCTGATACATAAAAAATGATTATAACTTGAGAAAGATTATAAAACACTTCCTTAAGCTGTAACAAGTGCAAAAATGTCAAAGTTGAAAATAGTGGACTTTGTTTTTATTTTATTTCTTTCTCATTTTCATTCTTCATTTCATCTATTTTCTTATTTTGAACTTTGGGTTAGTGTTATAGTATAACATCACATGTGACTATCACAACTGTCACATACTATGACAAGATATGATAGCCATCACAAGTTAGTTATACATGTTACATAAAAGAATATAGAAGATTCTGAAACAATAACATTATACAACATGTTTACCATATATTAACCTTATGGATAATGCATGGCCTTTAGAGTAGGTTAGTATTAGTCTTGTACAGACTACTAGCTAGCATATATAAAGTGGACACTTTGTACTAGAAACTCTATCAAGCCCTCTTGTGTTAACCTAATACAAGGTATATCTTTTGCTTTTATACTTGAGCTTGAGTTGTAACAAAAAAGTCTTCATGAAATGAGACAGGAAAAAATCTTAAAGCTTGTAATAAGATGCCATTTGGAACTTGATAGTCTTAGAGATTGTTATAACTGGACTAGATGACATAGCTTTGGAAAGAGGGAGAGCCCATAGTCTAAGATAGCTCATTTTATAAAAACAACAAAAGAAATATTAGCAAAAGAGTTAGCAAGATTGTTCAAGAATAATATGTAGAAGTTACATGGGTTACTAGAGAGTATAATATTAGATAGGAGGCCATAGTTTATAGCAAAATTGACAAATAAATTATCTACAAGTAGATGGACAAACTGAACATATGAACCAAAAGCTGGAATGGTTAGTAATAGTGGAGTTTGCAGTTTCAGCAATGAAAGTATCTCCATTTATAGTGAATTATAGAAGTGAGTTGAAGATGAGAGCAGATATTAGAAGAAAAAAAAAAGTGGAGAAAGTGATAGAGTTTGTGAAAAGAATGAAGAAGGTTCAGAAAGAAGCAGGAGCAGCATTAAGAAAAGTACAAAAGAAGATAAAACAATAAGCAGATAAAGAAAGAAAGGAGGCTGAGAAATAGAAAAAGAAAGATAAAGTAATATTAAGTACAAAAAACCTAGTGTTCAAAGAATAACTAGCCAATGTAAGCCTGCTGCTTACATAAGTTCCCATAATCAGCATAAATACTGCTAGTTGGCTAAAAGTATAAGCTTTCAGTTAAATTGCCTTTTGGCATAGTTGGTTCAGTGCTGGCAGTCTAGCCATATTATAGCCAAGAAGTTAACAGAGAGATATATAGAGTCTTATGCAATAGAAGAAATTATATCAGCAAATACAGTAAAGTTAAAACTGACAGCCTCTATGAAGATTTACCTAATGGTAAATGTTAGTCAAGTAGTAAGATATAGAGAACTGGTGATAGAACAGAAGGCAGAAAAGACAAAACTAGAAGGAATTGAGAAGTGGGAAGTTGAAAAAATACTAAATAAAAATAAGATAAGTTGTGAAGTATTTGATATGACAGAAGAGATTTACAGTAGAAAATGATATGTAGGTGAAGAAAGACTTTGAGAATGCAAAGAAAACAGTGGTAGAATTTAAGGAAAAGCTGAGTATAGAAGTTAGAAGACAAGAAAAATTAGATATAGCAAAAGAGTGAGATTTCAGAAGAGAAGAGTTATAAGGGAAGTACACAGCAAAAATGTTGTATGGGTGGGATAATGGAAAGTTTGAGAAAGAATATTTAAAGAAACTGGTGAAAATGAGAGTCAGTTTCTCTGGAGAAAAAACCTTGAAGAGAGAATAATATCAGAATTGAAGACAATAGACTCTGTTTATTTTATTTTCCTTTTTCATTTTCATTTTCACTTCATTTATTTTCTTATTTTGGAATCCAGGGTTAGGGTTTAGCATAACATCACACATGTCAGAATTGTGAACAATAGACTTGGTTTCATTTTATTTTTTCTTATTTTAAACTTAGATAGAAGATGTGATGTAATGTTATATATGACAGTCACACAAGTCACAAATCATAACACCTGTCACAGAGTTATTACATATGTCACTGTCACTGTCACACAATCATTTAATACAAATAAAGATATAAAAGGTTTTGGAACAGATAATATTATATAACATAGCAATAATATATTAGCCTTATGGAAAGCATATGTACTTTAGAGTAGGTTTGTTGTAGTGTGCACACAGACTACAGTCTGTAGTATATAAGATAGACTATCTTGTACTTAGAATTCTATTGAGTTCTTTTATATTACTCAATACAAAAGTTATCTTTTGCCCTTACTCAAAGACTCAAGTTATAATATTGGAACTCAATATCCTTTTCTGAGGCTGCTCAACACAGAGCCCTCTCAAGTCTTTACTCTTTTACCATCCTTGACTGAAGGTAATACTACCTTTAGTCAAGAAGATTTACTAGACTCTAAGCATAAGAAATATACTAGTTAAGCAGAAGAAGCTTGACTGTTTATTTTGCATTAAAGCATACTGGTACTTGATAGATGTAACAACCTTGTGTGGATGTATTTTGTACATTTTTCCAGTATCAGCTCTGTGCTATTGGTTCTTTTATAGTTAGTATATGCAAGAAAACAGCAGGTATCCTTAAGACCTTGCCTAGAGTAAAACAATCTTCTTATACCAAAATTAAATACTTTTCCCTTAAGGCAGTAGTCAGTAGTTGAAGTAGTCAGTAGAAAACTGTAAGATGAGACAAGAAGAAAGCCTACTAACACTTACAGAAATTACTTCAAGTTTAGAATATGAGTTTGAGAGTGAGACCAACACTAGCATATCTCTTTTATCTTTATATACTTCTTCATCCCTAACATTACCACCATTATTATTATCACTATCACTAATTGATTTCCCTCCTTCCTATAACAACATAAGTCAACTCAATGTCAACCAACTCTTAGAGCAGATAAGGATACAGTAGGAGTAGATAACAGCACTACAAGCAATTATTGCAGACAGAGGGAGAGTAGAGAGATCCAACACAGGATCCTATATAAAGATAGCCAAGTCATCTATGTTTAGTGGAGAAGCAAACAAAGTCACAGTGTTTATAACAGTATGCAGACTATATTTAAGAATAAGAATGGGAAAAGCATTAGTAAAAGAACAGATTCAATAAGTATTATCATATGTACAAGGGAAATCAGCTGATGTATGAAAGAAGAATCTGTTGGAGAACTTGGAATCAGGGAAAGTAGAATTTGAGTTAGCAGGAGAATTTTTGTTAGAGTTAAAAAAGGAGTGAGAAGAAGAAGATAAGAATTTTGTCAAAGTAGCAGAGCTTAAGAAGGTAGAACAAAGAGAAAAGACAATAGAGAAGTTTTTTTAAGAATTCAGAAGAGTAGCTAAAGAGAGCAGATATAAAAAAAGAGTATTAGTAAAGAAGTTTAAGAGAGAGATAAATAGGGTAATAAGGAGGAAGTTGATGGAGGCAAAAAGACCTCCAACTAGTATTAAGCAGTGGTATGAATGTACCACTAATTTAGATAAACATTGGAGAGAGAGTAGGAGGAAAAAAAAGAAAATAAGAGGCTCAACACCAAGGGCAAACAATGGTAGAGTACAAAGACAACAATTGCACCAATCCTAGGTCTAGCCTAAAAAGTAGAAAGTCTAACAGCAGGTGCTGGCAGGATTTGCTCTAATAAAAGGAGTGAAGGGAATAAATACAGTAGTAGTCAGAAACTTGTAATGACCTTAAGTAGAGCTCAGGTTGCAACTAAGGCAAAGACTTGAGAAGAGTTAAGGGAATATATAGCAAGTGGTAAAGCATACAGATACAGGTATCTAGCTATGCTATATATACAGGTAAGCGGAAAGACAGCAAGGCATACACGAGTACAGGAACATGTGAAGGACAAGAGGAAACAGTGAGGACTAGGTCAGGTTGTGGCACCTACTACATGAGGCACTGACTGATATTACTTTGGCACAGCTGATCGTTGACATCATGCCCTTTACCCTTGTCCATGCTACATCCTCGAGGTATCCTTTGTAACAAAACTTCTTACAAGAACAAGTAGAGAGAGAGAGAAGAATGAGGAGAAATCTTTATGTGATAAATATAAATAGAAGAAGGAATTACTACAGTTGTAGAGGATTTGGCCATCTAGCAAGGAATTGTAGAAGTTGGGGTATAGTGGTCCAAGGAAGAAGGATGGAGTACAGAAACAATATAAACAATAGAAACAATTTAAAAGAAAAGGAGAGTCTGATAGTCCTCAACTAGACTCTTACAATAGATTCAATGTACTAGCTACTTGTGTAATATAAGCTAGTATTCCATATTGAGAGGAATCCATAAGAACAAAAGATAGAAAGACAATTTTGAAGGAGAAAAAAATGAAAAGTAAAGAAAAACCAGTAAAAGTAAGAAAAATAAAGGAAGAGGAATTATTAAGGGAGGTAACAGTAAAGATTTGGTTGGAGAGAATAAATACACAAGAAAAAATAACAGTAAAAGTATTGTTGGATAGTAGGGCAATAGAATTGGTAATAAGCTTAAAGTTTGTAAGAAAATTTAAGTTGAAGAAAATTAAAAGACCTATTTATATGAGAAATATAAATGGAACATTCAACAGGAAAGGGCTGATAGAACATACTGTGGAGGTTAATATTTATTATCAATGTCAAAATTGAAGACAGTGAACTCTATTTTATTTTATTTTTCTTCCTTATTTTTATTTTCTTTCCCATTTATTTTCTATTTTGGACTTAGAGTTAGAAGTTAGTATGATATCACATATAATGGTCACAAATATCACACAATATGACTTTGGTGTCACACATCAGTCACAAGTTATAGTCACACAATTACATATCATAATAGAACATCATAGAAAATCTTTGAAAAAAACAACATCATATAGCATATTCTATATATGTTGACATAATATATGACTCTTTAGGGTAGGCTAATGGTAGTATAGCACAGACCAGTAATCTAGCATATATAAGGTAAACAGTTTTGTACTAGAAACTCTATCAAGTTCTCTTATATTAACCCTAATATGAGATTCTTTCTCTTGACTCACTCTAAATTCTTAAGTTTGTAATATTAGAACTTGATTTCCTTACTTAGAGACTACCCAACACAGTGCCTTCTCATTATTTATTCTTACTCTCTCATCATTCTCAACTAAGAGCAACACTGCTCTCTAGTTAAGAAGAAATAGCTGGACCCAAGACTTAAGTAATGTACTAGCTAAGCAAAGAAAGTCTAGTCATTTATTTTACATCAAAACCCACTAGCACTTAGTAGACATAAAATCTTATATAAGTATAGTAGTTAGTCTTTTACATAGTAACCTCATGCTACTAGTCCCTTTGTGATTAGGACAGTAGTCAATAGTCAAGATAGTCAGTAGACAGTGTGAGATGGGACTTGAAGAGGGCTCACTAGCACTTATAAAGATAGATTCCAGTTTAGAATATGAGTCCAAAAATAAGACCAGTACCAGTTTTACTCTATTCTTTTATATATTATTATCTTCCACACCTCCACCATTATCATCTTTATCCTCTTATTACAACATGAGTCAACTCAACCCCATTCTGTTACAAACTTAAAATCTTAGAAGGAGTTAAAAGAAAGAACCTTATATAAGATTTATATAAGAGAACTCGATAGAGAGCTCTTTACAAAGTAGTCTACTTTATATACCTAACTAGATAGTCTATGCTAGCTACTGTGCAGCCTACCCTTAATGATTATGTGTTAAGCATGAGGTCAGCATATAGTGTACATACTGTATAATGTCACTTCTTCTAGAACCTTCTACTACCTTCTATCATATTTTGTAACTTGTGACCATAACCAATCATTACTCTAATCCTAACCCTAGGTTCTAAAAATAGAAAATACAAAAATAAATCTAAAATAAAATAAAAATTAGAAAGGAAAATGAAAATAAACTAAGTCTACTTCTTTTATTCTTGACTGTCACAAACTTCATTCAACTTGTATCTCCACAACCAGTGGACCGATTTTCACAAACTAAGTTGTGCTGGAAAGCCCCAAATGAGGGCTATCCGCACATATGCGGGATGTACAAAAGTGACAACAAACAACTGAGATATCAGGACATCAGTAGCTGTAAAAGCTTTGTCTGCTAATATCTCATGAACG
>Ga0157363_1007609_pt1 | contig 10258 bp, 4 predicted proteins | sample AttsexASBM1_FD_111477 | JGI IMG/M metagenome (GOLD analysis project Ga0157363, IMG submission 111477) | Fungus gardens microbial communities from leaf cutter ant in Ribeirão Preto, State of São Paulo, Brazil - Atta sexdens ASBM1 | ecosystem: Host-associated > Fungi > Mycelium > Unclassified ...
CTCCACCCTTTTTTTCTCCTTTTTTTCCCCCTCTTCGCGCTCTCTCTCTCTCTCTCTCTCTCTCTCTCTCTCTCTCTCTCTCTCTCTCTCTCTCTCTCTCTCTCTTTCTCTCTGTCTTTTTCTTGCTTATATCGTGCGAAAACGCATCGTCCAGCCAGCTGGTTCATCGTAATGGTTCATATTATGGTAATGCAAGGCGCTGAATCCCGTGTGGCTAACCGTAAAGCCGTAAACGAGTCTCATGCCGCCTATGAATAACGTGAAAAGCTTCAGTGATGTGTTTGAAGAACAATACCGACATGTCATTATAAATCATGTCGGCAGCTTTTCACGAAAATTTTTCTTATCTTTAGTGTCACTGCCATTACCGCCACCGCCATATTAATTCGTCATTGTTATGAGACGAAAGCTTAAGAACTCTTCGCGTATGCATAGAATTCTTGAACGTATTCGAAGAGTTGAAGTGTTAACACTTAACCTTCCTTCTGCAATGTAAAATTCTTTCTCTTCGTTCACAATCTGAGTCTTCGAACTTTAGCGCAGATTTATATATCGTTCCACTGTAAATCTGAAAAATTCTTGTACGATTTTGCTAAAGTGTCTGAAAATTTAAATTGAAAAAAGATTTATTAAATCTTAATTTCTTTGAATAGTACTAAACGTTTACTCATAGTAAATAAATATTTATTCTATAAAAAAATGATAGTTAAGTTAATAGATTTGTATCAAATAAATATACGTTTAGTAAATATTTATTTACAACTATTTAAACAAATATTTATTAAAATTTAATATTCTTTTTCAATTATATAAATACAGATTTGAAAATAATTTTAGACTATAAAAATTATATAGAAATTTCAAGCATGATATAAATTCAAGCTGCAAAAAATTTTGAGCAACATTTGAGCAACTAGTTTAAACAAAATTATTTTCATATCTGTATTTAGCTAAATTTTTAGATTTAGCAAAATTATTCTTCCCGTATATGAAGCAATAATGAGTTTTTATCATTATAAAAGTTGGATTGTATTTTACTTATTTTTTGCAGATTAAAATATGTCTATCTTTTTTATTGACAGAATTGACAAAAAAAACTGCATTTAAAATCCAACATTATTGAGAGTTAAAAAGGGGTGCGTTCCAATCTCGCCGCGTTCATTTTCACGACGGGAGCATCTATTTTTCGCGGGCGATCTGTAAGATCGCATTATTTCCGAGGTATCTGCAATTAATTCCGGAATGAGAAACGGTGGCGAAGTTGTTTCACACCGGTCCCGATCGGCTTCCAAATACCGATACCCGATCCGCGTTAGCTTCTTTCGTCACGCTCGCGAACAAAAAAGCGTGGCCGCCCCGATGGCAGAGATACTATAAAGCCGGGTGCGCAAACGCGTACGCTCATCCGCCGGATGAATTTTCGAGGTGCTCGCTCGCAATTACAGTCGGTATATCGCGAGTAATAAAGAACGATGGCTAACTCGTTGCACGATCGACTACCGAGTATCGCGTTAGTCCCTTTTAGTCACGGTCCGTAGAGAGAAAAGTGCGACGGCGTGCCGCCGGGCTAATAAAATCTTGTCGGTGCATAACTTGCAAATTCGTGGTGTTAGCCGAAGATAAATGGCCGTTCATTCTCGCTGTTTTCAAAGAGACGCGCTAGGCTTGTTTTTACGATCGCAGCAAATTCCCCTAGCTTCATGGCTATGATGATTATTTTTTAGAAAAAAAGGATAGAAGAAACAATATTTTATTCTCTCTGAATAATAATCATTTATTTATATGGACACAAACTATTGTATTATTAAATATAAATAAAATGTCTGTATGAGCCTCCGCGGTTATTTATGTGTAAATATTATATATCTATATTTATATAGCGATAAGATTAATATAATTTGCAAATTGTATCTTATCACCTTATAAATATATTATTTATACAATTAACAATTGCGAAGACTCATAAGCATCTTGCCTATATTTGATTTATTATTCTTGGAGTCACAGAATTATTTCTATGATATTGAATTATATTTTTATTTTTGTAATAAGTATATATCTATTGTTTTTTTTATATCAAACCTCGCAAGAAACGTGTACAAACTATTTTATTAAAATGATAATTGTTTAAATTATTTTATTTTATTTTATTTTTACGATTATGCTTAAAAGTGCATATCGAGGTGACGCGTGATTAATAAGTAGGAAAAATATGACAAACATGAATCTCGGTTTCGTAAATACGCTTCTGGTCTCTCCATCGCGAGTTATATGGTTCTCGTAACTGTAGCTCATTTTATACCTGCTTACAAAAATAGAATAAGAAAAAGAGAGAAAGAGAGACAGAAAGAAGGCGAGACAAAGCAAGAATAAGATACAGGGTAAACGGGAAGGGAGAAAGAACTCCGAGGACAAATGGAGAAGACGAGGAGCGAGTGCTCGTCGAACTCGATGCGTGGCAGATTTGGTTCTCCAATCTTCGGACCCGAACACTTTCAGGCTCACCCTCTTCGGCCTCTTCAGACTCGGCCGCCGCCGCGCATCGAACTGTCCGTGCAAATTTCAATTTTAACTGCTAATCTGCCAGCTAATAGCCCCCTGCTCCTCGTCCTCCACCTTTTCTCCCGTGTTTCTTCTCCATCGGCAACTTCCATTTCAATGCCGATTCTTTCCAATCTTGCAAGTGCTCCTCTGCCGTTTTAACTTTGAAATTTAGCACTTTGCCCTTACGTCAATAAATATATGTATTTTAAATATATGTAATTTATATGTGTTTTGCCCAATACTTTTATTCTTTTTAAATGTTTATTTGATTTGATTATGTTTCATAATTTTACTTTATTGCTATAATATTGTATTTTCTTTCTTTTCTCTTGAAACTACAGGATGTCCACATAGGAGACTTTGTATGACAGATTCCTCTCTGAATATAATAAATTTCCTTTTTTCTGTCTTTCTCTTATCTTTGTCTTTCGGTTTTTCATTCTTGCGAAAATCGATTGTATTAGATACCGATTGAAGAGGCTAATCGCCCATCAATTTTAACCGCTGATCCGATCGTTAAATGGCTAGTCCGTTAGTTCTACGTTCCAGTCATCTTTCCTCTTATTCTCGCGTTCTATTCCGTTCGGTCAGTAAATATATTATTTTTGTATATTTGGCCTTTATGCGTAACGACGCACAATTCTCGGGTAAACCGTAGTAATCATTCACGGAATATAGGGGACCGCAGTTCACTGCTGAGATAATTACATGTCTCGGGAAAGTCGAACAAATGTCGACATTGCCGGTTATATAAAGGAAACTAAAACCGTTAAATCGGAATTCTGTAACGTATAAATTATTCTAAAAATTCATGGGCTAATTCTTAAGTACATTAAACATGCTATATTTTTTTAATATAAAAAATTTGGAATTTATTAGAAATATATGTAGAAAGTAGATAATTCTGCGTTGTCTTAACTCTCCTTTGCAAGAAAGCCACTGTAGTGCTGAAACAGTGTCATATTTTAAAACAAGGAATACACAATGAAATAAATTTTATTTAAGAAAAAATTGTAAGATTTAAAAAATAGATTCCCATTCTTTGAAGATTAATAGTATAATGCAGTAATTCGGGGAAAAGTTAAAAGCGATAAATAAAAAAGGACGTTAGGCTAATAGACAATGTTCACTTATTATCTCTCTCTGATTTTTTTTAAATGATTCTTTTCAAAACAGCATAAACATCTCAATATATCTGCCTGCATAAATATCCCGTCATTTCTCATCTTGTTAATAACGCGAAGATTAATATTACTCTTTATGAAAGACGTCGGCACTCGTGCAATCATCAGTCTCTTAACTTAACCGTGGATCGAGGCTTCCGTTTATTCTCTCTGTCTTTCTCCCTCGCTTCTAACTCTTCTTTTCTTGTCGTCTCTCTTTCCTTATTCGTAGCTGCAACGATGATTTATTGCAATATTTTGACATGAAATATATATAGGAAAGATGAATTGACAGGCGACTCTTTATGGCCAAAAGTTTGCCACCCTCCTTGCCAACAACCCCTCTAGACACAGCCGACAGTTACCCCCACCATCACCGTCAGAGTCAGCAAAGCTACGGGCGATTAGCTATTTTTTCAAATTTGGATATTAATCATGCTATGATGGAACAAGGGTCGTAAAGTTATGTCTAAGAAGCTAGGAAGCGATTTTCAAAAAAACAATTTAAATATTTTTATACAGGAAAAATATAATTAATTGTATCGTAAAATTAAGTAACTTTGGCCCAAATGTTCAGATAGCATGACACGCGTCAAAGTCGGGCATAAGAAAGTTTTAAAGATATCTGGGCCAAAGTTATTTCATTTTACGGTATCGTTATTATATTGCATTATAATCAATATAATAATGTAACATTATAATTAATTTAGATTATATAGTGTTATATGATATGTTATCTATTATTGTTCCGATTACGAACATTTTAAAAGTAAGATATTTTCCCTTCATTGAAATTATAATTGAAAAGTTATAGATATGCAAAGGTGAAATCTTTGAAAAATTCAAACGGAGAGAGCAATTTTCGCATCGATCGATGACCCTTCGCGCTATTCTCTCATTACGTGCGGCTTATGCGTCTTACGCGAAGCATGCCTACGCATCTCTTCAGCTAATCATCCAATAAAACAACATTTAGCTCGCGCTGTCAGTACCCACGTTCGCATGCATACCATTCGGCGTTGAGGGAGGTTTGTTGTACAGAGGTCGCGGAGTCGCAATGCTATTAAGGAATGCATTATACCTGGGCGGTGCATTGTATTCAGATAGTCAAAGAGTTCTGGTATCGTACGTTCCGCTACCTAGATACCACTGAGCAAGCCAGCGGTGCATACCCTCATTTGACATTCATAGGAGTGCAGGAATGTGATCGTGCCTGTGCATTATAGCCATGATATACATGCGCATACCGTGATTCAAATGTGTGCTGCTATTATTGATATGGAAATACTTATCTATATATACTTATATATATAAATAGTATATATACTTGGAATAATTATTATACATGTATTTGTATATATTTGTAGAAAGTAAATATGAAACAGGAAGAAAAACTGTAACCTTTTTAATAATAAGGTCACAAATGTAACTGCATTTAACTTCGTCAAAATGTTTTTTTATTTTACTGCAATTATTTAAAATCTGTTTATAAATTTTATTATATTTTTTGAATGAAAATTGTAAGATTCATTCAAAAATATTATTGAGCACCAATATCCATTTTGACTGAATATGGCTTTTTTTTTGCTTATATATGTCTTTTTTTCTCTATAAATCTATAAATAGAGAAAGAATTTTCGTATTATTATTTATTTATATAATATACTCCGAAATTTTAGCGTTACAAGATTAATTGATATGAGCATATTAGTTAAATAATATGAAAAAGTTAATTTATTCGAAATTGCTGTCACTGATTGTTAACAATGCAATCGTATCATAATTTTTAAATATAACGAAACATATTTTTCGTGCACGATTCATCATTCTTTGATGTTTTCTTTAATCTGATTACTACTCCACAAAAACTGATTATTACAATGTTTTTCTCTGTGCAGTTCTCCGATTTTGTAGTCTCTACAAAAAATACCAGAAAGAAAGATCATATTCTGAACTATCCTATGAAGCATCCGTCAGCTGATGCGTTTCCGTTGTAAGCTGAAAAACTGGTGGGATGGCCTCGATAAGGCATCGAGTAATTACATTTGTCACGTCTTTACGTTTTAATCAAGCGAAATCGATGAGGAACGAATGGATGAAAAGACAGGATCACTACTGCGTAGCGTTATCATGATAAGGGAAAAAAAGACGATAAGAAAAATGGAGCGAAATAGGCGTGCAGCCCTACGCAACTTTGATTTCGTGAGATCGGGGGACTCGAATGTGCGCTCAGTGCATTATCTTATTCGACATTTTGGAAATTACAGACCAAATGTGCCCGGCCAACTGTCAGCTCATAAAGTTGGAAAGAGAAAACGGGAAAAGGCGAAAGTGTGAGAGAGACAGGAAAAGAAAGGGAACGCGTGTAGGGGACAAAAAAAAAGCAAAAAATAGTATTGAAATGACCGGCAACCAGCCTATGCTTTGTGCTAGATATATGTAGATGCGTCGGATAAAGAGCCTATTAGTTTTTTTTGGGGACTTTTGTTAGGAAAATCAATATTTGCATAAAATTACGGCTAGCTTAAGAACCCGTGACAAATGAATGGGATGATAGATGCTTCCGTTTGCATTTCACAATTTTTGTATGATAACATAAGCAAGTACAAAACGTTTACAATTTTCATGGCATTTAATTTTCTGCTTTAACAATAGGATTTGTTCGAAAATTATTTAATCAATTCTTTATTAAATAATTTTCTTATTTTATAACAATTATTATATATTCCAGAAATTCGTAAAACTTAAGTTTTTCTTACATAATAATATTAATACTTATCATCTTTATAAATTTGTGCATGAGATTTATTTTACTTCGAATTAATACACACTTTCACATGTTTTGCTTGTTGTTTTTTAGGCATGGTGTAAAATAATTATAGTAGTAACGTGTGATAACATGATGACTTTTAAGATCATTTCGAATAGAATTGACGATGTCAAATGTAACTTTACTGGCGCCATTCGTGGCGAGCTTAAAAAATCTGATTATTATTTTACTTAGAATGTTAGTGGGAATCGTTCATATCTTGACAAGCGTGCTTTATATCTTCCGTTTAATGCTGGCACGACACGCGAGGAGATCCATATGCTTGTTTTGTTTCGTACCGACTCTCATTTCATGGAACGATATGTGACTAGTAATTCTCTTACTTATGAAATCGATGTAATTATCTATTATTTTTTTCTTACATTTATAATTGTTTTTAAAGATTTTGTGTAACTTTTCTTTTATTCCATTTTTAAATCGATTACTTGTTCCTAAAGTATTTAATCATCGACTTATTGTATATTTTGTAATACTTTTACACAACGTGCGAGCTAAAAAAAAGAAAAAAATCGTGCTTTTAAACTTAAAACGGCATTAAAAGGGCCATGTATTTAAGAGTTAGTTAAATTTAATTCTGCCGTGTGTATCACATTTATTGCTATATCTTAAGTCGTGCCATATCCTTTACGATACATTATAATTTATGGATAACTCGTTGCAATAAAGTTCCAACTGCAGAACGACTCATACCAGAAAACGATTATTTCATTTACGCGCATCTCGTCCATGGCGGGCTCGTAAAAAACGAAATTAAAATAAGAAATCGGTCCCTTTACGGCGCTCGGTGAACATCGATCGCGTTATATTATCATGTTGTGAAAGAAAGAGTGAGAGAAGAGAGAGAGAGAGAGAGAGAGAGAGAGAGAGAGAGAGAGAGAGAGGGATAATGAGAGCCTCTTGCGCGTTGAACTTCGTTCCTCTGTGAAGATATGCGGCCCGGTTCTCTTTCTCCGATCGTGCTTTTGCCTCGCTAATGTGGAAACTCGAGGACTTTAAGTGGCTCAACTAGACGACGCCTCTTTGATGTTCACCGCACGCTGCGGTGCGTATACTCTCGTGCCACACAACTGCGTAACACTTCGCGTATGATTCCTTCGTCGGTCGCAACTATCTGTATCAGTGATGGACATTAGAGCACTAGGGACCCCCAAACAAAATGATTTAAATGGATTTTTCTTGTTAGATTAATATATGCAGGTTGTTGAAATTTAATACCTATTTATAAATTTTTCTGAAATGAATAGTTGTAAACAAATAGAACGATTTATCGTTGGCGAATCCACAGTATAGCCATGGAGTCTTCTTTTTTAAAAATATTTATGCAAAATGTTATATATTTTTTATATTTTTGAAATGTTTAATCACAATTTGTGTTCCAAAAATATTTTTTTAATTTAAGAAACTTCTATGGATATAAAAAATATAGATTCAATTATATTATTCTTTTTTTTTTCATTCAATTGTAAGTAAAAGGTTTTATGAATTATACATTTAAATAATACTTTTTCAGTTTAATGTCAATAATAATTCAAATCAATAATAATTCTATTTTTCCATATTTGACGTTAAAAAATTTTTGTTTATTGCGCATCAATAGTATCTTTGACAAATGATACTTTGATAAATTTTTGAATCGGCCAATGCGATTTATAAATTATCGATTTATAAATATTCAGCGATCGAGGGCTTCAGATAATTGTCTAGTTTAATGAATCCGTCACTGGTCGGTATTATCGCACAACTCGTATAACAACGAAGTCTTTCCTCTCTTCCCTTCCTACGAACAAGTCGTACACGCACGCGACCGTATGCCATTCCTTTAATGCCACTTACCATTTTTTCCACGAATCTCGTTACCATGACCGGCAAGAACGGCAAGAACCCGGTGAGGGGTTGCTTCAATAACGCCCCGTCGTTTAATTAACATCACTTTGTAGTCGATCGTGAGACGCGCATCCGTTGTGCTTATGATGCCTTTAATTGCAGTAACATCAATACGTCTACTATATCAAAGTTGCCATGTGTGTTTTATAAATTTTATGAGTTTTATATAACTTAATCAATAGAGAATTACGATTATACATTTTTTTACATGCTGTTATTATTCTTACATTTTCTTCTTTTTTGACTATTTAAAATTTAATTTTTCTTTCGTCATTTTTTTTTCAAGCATTGGCTGCATTTATTCAGTAGAAAAAGCAGCTTTGCAACTAAGGGCAAAACCCGTCACATTAAAGAATTTATAACAATTGCAAAGCTGCTTTTTCTGCTGAACGCAGCCAATTGAATATATTTATGATTGTTGATGTACACAGAGAACAGAAATATATTTCGCATTTATATTTAAACAAGTTTCGACATAAAATAATTTATAAAATCCTGGAATTTTTTTGATATGTGTTTGACATTCTCTGTTGCCACCTGATTTTCGATAACGATCGCGAAACGCACTTTGGCGTTGAAATTAATCCTTCCGGCCATTAAAGTGCAACTCGTTAACTGTGACAGTGGCTGGCAGCTGGATTGAATTGAGGCGCGTGCTATATTACGCTTGATATCGCTGTGAAACTCAACACCGCCGGCTCAGACCTCGACCCCTTAGGTCGCGTCGCTGTTGCTACCGCTTTGGGTCTATTACTACCAACGAAATAGTATATCGCCAAATACCGGTATTTCGTTCATCCATCTCTGATTTATTTCCGTGACGTACTCCAAAATATTTTACGTTATCTTCTATGTAACTGTTATATCCATTCATTTTGCTACAATGTAAATAAAAAATTGCTATTTTTTTAATTGATTGCAAGAAAGGAATGGAAATATAAAGAGAAAAAGAAGCAACGTATTTTAAAAGAACATTTTTTTGTTCTTTTACAATCAGTTAGGTATTATATTAAAATTACGTTTGAAAATTAATATTCCAAAATTTTAACGATTTAAAATATTTAAGCTATATTTTCTGGAAAGCTTTGTTTTTTAAGTTGTGTCATTGTTGTAGCAAATAAAATGATATTTTTTCATTACAATTTTTAAGCACTGGAATTAGGTATATTTCAGATTCCACTGAAATATTTTTCAGCTGATATTTTAATACCTTAAAATGTTTTGATAACAGTGATTCTTCCATGAATAAACATAATTCTTTTGAAATAATTATTAATTGCAAATTAATATACGTTTAAAGTTTGAATAACGGGATCGCTTTGTGACAAACAACATTTTTGTTTGAATAATGTAGTCACGCATTCATGCCACGATCTGTAGATCCACGATTGTAGATTTCGTTTTTTATTTGTAATATAAGTATTAGGTACCAGTTAATATAACGGCATTACATTCGCGTTCTTCACTCATTCAGGACAAAATTGAGAGATTATGTAAGAACGGCGCTCCGCGTGTCTCTCCGATCGCTCTCACGCCTTTACGCGCGCGTCGAGCGTAAAACGTGCATGCACCCACGCAGCCGCGCGAGCTCGTGTACAATTACCTTAATCCGGTGAATATTCCGACAGATAAAAGGGCCGCATGCACAGAAGGAGGGTCACGGGGTAGGGGGGATTGAAGAGAAAGAGGGAAGGAACGTTGGACAATTGGCAAATCGCGAGATCGAGCAAGAAGTCACTTTGTGCTCGCGTCCGCGAAACATTATGCCACAGGAATGCGACCCTACTCATTATGCAGCTTTTGAGATGAAATTTGTTTTATGTCGGATATAATAAGA
>Ga0157363_1007610_pt1 | contig 10258 bp, 8 predicted proteins | sample AttsexASBM1_FD_111477 | JGI IMG/M metagenome (GOLD analysis project Ga0157363, IMG submission 111477) | Fungus gardens microbial communities from leaf cutter ant in Ribeirão Preto, State of São Paulo, Brazil - Atta sexdens ASBM1 | ecosystem: Host-associated > Fungi > Mycelium > Unclassified ...
ATATATATATATATATATATATATATATATATATATATATTTATTTCTTTTAATAACATGACATAATTTGCATCATACATTTTTTAACGTGACATTTTTAATTTAGTCAAAAATCTATTTTTCTATAGTTTGTATTTCCTTTATATACATTTTTACATTAATAATTTTTGTTATCGATTAGAAATTCAAAATAATATTGTAAATGGAATTTACAATATTATTTTGAACGTCTGTTAACTTTGTTTTTTTCTTTTCCCAGAAAGATCGCTGTTGTAAATTGCTTCAACAGATACCCAAGAAATCAGCTGAAACCACGGAGAAACATGGAGGGATCGGATGCTTTGATAGAGTCAGCAACGGTCGAGCATTCGACCACCCACTTCAGTGGTCGAGAGGGAAACGGTTCGAAAGGTGGCAGAAGCAGGCTAGTACTGACAGGGGTGGGAATAGTTATTGCTATGCATATGGTATCCTGAACAATAAAACGGAATAGCCACGGTGCACTATAGTAGGATAAAAGGGGGGAATGGGGTTTTAGAGTCCGTTTTAATCGGGCTACGAACGAACGTGGCTGGGGCGAATCGTACTGTGAAAGCAACTCTCTCGTATCCCTTCTCACGCTCTACCTCCGATTCCTTTGCAGCTTCCCGTTTTCGTCCCCTTTCTCCTCGAATTTCTCAGCCCCACTCTTCACAGTTCGATCCCATATTCGCTACTCCTTTACACGTTGATGCGATGATAGGCGAACGCACACGCGTCCACAATGTATACATTCGTGTACTTGACGGTGTTGCATTCATTCTACTTGCGTGTCATTACCAATGCAGAAGGTTAAGGTGAAGCAGTAGAGAGCTAAAGAGACGCAGAAGTGAAGTTAAAGAGAGCCAAGCGGATGCAGGGTTAGCGCCGGATTGTATCTACTCGAGCTCGAAACGGTTTACATTTACTAAAAGTTTCCAATTGCATGCCGGATATCCACTCTACTTTCCTCCTTCAGAGATGTCATTTTACTGCTGACGATAGAAGAGCAAGCGGGGATGGCGACTTCTATCTCTTCCGCACTCAGTACCTTGCAACGATTTCAAAGTCGTAGAGGAGAATCGTTTCGCAAATCCTTGGAAGAGGCGTATTGAGCCGCTTTCGTACAGCAGTACTTCGATCTCACTTTGTATTGCTCCTGCTCGACTTTGTCTCTTTCTATCTCTCATTATCTATAATGGGTTTTCGTTGTTCTTTAGCAAAGTATGAAAATTTTGTTGGCTACCTAAACTCGCAGCCACGTTGTTGTATAATTGCATACATTCAAAGCGCTCTGTGAATCGCTTTGCTCGGTATGATAGCATCACCAACACCCATAAACATGATAATTACCAGTTCCAGATACACGCAGAATAATAAGGTATGCTTTCTCACGAAGGCAATTAATAAATATAATTATTGTACCTTATATATATGCGAAACGCAAATTGATATGTAATATACATATATATTTAATGACGAAGAGAAACGTATCAAAGTCGAAAATGAAAAGAAAACTGCATGTTAAAATTGAAGGACTAAATCATGATGGAAAAATAAGCATCGATAAAAGCCAAGAGGATATTGCAGCTGGATCGAGGGTTACCAGAATAAAACTAGCAGGAAGAGGCGACAAGGGGATGAAATTTTCGGTTGAGAGGGTGAGAAAGATAAAGAGAGAGAAGGAGGAATGAGAGGGCGAGGAAGAGAGCGGTGAACTGGTTACAAAGTTGCGAATTAAAAACACAAAGAAGGACGAGTCGGACGGGAAGGCGGGTGGGTGTCGGTCGAGGAAGGGTAGATTTGAGACAAAGGGCGCCGCGGAAACAATGGCTTGTAATCTCGAACCCTTAGAATAGCCCTGTCCTATGCTGCTCTGTTCACCACGGGCATGCCTTTCGTCCTCCAACCCCCCCCCCTCCCCCGAATCAAAACCACGGTCCACGATTTTCGACTCTCTGCCCTACGTTCGTCCAACGAGCAGCTTGTCAGATCTGGCTGGGCACAATGAGCGGGTTAAACGAATCAATTTTTGCGCGACTCTACTCGGAAATTCCATTTCCGTGAGCGACATCCGACTCAGAAGGTGCAGGAAGATAAAGGACGTGGAACGTTTCGGCGATGAGGTAGCGATGGGCGACTGGAGTCGTAAAAAGGTAAAGAGATTTCGTGGCCACGATCGTATTTCCAGCAGGGACGTTGTGAAGAAGTATTTCGAAAGGTGGCAGGAAAATAAGAAGCTTACACGGTATTAGCACCACGCTTTCTACCTGCCAGCGAGAAAAAGAGCGTCTCGAGAGATTGAGTTCGGAAACCGTCGCATTAACGCGATAACAACTTTTATTGGTATATTTTATTTGTAATAGTAATTCGTCAACCAAAAGTAAACTATAAAATAACCTCCTAACGATCAATATAGAAAATTTTTGTATGTGTCAATTTATTTTATAACATCTAAAGTTTATTAAATACAAAGTAAAAAATTATTTTATGTTATAGTATATATCTATATATAATGTTGAAAAAATATAAATGTCAGTACTTGCGATATTTAAAATTGATAATTGTAATAGTTACGATTTGGAATTATTGTTGAAATATGTAAATTTAATTTGGAAAAATGTTAATAAATTTATGAAATATTATTTATTAATGAAATGTAACGAGACGAGTTCAACAGCTACAGAAACGGTAATCAAAGAAGAAGAATATTGTCAAACTTTCGCTGTGCCGCGTTATCGTGTTACTTAGCTTCAGTCCCCGTTGCTGCCTTACTACTCATTGCCTCACACCATCGTTCTCTTTCCCCGTTTTACATCTTCTTCGCAGTCCATCCACAAAGAAGAACTTCCGTGGATTACCATCTCGTCGCGGTTCTTGTTAATATTTATTAGATACCTAGCGTTGGAAGACGGTGCGGATCGAGAGGATTGCATCGTGTAAGGGGCTACGTGAAACTTCCGTGCTTCAATTCTGCATCTTTTCAATGAAAGTGATTACGAACAAAAATAAAAGGCACTGAAGAAGGAACAGAATGTCTTGGATTTTGATTCGAGAAGAACACAGAGCTATTGGAATGTTTAATGACTTTTTTTTCTACAGAATTACGATTAGTCATCAAACACCAACCATCTTTTCATTCTTAATTTATATGATAAAACTACTTCAACGCGATAAATATTACATTTTATCGAACGTTCTACAAATTACTCGTAGCTATTTAAATATGATTTAGGAGGTGTAGGGCATAATGGTACGTCCGCAGCAGACCACATATTTTATGTCAAGCGAGTATCTCATAATCTAATTAATTCTGACACTAATTAACTTCAACCTTAATTTAATTTATTTTTCTCCGAGAACAGGATCGAAATGTTAGAAGTTGCAGTCATAGCTCGCGTTCCCATCATTAATGCAAATAACGTCGTGAAATGTATCCGTTGTGCGCTCGTTCGTATACTTCACCGTGGCGATGTACCGCAATACCATTCTCAGATAGCGCAGCAGGGGAGTCTACGATGGTCGGCGGGTTGGTTTGCATTTCACAGCAGATATACGGTTATCTTGTACACGTCCGTGACAAAGCCTGTACGTTCTGGTTAAGCGCTATCTAACCCCGCACCCTCGAACGTTCCCCCAATCTGTGTCCGTATTAATTACGGTACTCATTAAGATATCCGGTAATTCGCGGCGAGGCTGTACCACCGACGCTTGTCGCCCGTTGCGGCCGCAGCAGCGCACGAGCAATCGGCGCGTCGCGGCGCCGGTACGGCGTATTGCCGTGCCAGCACACGTAGAAATGGTCCCGGTATTAATTTAGCAAGAGCGTAATTTTCGTTAATTAATTGATAGATTGTCAACCGAGATAGGCAGGCACAACCGCATTCGGTGTGCAAGCCCGCGAAGCGACTACGGTTGGGTCTAGCGGAGAATGGAATGGAAAAGCTGATGGAGAATGGGGTTGGTTCGGTGTACGTGGCGAATTACTGTGTGCGATCATCTACGGATTAATTAAATTCGATGTAAACGCGCGCCCGGCGCCGTGTCACGTTGGTCTGGCGTAGCAGGAAAATTGCAGTAAACGGTGATTCGTACGCGGAAATCAATCGTGAGGAACTTCCTGTGATTACCAATGTTTATCATGATTACGTAGGTAAAATGTTAATATATTCATGACCATGAGATAACAAGGAAAATTTGTAGATAAATTGTAAGGAAGAAAATATAGTAAAGAGTCAGCATTAATTATTCTTATTATTTTTGTTATTCTTTAAACTTCAATGTGTGTGTGATATAAAATCTAAATTTTTTTTAAATTCAAAAAATGCAGAAAAGATATTCCAAGAATTTTATTAAAGAATTTTATCCTGTGTCAGCTGAAAATTTTATTAGCTATATTCGAACGCAGCATTGTTCTGAATTCTGAGCAAAAACAATTTAATAATTTTTTACCTGTTTACTGTGACATGATCAACAGCTATGGCTTATCAATTTATTTGTTGATTAATATTATTAGGTATACGATTATTCTAAATACACAAACGTAAATTCAAATCAAATATTATTTATTAAAATAATTATTATAGAATTATGTAAATATATGACTGTTAATTCGTATAATGTTTGACTATAATGCATACAAATCAAGATAAGTATTCTAACTAAAAAACACTAGCAATATTCTTTATTATTTATACTATTATAAGCTTAAGATGAAATTAATCTCTCGTAGAATAATTTGAAATCTTAAAAATAACGTGAATTTGCTTGGCGTTTTATTTAAAGTTTCGTAATCATGCTGCGCGCCAATTTTCTTCCTCGCTGCTAGTATGTCTGATCGATGACGCAGGAACGACATTAATAAGCACCCATGGTATACTGTGTATATGACGTATAATAATCTCGATGAATACTGTCGGGTCACATGCGAGTCACAAAAGCGGCCTAAATTTAGTATGTGATGACATGTTGCGAATTTTACGAGGCTAAATTGTCGGTAGACCAAAGCCTTACAATGCATTAACTGATTTCGATTATACATTAAGTTATTTGCATCTGTATCAAAACCGCAAGATTCGTGGTTGGAATTTAATCATGTGAAATCATTTATATACACGTGTGCATCCATGTATTTGGTGGGTATACGTGCACATATGTATGGTTTTCACGATGACGACTGTATGAGCACACAAATCACAAACACGTTTTGATCGTTAGCTGAAAATAATTGATTACTTTGTCCGGTGCATTTTGGTAACAAAATCGGCTCTCTCATTCGCGATATGAAAAATGACTGAGTTAACAAAGTTGGACGACTGGCTCGTGACGTTGAAAGAGAAGACAAACTGGCTTTGCGGTATTCTCGTATAAACTAAGAACCACGACACCATATTATACCATCAGTATCTCCTTTTGTCCGCTCATCTAGAGATCTTTGTGCATTCTTCTCGTGTATTTGCCACGCTATAAATATTTACTTTTTTCTCTCAACGCCTGACTCATTTAATTAATTAGCCTTAATAAAACATTTAGATACACTTTCTTTAAAATTTTTTAGCTTTGTGTGCCATATTGTATTATAACTGCTCGGAAACTGAATCTGTTCTATTTATATCTACGAGAGAGAGAGAGAGAGAGAGAGAGAGAGAGAGAGAGAGAGGAAGATGTATTATTTTTTATATGTTTGCATACATTTTTTTTCATAAACTAAGTTAGTTGGTAATACATTTATTTTTCATCTATCACTATATTTTATTTGTTATCTCATCTTACTTTTGTTTTACTTTCATTTCTAATTTGATGTCATTTCTCTTTACTTTCTCTCTTTACTTTCTGTCTACTTCACAGGTTCTCCAGCATTTTCATTACTTCCGCCTTTCTCTTCTACGGATTTCTCTTCCGTAACCACACATGAACCCTTTCCCGGCGTCCTTTGCACCTCCCGGGAGTACGGCGGGCGCTTAAATTCATAAGAGCCGTGAAATGCGGTGCGAATTTGCGATGTGCTAAAGTTAATTCTTGTCGGTTTTAAAGAGGATTACACGAGTTGACCGCACTTGGGCCATCTTGGGGATAACTCCTTCCTCTCTGTATAGTATATTATGCGTAAAAAAAATTTTGTATTTGAATTCATATCATCAAAATATATGCACAATAAAGTATAATATATATTAGCAACACACATTAAATGAATGATTTACAAAAATAATATGAGAATATTAAAAAAAATATATAAGTTTATTTCTCCGTAATTAAATTTTCTCAGTATATAATTATATTACAATTTATAATTGATTAAATTTTATGATAACATTCTGTTATTTAAAAATAATTTATTTATTACAAATTTAATTAAAATGTTATATATACGAATGTGTGTCATAGTTTTGAAAAAATAATAATAAATTTAATTTAATAAAGAAATTAAAAAGAGAAATCAATTCTCCTGCAATTTTATCTTTAACTTTAAATACGTCTCTACACGTTACACAAACTCGTGGACACTTTTTGCTTGCTTTATAAATCAGTTATATCGAATATTATCATCTCTCAGAAGCGATTAAATTTTGCAGTAATTCTTGCAACATACCTTCTGCCATAACTATAAACCACCAGAATTTCAAATTCTAGTTGATTATTAGTAGACGCGACACCTCTTCATTCGTCCTGGATTTCCCGGTTTTACTTTAGCTCAACTCCTTGCCGTTACCTCTGGCCACATCGTTCGTTGATGTATGATTTAATGCTGGTTTCGAGACCGAGCACAGCGCAAAGCGGGTAGACTGGCAGTAGTGTAGAGAGATGGTGGGCCTTAGGGTGGCTAGGAGATGGTATAAGGGTTTGTACGGTGTAGTGTTGCAGTGAGCTCATTAATTTACTAGCAAGCGCCAAAGGGTGGCTTAACAAGGCGCTACGTCCTATTTTATTAGGCAAAATTGAAGACACGCTTCAGGAGACCTTTCTCTTACGCAGTAGGAGAGAAGAGTGCGAGCATATTTTCGTAAATCAAAAATTTTCGTAAATCATGACGATTAAATCATGACGATTAAATCTTTTTAAATTCTTTGACACAATTCACATTGTAAAATGATATTTTTTAAAGAATAAAGTAAAAGTCTAGATCAATTTATATAAGCATTTTTAAAAATAATGATTCTTTTGAAAAAAATTCTAAAGATATTTTTAATCTTATGAATAAAAATTCTTAAACAAACATAATTATAAAAATTTAGAGTTAGAGTAAAGTATATGCAAATTATTAACTTCAATTTGAGAGTAAAGTGCACGCAGTTAAACATAATTTTATTATGCATGCCGATGTATGCCATTACTCGATTCTTGGCGTGGTTAATTAACTTGGCTGATATTCCACGGAAGGAAATACTCGTAACACGCTTTAGTGCCGGAAGATAAATACGTATAGGGTTAATGTATGTCCTCGGCTTCCTTCCGTAAGGAAGATCGTCTCTCGGTTGCTGAGCGAAATAACAAGATTCCTGTATTTATCCTCGGCTTAAGAGGACTCGAGCCTTCGTCACATTCCCGTGTCTATGGCAATTTCTCAAGAGACTTTCCTATCTTACCTGACATCCTCTATCTGTGTGATCTATTTGTCACAGTGAAACAGTCAGGTGTTTCCTATCCGTTATAAAGTTATTATAACTTTCTAAATGTATTTGTACAAGATGTACGCATAAGATTTACTTCTTTTAAGATTTTGAAATAATATTAATTAATAAATATAAATAAACAGTTTCATTTAATTAATAACAGAATCAAAAAATTCCTACTCTTTTTTATAAATTTTTTTCTAAAGTACAACTGCAAGATTTTCTATTTCAATTAAATGTTTTAGCTATGCTTTCATAATTGCTTCTTTTGTTAAAACGTGTTAACCAAAACGATTACTAGGGATAAACTGAAAAATTTAAAACGTTACATCAAAGCATGCTTTGTGTGTTTTCGGGCAATTAAACATTTCTATTTTCAATTTCTCGTTGGCGCCGAGTGCCCGGGTTCGGCCGGTGGTTAGCCTGTGGCTGACGATCGTTGATTCGTTTATCGCTTATCTCTCTTTCTCTCGCTCTCTCCTCTTTCCTACCTCTTTGTTGCTTCAATTTTTTTCGTGGTTTTCCATTTCGTGCAACCTCCCTTCATCCCCGTTCCATCGACAACCCTACCATCCGAATCACCCTCGAGAATCGAACGGATACCAAGCAATTATTTAACGCTGCGTACTGTGGCTTTGGTTTGTCTCGTTGAAATACGACAGAATCCCGCCTATCGAAACGCCTCTTGTACGAGGTGACAGTTTCATCGATTATCCTATTATCATCGAACACTGAAAGCCAACTGTATATTGATGAAATAAATTTGGAGTCGACTGTCTGACGATTATCTGATTATTGGAGAGCTTCAATGATTTAATATAGTCGAAAAACTATAATTTCGAATTATTCATATAAATTTTACTGCTCATTATTGATTATGTAATATTAAATTCCTCTATCTTTTGAAATAATTAAAATAATTTTAAATATCTCATTAATATTTAGGAAATAAAAATTACGGAAACTTATAAATTTGCTATTGACCTTCTTTTGTATACTGCAAAAATAATTTTAATAAAAAACAAAATTAATGATAATGTTAATGATAATATTATGTAAAATAAATAACAATATCTTTATTATATACAAAAAAGAATTTATTTAAAATTATATTCTTTTAATAAATTATTCTTTTATTTTTAATCAGTAAATCAGTGATCGATGAGTAATGAGATTTGGTAAGCATTTTAGGAATTAATGATGCATTGAAATTCAACAAGATAACGCTTATCGCGAGAAATTGTATACATATATACGGAATATATGCTATAGTTTTCGAATGGCTAGTTTCTAGTACAATGCGCATAGTATTGCGTTAGGACCAACTTGGGAGCAAGCAGGTGTTCCAGCTTTTCTCTCATGGGAGGTATCACATCCTCGCAAACCAGAAAATATGTCTCGTAGACAAACGTTAGCTGCGACACAGAAAACTCATAAACGGTTGAATTGTCGGCGGAAATGCGATTGTTTTGAAAGCCTGAGCGCATTGAACGTTTGAATCATCCATTCATTCTTTGCGCGTATTTTTCTTTTGCTCTCTTTTCTTATATATATATGTACATTTACAATTGCCAACTACAAATTAAGAGAAGAGAAGTAAAATCAATAACAAAAAATTCTATCAAGCTAAATAATTTGATTAAAAAATCAATATGCAAAAATTTTTAGAATTTAAAATTTATTACAAGCTCGCACGTTAATCTACACTAGAAAAATTCGTGTAAATTATAAATCAATTTTTGAATTAATTTATCAACTAACGCGAAATAATATTTTTAAAGTCATGGTTAGTATTATTTAATTCTGTCGTATAAATTTATTTACTATTTATCTTTAATGATTCAAAGCATTTCGTAATTTTTTTTATACTTTATACATTTCTTGTTTTAAATGTTCTTATTACATAAATTAATAATAATGAATATATTGTGAGTTGATTATCATCAATTAACATGTCGTATATTTACAGATACATATAGCACAATGATTGACATAATTGAGGCATCATCATTATTACACCTTAATACGTATTCGATTACATTGGTTAATAATCAGAGTATACAGGTAACAATAGCTACTGTTTTTCCAATTAAGAATTAAAAAAGAAAGTATAGAAAAGCATAGTAATATATTATTATTTTTTTTTATAACTTTCAGTATTAATATCAATTAGCATTAATTGAATATCTGTAAAGCAAAAACTTCTTTAATAATAATTTTTGTTTTAATTAATTTTTTTTAGTATATTTTATAAAATATATGTCAATACCTTTATGCGCTTGACGAAATAGAAATCAGTCTTTATTTATAAAAGGCTTTATTTATAAAAATTAATATTATTATTAATAATAAAATGCAATTTAAATGTTTTATACAGAAAATCCGTTGTTCTTTACTATATAATCATTATCCTAATATAACATTCTTGATAGTCAAATTAAAGTGATAATATTCAACCATAATCGAAATCACAATCTTATATATGTCCGTACGCACATGAACACATGTATATATATATGTGTGTGTGTGTGTGTGTGTGTGTGTGTGTGTGTGTGTGTGTGTGTGTGTGTGTGTGTGTGTGTGTGTGTGTGTGTGTGTGTGTGTGTGTGTGTGTGTGTGTGTATAATAAA
>Ga0157363_1007611_pt1 | contig 10258 bp, 5 predicted proteins | sample AttsexASBM1_FD_111477 | JGI IMG/M metagenome (GOLD analysis project Ga0157363, IMG submission 111477) | Fungus gardens microbial communities from leaf cutter ant in Ribeirão Preto, State of São Paulo, Brazil - Atta sexdens ASBM1 | ecosystem: Host-associated > Fungi > Mycelium > Unclassified ...
TATATATATATATATATATATATTTATATTATAAAACTGGATGTATTTACATTATTCTACAATATTAATTTTCCATCTATACTTTGCACTTTTTTGTCTTTATAAAATACAGTATATAAAAAACATGCAAAAAATATTATAAAGTAATCCCATAAATTGATATCTTGAAAGTTTTTCATCCATTTACTTCTCTCGATATCTTAATTATTATTTAATACATTGACATTACATTACTTTAACGTTTATACGTTACAAAATATTGTTAAATCGCGATATTTTTATAACTGATTTCGTGATATTTTCGAATTACATTTCACATGGAAATATATATTTTTGCATAATAAGTACATTAAATTGCAATCAAAGAAACATTCTGAATTACATGTCATATTTTACGTCTGCATGTCGTTTGGTACATCAGTAGGACACTTATTTTTATATGGAGAACATTGAATGTCATATTTTAAAATAAATATTGCGTAAATAATTGAATAACATTTCTTCCATATGTGGAGGTTAAGGAATTTTTATATATTACCATTGTAGAGTAATAAATAATTATGAAATTATACTTGACAATAATGTATTAAGTTTGCAAGAAAAATTCCACGAAGAAATCTATTATCTGACACATAAATTAAATGTGTATAAATTTTGTATAATTCTTTTTTACGTTTACATAATATATTGATGATGTTTAAATGTACATTTTATGTACATTTATGCTGTTAAGAATAACGTATATTTATAATATTTTTATATATTCATATATGTATTAATTATCTATCGTTTTAATTAATTAATCCAAAATGTGGAAGCGAAATTATATTGCAACAATTTAAAAGGATTATTTAAAAAATAGTTTAAAAGATTATGATGTTTTTATCTACATAATATTCATCTATAAATTCATGTTATTTATCATTCATGTTATATATATACGTTTTTTGTAATAATTGAACTAAATTTAGTGTAATAATTTGTGGTTTAATATATATATATATATATATATATATATATATATATATTTCTTTAATATTTTGAAATAGCAAAATTGTAATTACAAATTGCTTTTTGAGATTTTTTAAATTTATTTTATTTATAAAAAAATGTATATTTATTAATAAACAAAAAGGAATTAATATTTTAAGCATAAGAAATGTCGAAGATTTATTAAGCGACAATAAACACAGAATAATATATTGCATCCTTTTTGTTTATATAGATTATATTATTGGCGTAAATTTTGAATTTCTTTTTATTCTTTCTATTGTTTTTTTGTTAGTTAACTCTGTTTTTTTTCTTTATTTCTATTATATTTTTATAATCGGAAATGTTTTATGATCTAGTTAATAAAATATAATACAAAACATATTCTACATTCATTATATAATGATTTAATTATTGAATCTATTTTAGAATTCAAACAATTTACTTGTATATTTTTTCATTAACAAATAATGGAATAATATAGTACATATTTGTATTTTCAGGACATAGATTCATACCTAGACAAGTGAAGTCATAATGTGGACTGTCATATTAGTATTCATCGGTTTACTAAGTACATTAATACCGTCGACGCATTCTCAAGGTATGTTTTGTATTATCTTTTCGAAACTACAGATTCCATTATAATCTCGTCAGAAGCTTTATTTAGGTTTTTCTTGTAGAGAAATCCAATATCAAAAAAATGTCATCCAAAAAAATGCGTTTAGTTTTCTAAACATATATTTTTTGTATACCTATTAATTAGTTCTTATATTTTAAAAATTCATAATGCAAAATATACAGTATGATAGAACAAGGTACATGAATGGACAAAATTTTCCTTATTATAATATTTACATAATACTGATTATCACACAGTAATGCCGGTATTAATATAAAATAATATCATAGTACATCAATTTATCGTGTAATGAAATTTTTTTATATTATTTTTCCATTACATAGATTATCGAGAAATTACAGCATTGACGTAAAACTGTATGAACACGGCCAAGGCCAGATCTTTCAAATCGAGAAAACGAGAGTTTCAAGTATGTTTGGTTATTGGTGAAGGTTGACTGTTACAACATTCTATATCTTCTTCTTAGCGATCTTAGCGATGCTTCTGAAAAAAAAATATCATTATAAGTTATGGCAATTAGGATTGGTCTGTATAATGTAATCGTATAAATGTATATATAAAATGAAAATATATATAAACTGACGTTCACTTTAGATAAACGTTGAAAATTTCAGTGAGAAAACATTTTTGAAATCATATTTTGGAAAAAAATACAGTTATTATTTTCAAAAAACTAGAATTTTTAAATTAAATATAATAAAATTAAAAATAATAATTAAATATAATAAAAATCTTGATTAACAGAAAATTTCATAAGTTAAATCGCAATTTTAAATATCGATTTTTTTTTAAATTCCATTGTATAAATATTTCTTATTGTTAATTAATAATAAATTGTTAAGATTGTTATATTTTATTATACCTAATTAAGAAACAATTTGTAATACATTATATAAATTAAATAGTCATTAATACAGAAAAATGAATAATCATCACAATTTTACTTATTTCTAATATCAAAATTAATTAAATATTTTAATTGAATATAACATGATTGAATCATAATTAAATAATTTGCGGATGTGGTTATATAATAATTTGTTTATGTTTGTTTTAAAACCACCATTTGTAAAGTAATATGAACAATACATCAAGCTTAATATGAACAAAAAATGTTAGATATAATTTACCGGAAAAAAGTGCCTTATTCATACACAATAAACAGTTATATAATTGTGTCAGTGGATCTGATATAAAGAAATCATAATTATGCAATAAGCAATTTTAAAGGTCTGACATTTAAATTCTGCTATAAATGCAATAAGTTTCTTAAAATATAAAAAGATTGCAATTTGTCAGTAAATAATAATTAATAAATGTTTTGATGAAAATATCTTTTAATATATTATATAAGATACTTATATTAATATCCTTATATAAAAAAGATCCTTACATAAAAAAAATCTAACAAATGTTATTTTTGTTGAATCAGGGAAGAAGAAGAATTCGCATTTTTTAATCTTTCTCCCTCTCTTTCTCTCTCGATCTCTCTTATAATATGTACATATATATATATATATATATCTGACAACAAATGTATCTATTTAACATTGATTGCCATACATTTGTTTTGTGTAAACTCATTCTATCATTATATGTATAAGATAAATAAGTGGTAATATCCTTACAAGAGTTTGTGCGCCTCAAAAAAAAACTATTATAGCAAAAATCCACAAATGATTCTATTTTTATTATTTTAAAAAGTGATACTATTTTTATTATTTATTTAACTCTAATGATATATAACATTTATAAAAAAAGATTTGATATCAATTGGCGCAAATAAATTAAATTTTATCAAATTAAAAAGTAAAACTCAAGTGTTTAGTCAAAATATAATTATTAAATCATCTGCAATCACAAAACTAATTATCCAGCTAATGCATCATTATATTGATTATTTCTTTAAACGATTGTCCTACGTTAAAAATAATTCCATGCACATATAACATCATTGCAGTTTTTAATTGTCCAAATATAAATATAAATTATTTATTAATGCCGTAATGCGTGCTGGTAAAAGCTATTAATTTTTAATCTGGACAACAACAGTTTAAAAAGCCCAAGTAGCAAGATGACGTTTTAATAGCATCCTATTGATATTAAAGACTTCGTGTATTTCATTAAAACGTTACGTCATTTGACGTCAGCTTGCTATTTGAGAATCATCAATATTGCATACTGTCCTGTATAGTTAGTTTTATGACTGTATTTTAAAATACGAAACTTTATTTTAAATATTTCACCTAATATACTCTTGAGATGAGATTTCATTTGAATGACTATAATAAGAATAATCTAAGACAGACAGAGGAAATCTCATCTCGTGAATCTTATTTGATGATAAAAGCTATTGATCAATAATGAATGTGATTAGTGTTGATACTTCTAAAAATCTTTGTATTAGACATATAAACAGTCGACTTTTATCGATATCATGAGAAATTTTTTTAAGCATATAATTCATAAAATTATCATTGTGAATTTTCATTATAACCAAAAATTCTTCTGAAGCTACATCGATATGCATTTAAAAAAAGGGAACACAAATTATTTTGATATATCTCGAAGAACCTTATTACTCGTAAGTGCGTTATTATAGTTTGTGTATTAATTCTATAAATTCTGATATTGAATTTTGATAGATACATGCAAAAATCCGGAAGGACAACTCGGTAAATGCATCAATATCAGATCGTGTACGATGTTACTTAATCTTCTGAAATCGGACTCGCAAAATCCGCAAGTAGGCAATTTTCTCCGTGCTTCCGTTTGCGGCTTTGAAGGTAATGATCCTAAGGTTTGCTGTCCATTCGATGGTGAAAATACAGGCGATACGGACAATTTACAAGGCAATGGAGAAATCACGAATACTCAATACGGTCCTTTGTATCCACCTTATTGCGGATACAGTAATGCAACATTAAATAAAATTGTTAATGGCATTCCAGCTAGATTAGGTACGAATCATTTTTACATTATGGGAAAATATTCAGAGTCTCAACACATTTCCCGATTGTTTGTCATATAACTGTTTTAGAATTCTAAATTAAATTTCATTTTATGATAGAAAATTTAAAATTTGTTTTTTAAAATACTTTACAGAAACCTTTCAATTTTATATATTTTTTTTCCTTGTCAAAATACTAAAAAAAAAAGTGTCTTTTTATATTACAATCAATTGAAAATAAATTTTTTTTCCAATAAATTAATCTCGAGAAATATAAATAACTATATACACGTATGTTTCATTTAAAATAGATTCTGATAGAATTTTAAAATTTAAGTATAATAATTAAAATGTTGGTATTTATTTACTTATAGAAATTATAAAGGTGACTGAAATCAATAATGTATTGTTCTGATACTTGATTATCATTACAATCGATTAATTTGGCAGGTGCTTGGCCTTGGATCACTGTTCTCGGATACACAAATTCAAAAAATCCAAACGTTCCAAAATGGCTTTGTGGTGGTGCTTTAATTTCCAGTCGACACGTACTTACCGCTGGACATTGCGTACATGGACGGGCGGATTTATACAAAGTGCGTATTGGTGACTTAGATCTGAATAGCAACAACGACGGGGCGACCCCGTTTGAAGATTTCATCGAAAGGAAAACAATACATCCCAAGTACAATCCTAAGACTTACACAAACGATGTGGCAGTTTTAAAAACGACCCACGAAGTACCCTTTACGCGTAAGCTTTTTTATTCTATTCTATTTTATTTTTTATAAAAAAGTTCCCTTATTTATATTTAGCAAAATTAATATAAAATTCATTAAATGAAGAAATTTGATTGGTGTGAGAAATTAGCATTCGTTTAATTGGAATCAATTCTGTTCTCTCAACGTACATACATAAATTTTTCCACAGAGGAATGTGATTATCATTGTAGATTGAGATCTAAGTATGACTCTTTAAAAATTATTGAAGTGTGAATTATATATATATAAATAATTAAAATTCGAATACTCCATATATATATATATATATATATATATACAAATCTGTCATTACAGTCATTACTTTCGGTACACTCTTCGTTATATCAAGATACAAGATTGTGAAGCTTATTGTTAGTCATATCTTTCCTATATAAATTATAAAATATATTAAAATAGATATATATTAAATTTATAAAATCGATAAGACTTTAAAATTAAATTACGAGAGTGGTTTAGAACTTTTTTACGTATTTACGATATTTACACTGTGACTGGTAAAAAATGTCTGTTCACGCTCTACGTAGTTGTGGCTTCACGGGAGTCTGTTGCGTTATTCGAACAAACAGTATTTATTACTGAATATCGTAATTTTCAAAATTAGATATTATTTTAGGATATAAATTCTTTTCCTTTGTAATATAGATTAATATTTTCTCGTAAGAGATATAGATTAATATTTTATAAACTTTTAGAATTACTTCATCCCATTTGTCTTCCGATAGACGATTTTATCAGAAATAAAAATTTAGAGAGGACATATCCTCTCGTTGCTGGATGGGGATCAATTTATTTTCGTAAGTAACGTGAGATAAATTGAATCTTGCCTAATTATAATCTAATGACAAATATACAAATAATCTTTTTTACTCTAGAAAAACGCTAATGTTTGCTACTGCTATTTTTGTTTTTCAGATGGACCAATAAGCAGTCGACTTTTGCAAATACAAGTTCCTGTACGTACACAGAAAGAATGTAAACAAGCTTTTCAGAATTTTCCGACAACGGTGATTGACAATCGCGTTTTATGTGCTGGATTTCCTCAAGGTGGTAAAGATGCTTGTCAGGTGAGAGAAAAGAAACAATAAAATCATGATAAACAATTAATAAAAAATTTTCTCTCTCTCTCTCTCTCTCTCTCTTTCTTTAATTTTTAAATCAAGTGTTGTCTTCTTAATTACACCACATCATTCTTTTATAAAATTACTTTACTAATTGTAAGTTTTTTATTATTTGTATAATTCTGTCAATTTCTGAATTTTTACTGATGTGCATGTATTTATTATTTATTTATTTATTTAATGATGTTAATAACATACAGGTGAGAAACAAACTCGTATTAACATATAAATATATATAATATATAGGGTGTCCCGAATTTAAATGGCCAAACTTCGGGAACATATATGTATAGGAATCAATAAACTAAGAAAAAAGTCCTTTAGAGATTCGCGTTTTCGTTTTGAAGCAAAAAAGGACAAAACATAATTTTTGGTATATTATTGTTTTCAAAGCAGAATGTTATTTTGTCTATGACTTCCACGATAATGCTTCAATGCAAGAGAGTATGTACGTCGATTTCCAAACAGAAGAATGCCGAATCGACAACTTATTACTACATTGACCAGTTTTGCTACAACACGAACTGTTCATACAAAATGCATTGCCGCAAGAGATCAACATTTTGAACAATATATTGCATTGCAAGTGATAATGTGAATAAATATGAAATGACTAAGTAATAAATAAATACAAAAATGAAAATACTACTACTATTTGTCTTGTTTGTGATTTTCTTCAAAATGTTACAAAAACGAGCGTGTTTCTTAAGAATCTTTTTTCTTTATCGATTTCTTACACGCTCCCAAAGTTTGGCCATTTAAATTTATCTCAGGACACCCTGTATATAAATATATAAATATGATGCAGCGATCCAACAATTTCCAAAATTAAGATTTAAATAGGGAAAAAAGAAGGATCAATTTTTAATTAATTTGTATGTATGCTAGATAATCAAATAAACCCCAACTAAAAGTAACATAACATCAATATGTTATAATTTCATGCTCAACAAGTAAATATTACGTAACACACGAGTTATATTTTAAAATTTATGTTGAATGTTGAAATTAATATTGATGTAATATTACTTAATTGATGTTTATTGGATAAACATCAATTAAGAGTAATATTATATCAATACAATTTTATTAATACGTTTTTATTAATACGTTCTTACGATGCAAAATGATTTTCAGGGTGACAGTGGTGGACCAATGATGACTCCTGATTCTCGAAATCAAAATACATTTTATATTGTTGGAGTAGTATCATATGGTTTCAAATGCGCTGAGCCAGGTTTCCCAGGCGTTTATACAAAAGTTACGGCTTTCCTAGATTTCATCACGAGTCAATTAGTATAAATATTTTTCTCTAAAAAACTGAAACTTTTTGTTTCTTTGTTAATGTTTTACATTAATTTTGAAAATTGCATTTTTGGCATGAACTTTATTTGTGGCAAACAATCTCTCTCTCTCTTGTTATATTATAGATAAAATAAACCACACCTTCCATAACTATTTTATTTGTAATTCGTGAAATGTAAATCCAACCAAAAAATCGCTAAATTGACTATACAAAAACTTTTTTATAAATAAATACTTATAAATAAATACTTTTATAACTATTTAAATTGATCCTTAATTTAAATTGATCAATCAGATACTCAAGCAGATTAAATTATTATGATATCAAAATAATTCCAAAATGATCATTAAAAATCATTTTTTAATCATTTTCGATTCATTTTAATATTATTTTGACGTTATTGTAACTCGTTATTCTGTTTGAGTATTTAATATGGGAAAAGGACATAAGCATATGAATAAATATAAATATAAATTATCTCAATATAAATCAATTTATCTAATTGATTGAAAAATAAAAATTTATACAATTAATTAAAAAATTAGGATATATCACAATAAATTCTCTCATATACATATACATATGTTTAATATATAAAGTATTTGTACATCCATACATTCACTTTAAAAAGGGAAGTACAATTTTATTTTAAAAATGTTCAACAAAATGTTTTGTTCAAACAAAAGTTGTATAATCTAAAATCTACAAAACAAATATCTTTATATAAGAAATAATAAATATCCCATGTGATGATAAAATTCTTATTATTATATAAGGATATTAATTATTTCTTATTTTAATTTAAAAAAAAACTGATTTTTTTAAAAATTAGAATTATGAAGTTTAATATGATGTCTGCGCCTTACAGCATTATACTCGTCATTTTAGAACTATAGAATGATAACAGTCTTGAATCCTATTTACGGAAACGGATAAGTCAGTTGTTTCTCATTTTCATTGATAGAGGGCAACAGTGACTACATGTTACTCGTTTTTAAAATACCTTCACTACTACTATAAATATGATTACTGTAAGATAGAAATCTTAAGATCATGCTTCACAGGATCAGTTCTGTAGGAGTTGATCTCATTCTCCCTCCCTAACATGGGAGTTGATGTAACCACGACGATGAGTAACAGTTCTCTTCTCTGAGCGTGAGAACGACAAGAATTCTTGACGTGTTCGAGAACTCTGTCATCAATGATCGTTCACTATCTTTACCTAGTGCAGATAGGATGGGAAGTAGGACTTTCTGAGTGGTTTTGCAAACCGTAAATAAAAAAGAAATTGTATAAATAAAAACTAACGACTATTTCTGAATCATATAGAATATTAAATATACTTACGTAGGCGGAATAAAATTGCACAATACAGTTTAGTGCCAAAGGTTTGGGGATAATTGAAGAACGGTGACGTTATCGACAATTGATAAAATTTTATTAATATAAATATTATTTGGAATTATTATAAATTCATGATTTTTTATAAGTGCATAAATAAGTATATATGTATGTTCGCAATACTATAATATTTTATATATATTGCTGTAAAATTACAACTTTTTTCTCTGTACAGTACTTGAACTCTTAATAATCAAACTCGAATGATAATGACATTACAATAACAGTTTTAAATAAAAATCAATTAAGTATTTATTGAATTTTAAACGTATATACATGCTTACAAAACTAATAAATCATAAAATTAGTACTATTATATTATCAGTTTCTTATTTTTATAGTCATTTAAATTTTAACAGTTACACACTGAGAAAAAAATACTGTTGATTAAAGTCTATACTACAGGCTGTATTAACATAAGTAATTAATTCATGTATATTTTTATTGACATAAAGACTTGATTATTGAAATAATAATTTATGCCTTTATATCAATAAAAATATACATGAATCAATCATTTATATTAGTGACAGCCCGAAATAGACTTTAATTGAATCAACATTTTTTTCTTTGTGCACGAACTTTCGTAAGACTGGTCGGTTTAACAGTAGAAAGTTTTTGCAATATATCCAGATACGAACTGCGCATGTGCAATTTCGATTTTCCACTAAATAACATAACTTTAACATTTACCGTATTTGAATACACAGAAGTCTCTTTAGTATCTCGTCGATAACAAATTACAATTACTTTGTATAGTTACTTTTTATATTTTGAATTTATATTTGAAAAATTTATATTGTCAAATTTTTTGACTAGTTTTATTTCAGTATTAAAAAAGTAATAAAAAAGTAACGAATCATTACTTTATAAGAAATGGTAAGAGTAATGCGGTACTTTTTGAGAATCAGTAATTAGTATAACGATAATTATATATAATATATATATATATATATATATATATATATATATATATATATATATATTTTTTTTTTATATTATATAAAGAGAAAATAAAAAAATTTTTTTTTAAAAAAAAATATTTTTTATTTTTTAGAGATATAAATA